>Ga0194048_10001522_pt1 | contig 11517 bp, 4 predicted proteins | sample JunL225m_MetaG_FD_161685 | JGI IMG/M metagenome (GOLD analysis project Ga0194048, IMG submission 161685) | Anoxic zone freshwater microbial communities from boreal shield lake in IISD Experimental Lakes Area, Ontario, Canada - Jun2016-L222-5m | ecosystem: Environmental > Aquatic > Freshwater >...
GATGAGACCGAGATTGAGGTGCGTGCGCAGGCTCATGGGCTTATTGGGAAAGGATTTGCAGGGCGGCCATGATCGGCGGTCCGGCCTTGGCGTCGAAGCGCGTATTCATCGTGAACTTCGCATCGCGTGGAGTGCTGATGGATTTCTCCACCAGGACTTGCTGGGCCCCAGCGGCTTTTTCGTCGCTCAAGGCTCCGCGCATGCGTTCGACCATCGATTCATAATCAAGCGTATCGACGCAACGATTGATCATCTTCCAGCCCAAGTCCGGTGACTTCGGGTTGATGCCAGAAGAGACGAGCTGCAGGGGGTCGCGGCTGGCGCCTTCGCGGAAGCGGTCGAATTGATAGACATAGCGTCCGTTCAGCACCAGACTGTCGTTGCCGTTCGTGCGGACGGTCATCAGCAATTCGAAATCTAAGGCGGTCTGCATCTGTTCGTAGCGAACCCGGGTGACGTCGCTCATCGGCAGGCGACGAAAGAACCGGTTAGAGTCGAGCCAGAAGGTCAAGGCGCCTGGGCTGCTTTTAGAATAAGAGGGTAGTTTGTCGCGCAACTCTCCCGGCTTGAGGGTTTTGGGGTCAAAACGGGTGAGGCATTCGCGGATTTCTTGTTCCACGCAAGGGGTCGCGCTGTTACCTTCGAACTCAACTAAAATGATGGCGGTCCGGTTCGTCAGACCAAAGGTAAAAAACCCGCCTTCTGGGTCCATGTAACGGCCCTCCCCATATTTCACCATCGAACGGCTGCGGGACAGTTTGGAGGCGCCACGGCCGGTTTCGCTGCGGATGGCTTCGTTCATCTGGTCGGCGATGCGCGAGAGAGCGACTTCGGCGACGACAGGATCGGTGACGCGGATGATGGCGCCGCAGATCATGACCGGGTTCTGGTTGGTACCCTGACCTAGCTTATTGCTCGGAAATTTAGCGAAGCCATAAATTTCAGAATGGGGGTCGAGGCCGTTCTTCAGAAGCTCGGCGATCGCCACCGTCATTCCTTTCCCGCCCGTGCGTTCGAGCCATTCCGGGAAAGCTTGGCTGCCTTTTTGGCGAAGTTCGTCGGGGCGAAAAGTCACGACGGCGAAACTGTCGCCGGGGATCAGGCTCGAGGTGCCGGCGTTGGAACGAGCCGACTGATTGGAGCGTTCGGTGGCCCAGAGCCAGGCGGCGATGAGCGCGATGATGCTGGTCAAGACTACGACCACAGTGATTTCCCACGCGCTCCAGGCGGTGCGAGCCGCTTGGCCGGCGGCACCTTGGCTTTCGCGGGCTTCGCTGGACCGACGCTTGCGGCGGACTTGGACGGCCATGTTAAACGCGATGACCAGCGTCACGGCGAGCGGGTCGAAGACGGCGACCAGTGCCAGCATGAGCCACTTGACGACGTCGTCGGCTTCGGCGTCGAAGGCGCGGGCGACGAAGCGGTAGGAGCCGATGTCGGAAGCTGCAATCGTATCGCGGAGCTGGCGGATCTCTTCGTTGCGGGTGCGGATGTTCTTATAAAGGGCTTCGATCTCGGCATCGGTCATGGTCGCCTTGCCTTGGGAATTTTCCTGCAGGGCCACGAGTTGTTTTTCCAGGTCCGCGATGCCGTCTGAGCCGCTCTTGCGCAGGTTCTTTTCTTCGTTGTCGATGCGGGCGAGTTCGAGGTTGAAGAATTCGCGCAGCTGGGAAACTTCCTTGGTTGTCGCGTCGTTGTTCTTCGATTGTTCGGCTCGGAGACGTTCGATGCGGGCGTTGGCCTCGCTACGCATTTTTTCGATACGGTTGCTGGTTTCAGTCAGCTTGGCGAGAATCTGGTCGCGCTCTGGCTTCTGTTGTTCGCGGAGGTCCTGACCGAGACGAATGTTATCTTTTTCGAAGATAAAGAGCTGATTCGTCAGGCCTTGCTTGGTGTAAGCTTCGACGGCTTGGTCGAGGTTCTTGATGCGGTCGTTGAGCCCGGCGATGGTCGATTCTTCGGCGCCCACGGCCTTGGCGCTCGCGGCTTCTTCCGCGGCGATGCTCTTGGTGATGACGGCCACTTGCTCCGCGGTGCGTTGCATCGGTGCGGCTAATTCCTGCGTACGACGTTCGCTCAGCGCCTTGCGTTGCTCTTGGAGGCGAGCGAGCGATTGGTTGAGCGATTCGGTCGCCTGCGTCAGTCGGGCCTGACCCTTGGCGATATCTTCCCGGCCGGAGTTATTGATACGCGAGTTTTTGCCGCGCGATTCCTCAATCTGGCGCTGCACTTCAGAGATTTCTTTGTCGAGGGCCGCGATTTCCGCCTCATTGCGCGCAATATTGATGACGGTTTTTTCGTAGGCACGCGCCAGATAGCCGTAATTCCCTAAGGACGTGATTCCGATCAGGACTAAGACGGCGAGGGTAAGGTAAAAGCGCAGGACTCCGTTGATCAGTTCCCAATAGCGATAAAGGAAAGAGGCAGCTACGAGTTTGCCGATCTCGAGGCTCGCGGCCATAATCATGACCTGAACGTCGGAGCCGATGAAAAGTAGGCCTAGTCCACGGACCGAGAAGACTGCCGAACAGCCAGCGATGTATAAAGCCGAGGCGATTAAAATGAGGCGGAAGCCCCAACTTAAGCTTTTTGGCTCATCACCGGAGGGGTCATCATGGGTAGGGGGGCTCATAAGGGTGTGGGTAAGCACATCTTTAACTCGGACTTAGGGGAGGTGTCAAAACGACATTAGGGAGAGGACGTCTGATGTTCAAAAAAATATGAACTATCGTAAGATATGATTTATAACAGTCGTATCAAACCCGTCTCATTTATGCGTTTTATTTGCAACCTGAGGCATGTTCGTCTGTCTAATTCTCAACCCCTCATTTCCATGAAACTCCACAAGCATTGCCAGGGCAACCACCCCGACACCCTTTCGGGCTTAAGTCGGCGCGATTTCCTTCAAGTGGGTATGATTGGTACGATGGGTTTCAGCCTGTCTAATATGTTGCGATTGCAGGCAGCCGAGATGCCTAAGGTCGAGGCTTATGCGGCGATGGCGGATGCGGTCATTCACATCTATCTTCCGGGCGGAATGGCACAGCACGAATCTTGGGATCCTAAGCCTTTTGCATCGCCCGACTATCGCGGTCCCTACACGCCGATCAAGACATCCATTCCGGGTGAGTATGTCGGTGAGAAGTTCGTGAACATCGCGAAGATCATGAACAAGCTTACGGTCATCCGTTCGATGACGCACGGTGAAGCTGCCCACGAACGTGGGACGCATAACATGTTCACGGGCTATCGTCCCAGTCCCGCCATCAAGTTTCCAAGTTTCGGTTCGGTGATTTCCCACGAGCAAGGTTCGCGCAATAATCTACCGCCCTACGTTGTCGTTCCCAGCCAGACTATTCCGGAACAAGGCACGGGATATATGAGCAGTGCCTTCGGTCCCTTCGCGCTTGGTAGCGATCCGGCTGATAAGGGTTTTGCCGTGCGCGATCTGCAAGGTCCTAAAGATGTCACGTCACAGCGTTTCGACCGTCGCCGCAGCATGTTGGCCGCCGTCGATGAGCATTTCCGTTCCACCGAAAAATCGGATGCCATCGGCGCGATGGATAGTTTCCAGCAAGCCGCTTATGGCTTGGTCAGCAGTGCCAAGGCCCGCGAAGCATTCGACCTAAGCAAGGAATCTGACAAGGTGCGCGATGAATACGGTCGTAACACCGCCGGTCAGCGCTTCCTGCTCGCGCGTCGACTCGTCGAGGCTGGCGTCCGCATGGTCTCCGTCACTTTCGGCGGTTGGGATCACCACTCCAACATCAAGAGCGCTTTTGACGGACAGGCTCCCAATTTCGACCAAGCTTTTGCGCGGCTCATCACCGATCTCCAGGATCGCGGCATGCTCAAGCGCACGCTCGTGCTGGTGAGTTCCGAATTCGGTCGTACGCCTAAGATCAATGGCACCAACGGCCGTGACCACTGGCCGCGCGTATTCTCCGTCGCCATGGCCGGCGGTGGCATGAAAGAGGGTTACATCCACGGTGCCTCCGATGCGTTGGGCGGCGAACCCGATCGCGATGCGGTCGGCCCTGAAGACCTTGCCAAAACCATGTACCGGGTACTCGGGATCAATGCCGAAAAACGTATCGTCTCGGACGGCGGTCGTCCCGTCGACATCGTCAACGGCGGTCGTATCATGACCGACTGGCTAGCCTAATCTCGCGCCTGCCGTGCTGCTCGCCTCTAGGGTGACGCAGACGGGCTGCGCCCCGCTGCACCGCTTTATGTTCGCTCGTTTATTTACCGTCCTGATGCTCACGTCGCTTGCCGCGCGTGCGGCTTACCCAGATTTCAATTCCACGAAACCGAACGGTGGCCAATTAGGTTCGGAACTTAAGCTCACGCTCAATGGCGCCCGTCTGGCCGACTTCGAAGATCTGTTATTTTTCTCGCCCGGCTTTAAGGTTAAGAGCGTGGAGACGCGCGCTAATAATAAAGTCGAACTGACCCTGGCGATTGCGCCCAACGTGCCGCCCGGTAATCACCTCGTACGGATCCGGACGAAGTCGGGCATCTCCCACGCTCGCCAGTTTTTCGTGAGCCCGTTTCCCAACGTGGACGAGGTGGAGCCGAATTCGGATTTCGCCAACGCGCAGCCCATTCAACTCAATCAGACCATCGAAGGAGTCATCCTGCCCGAGGATGTCGATTACTTCAAGTTGACGGTCAAGAAGGGCCAACGGATTAGCCTCGAAGTCGACGCCCTGCGCTTAGGTTACGGCGTCTGCGATCCGTACATCGCGATCCTGGATAAGGATAAGTTCGAGAAAGCTTTTTCGGATGACACAATCCTGCATCGTCAGGATGGTTTCTGCTCTTTCACCGCCGAGTACGATGGCGAGTACTACGTGATGATCCGCGAATCATCTTACCGCGGCTCGGGCAACTCTTTTTACCGTCTCCATGTCGGTAGTTTCCGCCGCCCCGACGCCATCTACCCGGCCGGGGGAAAATTAGGTTCAAAACTCAAGGTGAACTTCGTCGATAACAAAGAATCATTTGCGGAAGAAGTGACGTTGCCGACCGAAGAGGATCCCGAGTTCATGCTTTACCCGAAGTCGCAGACGCCAGCGCCTTCAGGAAATACTTTCCGCCTTTCGGCCTTCGAGAACACGCTCGAAATCGAACCGAACAATACCCTGGAGCAGGCCACCGTCGCCAAGGAATCCGAGACTTACGCGCTCAACGGAATCATCGATAAACCCGGTGACGTGGACTTCTTTAAGGTCGCCCTGAGAAAAGGACAGGTCTTCGATTGTCACTGCTACGCCCAAGCGCTGGGCTCCCCGCTCGATCCGACCGTGACCGTGGTCGGACCTAAGGGTAATACGATGAGTTCTAACGACGACGGCGGCGGCATGCGCCGACTTGATTCCAAATTCAAATTTACCGTGGCGGCGGACGGTATCTACTCGGTACGCATCACGGATCACCTCGAGCGCGGCGGGCCGAATTTCGTCTATCGCGTCGAGATGATCGCCTCGCAACCCAGCCTTACGTTCGCCTCGCCCGACTATTCGGTCAACGACACCAACTACCGGCAATTCATGGCCATCCCGCGCGGCGGCCGCATGGTGCTGCTCGAAAACTTCACCCGTAACGGAGTCAGCGGAGATTATCGTTTTGATGTGAAAGGCTTGCCCGCCGGAGTGAAGTTGCTCTCCGACTCCGCTCCGGGGGATCTGCCAGGTGTGCCGCTGGTTTTCGAGGCCGCTGCGGACGCTCCGCTCGCCGGTGCCGTGGTCACCGCGCAACTGCAACCCGTCGACCCTAAGAATAAGATCATCGGCCAGCAGCGTCAGATCTATGACATCGTCCGGCTCGGCAACGTGATCTATTACCAAGGCATCGAAGAGAAGATGGCGGTCGCCGTCGTGGAAGAAGCTCCCTATTCCCTCGAGATCGAGAAGCCTCTCGTGCCGTTGGTGCGCAACGGGGTGTTCAATCTTAAGGTCGTCGCGAAACGTAAGCCTGATTTCAAAGGCCCTATCCGGGTCTTCATGTCATGGACCCCGCCTGGAATTTCCGCGCTCGGTGAACAGACGATCGCGGCGGAGGCGAACGAATGTTATTTCCAATTGAACGCCAACGGCAACATTGACACCAAGGCCTGGAAATTCGTGGTGATGGGCGAAGCTGATGCCGGTAATGGGCGTGTTTATAATGCCTCGCCTTTCGCGGAGCTGGTCACCGAAGCTCCCTACGTCGCCGCCAACGCCATCCCGCTTACGGCGATGGAAATCGGTACGCCGGGCCTGATGGTGACTAATTTCGAAGTGCAACGCCCCTTCGAAGGAGAGGCCGTGGCCACGCTCGTCGGCGTGCCTGATACAATCTCGATTCCTTCGATCAAGGTGACCAAGGATACAAAAGAACTTCGTTTCACGGTGGTCACCAACGACAAGTCTCCCGTGGGCAAGAAAGAGAATCTTTTCGTTCAGGTAGATATTCCCGTCGGCAAGGGCACGACCACTCACCGGGTGGCGGTCGGCTCGATCCTTCGCCTGGATGCTCCGCGCAAGGCCGCCCCGGCTCCGGTAGCTAAAGCTGCGGGTGCGCCCGCCGCTAAGCCTACGACGCTGGTTCCCGCCGCCACTCCCGTGGTACTCTCGCGGCTCGAGCAACTGCGCCAAAAGACGGAAACCCCGAAGAACTGATTTCTCATGCTCGCCCGTGTCCTTTCGTCCGTTTTGACCTCAACGCTTTTAGTTTTAGCGGCCTTCGCCTCGGCCGCTCCGGTCTCCTTTGAGGAAGTGCGCGTGATCTTGGAGGGAAAGTGTCTGGAATGTCATAATCCTGATAAGACCAAAGGAAAGTTATTGATGAGCACGCGTGAGGCTTTTCTCAAGGGCGGCGAGAGCCGCACGACCTTGGTCGCGGGTGATCCCGTTAAGAGCGAGCTGCTGAAGCGATTGAATCTGCCGAAAGACCATGAGGATATCATGCCCCCCAAGGGCGGCCCGCTGCCTGCGGCCGAAATCGACGTTCTCCGACGCTGGGTAGCCGAAGGCGCGACCTGGACGGCAGGCGTCACGCTGGTCGCCAAGAATAAGGCGAAAGAAGAAGCGCTCGCCGATCTGAAACAAAAATTGCCGACCTTGGAGAAGCTCGAGATTTTTCCCGAAAATATCAACCTCGAGACGAAGCGGGATTTTCATCGGCTCGTGGTCTTCGCCACCTTCAATGATGCCACCACGCGCGATGTGACCGCTTTTGCTAATTTGCACGTGAGCGACGAGAAGATCGCAACTTTCGATGGATATTCCGTCCACGCCGTCGCGGACAGCGGTAAGACCGAGGTCGTGGCGGAAATCGGCGGACAGATGGCGCGCGCCCCCGTTGCGGTGAAAGATGGGCAAAAGGACCGGGCGATTTCCTTCCGGCTCGATGTCATGCCGGTCTTCTTGCGTTCCACTTGTAACAGCGGCGGCTGTCACGGCGCCGCCCGCGGCAAAGATGGCTTCCGCCTCTCCCTTTTCGGCATGGATCCGGATGGCGATTATATTCGTCTGACCCGGGAAATGATCGGCCGTCGCATCAACTTGGCGATTCCGGAGGAAAGCGCCATGGTGGAAAAGACCACGGGTGCGGTCCCGCATTCGGGTAACAAACTTTACGATGCCGATTCGCAGTATAACAAAGCCATTCTCGAGTGGATTACGAATGGTGCTAAGGACGACCCGGCGGACATCGCGAAGGTGACAGGTATCGAGGTCTTCCCCAAGCAGATCGTCCTCGAAGGCAAGGAGTCCACGCAGCAGATCACCGTACGGGCGACTTATTCCGACGGCACTGATCGCGATGTGACGAAGTTGGCGTTGTTCATGTCCAATAACGATCCAGTGGCGTCAATCAGCAAGGACGGCGTCGTGAAATCGGCGGAGCGGGGCGCCGCCTTCATGCTCGCGCGATTTAACGTCTTCAGCGTGACCGCGCAGGTCGTGGTCATCCCAAAGGGTTTGGTTTACGAACGCCCGAAGGCCGCCGAGGTCAATTATATCGACAAGGCCGTCAACGAACGCCTCCATCGCCTGCGCATCGTGCCTTCCGGCACCTGTAGTGATCAGGAATATATCCGACGGGTCTACATCGACGTCGTCGGTCTGTATCCTAAGCCCGAAGAGCTGAAGGCTTTCTTGGAAGACCAGCGCCCCGATAAGCGCACGCTCTTGGTCGAAGGCCTGTTGCAGCGGAAAGAATTCACGGAGTTATGGGTCATGAAGTGGGCGGAACTCCTCCAGATCCGCTCCGGTATCAACGCGGGCAACAATGCGCCCCCGTTTTATAAGAACGCCTTGCTCTATTATAACTGGTTGGCGGATGAGATCGGTAAGAACGTCCCGATCAACCAGATCGTGATCGACCTCTTGTCCGCCTCTGGCGGCACGGTTTCGGTGCCCGCCGTCAATTATTACCAAGGCGAACTCGATCGGCTCAAGATTAGCGAGAACATCGCCCAAGTCTTCATGGGGATGCGCTTGCAGTGTGCCCAATGTCATAACCACCCGTTCGACCGCTGGACAATGAACGATTACTATGGGTTCAACGCCTTCTTCGCCCGGATCGGCCGGAAGAATACCGACGACCCTCAGGAGGTGATTATTTTTAACAGCAAGGGTGGGGAGACGCAGCATTTCCTGACCAAGAAGAATGTGAAGCCTAAGTTCTTGGGCGGCGAAGAGCCTGAAATCAAACCCGGCGAAGACCGCCGTCGCGTCATGGCCGAATGGCTCGCCTCGCCGCGTAACCCGTTTTTTGCCCGTAATATCGCCAATCTGATCTGGGCGCACTTCGTCGGTGTCGGCGTGGTCGACCCGGTGGATGACGTGCGGGTCTCCAATCCGCCCTCCAATCTCGAGCTGCTCGACGAACTGGCGAAGCACCTCACAGATTATAAATATGACGTGCGCAAGCTCGTCCGTGACATCACCGCTTCGGCCGCCTACCAGCGCAGCACCAAGACCAACGACACCAACGCGGGTGACAAACTCAACTTTGCCCGTGCGCAGGTGCGCCGCGTCCGGGCCGAAGTCCTCCTCGATGCGATTTCTCAGATCACTGAGACCCCAAACAAATTCCAAGGCCTGCCGGTGGGCGCGCGCGCGGTCCAGATTGCCGACGGGGCGGTCTCGAATTACTTCCTGACCACCTTTGGGCGCTCGAAGCGCGAATCCGTCGCCTCGACCGAGGTGAAGACCGACCCTAATCTTTCTCAGGCCCTGCACCTCATGAATGGCGATGCCGTGAACGATCGGATCCGTCGCGGCCAGGTCGTCGAAAAGATGATCACGGCCGGGAAGAAGGACGACGAGATCATCCGGGAGCTTTTTCTTCGGGTGTTCGGCCGTTTGCCGTCGGGTGTCGAGATGAAGTCGGTGACCGACGCAATCGCGACCGAACCGACGAACCGTCAAGTGGTGTTAGAAGACGCTTTCTGGGCGCTGATGAACTCGAAGGAGTTCTATTTTAATCACTGAGCCGTCTTCGCATGTCCTCCGCTTTGCCGTCCTTTCGTTGGTTGAGTCGCCGTTGTCTGACGTTGGCGGCGACCACGCTCTCCGTGACTGCGCTCTGGGCGCAAGAAACGGAAAAGCTGACCTACGACGACCACGTGCGGCCTATGCTGGAGAATAAATGTTTCTCCTGCCATAATCCGGATAAGAAGAAGGGCGGGCTCGAACTGACAAGTTACGCCGGCCTCATGAACGGCGGCAGCGGCGGCATCGTCGTCGATGCCGGCAATCCGCAAGCCAGCCGGCTCTGGACCTGCACGTCCAAGAAAGAAGAACCTTACATGCCGCCGGAAGGCGCTCCCCTTGAAGCCAAAGATCTTGCACTGTTATCGAAGTGGATTGCCGGCGGGGTGCTGCAAGCCAAGGGAAGCGTTGCGCGCAAATCAAATCGTCCGAAAGTCGACCTGACTTTCAACGGTGATGTCGGCAAGCCCAGCGGTCCCGCCGCTCGTCCGGAAAACGTTCTTCTTGAGCCCGTAGTCGTCACTCCGCGCACGACGGCCGTGACCGCGATGGCCGCCAGCCCTTGGACTTCTCTGCTCGCGGTGGCTGGACAGAAACAAATCCTGCTTTACGACACCGACACGAAGGAACTCGCCGGCATCCTGCCTTACCCCGAAGGCTACGCTCGCTCGCTTAAATTCAGCTCCAATGGTTCGTTGCTTATCCTTGGCGGCGGCCGGACCGGAAAATTTGGTCATGCGGTGGTCTGGGACGTCAAGACGGGTAAGCGCGTGACGGAAGTCGGCAAGGAGTTCGACCAGATAATGTCAGCGGATATTTCGCCTGACCATCGCAAGGTGATCATCGCCACCAACGCCAAGAAATTGAAATGTTTCGATGTCGCCACTGGCGAACAGCTTTACCTGATCAGCAAGCACACCGAGTGGGTGACGGGAGCGGATTTCAGTCCGGACGGGGTGTTGCTCGCCACTTCCGATCGGAACGGGAACGTTTTCGTCTGGGAGGCCGATAATGGCGGCGAATTTTATAATCTGGGCCAACATAAGGGCAGCGTCACCGACCTCTCGTGGCGGGCGGATTCCAATATCCTGGCGAGTTGCGCCGCTGATGGGACGATTTCTACATGGGAAATGAAGACGGGGAAATTAGTTGCGAATTGGTCTGCCCACGGAGGCAACGTGCAATCGGTGTCATTTACGCCGGACGGACGACTCCTTTCCGGCGGCGGCGACGGCACCACCGCGATGTGGAGCATCGAGGGTAAACGGCTTGAGCATCTTCAGGGCATCAAGCAAAACGATCAGGTCGCCCGCGTCGTCGGGCTCTACGACTCGAAGGCTTTCGTCTCGAGCAATTGGCTGGGAGAGGTCCGTTTCTTCGAGACCGCGACTGGTCGCGAGATCACCCAAGTCTCCAGCAATCCTCCGAAGATTGTCGACCGCGTGATCATCGCCGAGAAGCGCCTGACCGAGCTTGAGCCTTCGCTCGCGCCAGCCGAGGCCGCCGCAAAGGCCGTTGAAAGCCGCATCCCCGCCGCCGAGGCCGCGCTGGCTAAGGTGAAGGTCGACGGCGAACCTGCCTCGAAGAAACTCGCTGAACATGAGGCCAAGAACGCCGAGGTCGTCAAGGGCCTCACCTATTGGCAGGGCATGTTAAAGAAGGCGGCCAACGCCGCGGACAAGGCCACGGCCACGAAGGGTATCTCCGATTGCCGAGGGGGCCTGACATACCTGGGGCAGGAAATAACCAAGGTTAAACCAGCCGCCACCGCTTTCCGCGCTGCCGAAGCCGAGCTCGCCAGGGCCCGGACCGAACTCGCCACCGCCCAGGCCAAGGCGCGCGATATCACCGCCGAGATTACCGCGCATCGCGAACGTATCGTCACTCTAAAAGCGGCCCAATTCAATGTCGGGGTGCTCTCGGAGTCCGATAAGCTCGCCAAACTCGAGACCGACATCGCTGATTTAATTACCGCCAAGGCGGATAATGAGGCCGCCAAGATCACGGATACGTCCCGCATTGAGTCATCCCG
>Ga0194048_10001523_pt1 | contig 11516 bp, 20 predicted proteins | sample JunL225m_MetaG_FD_161685 | JGI IMG/M metagenome (GOLD analysis project Ga0194048, IMG submission 161685) | Anoxic zone freshwater microbial communities from boreal shield lake in IISD Experimental Lakes Area, Ontario, Canada - Jun2016-L222-5m | ecosystem: Environmental > Aquatic > Freshwater >...
TTGTTTGGCTTCGCGTGGTGTTGCCCCTTCAGACGCGTTGACCAAATCGGCGATGTCGGCGGCGGTGGCGGTGTTGGGTGGGTTGTTGACGGCGTCGGCTAACGCGTCGGCAGTATCGGGTGACACGGCACCAGAGTTGACGGCGTCGGCGAGGTCTTTGGATTTGTTGAGTGCGTTACCGAGTTGTTCTTTGCGTTTCGCGTCGTTGTAGGACGATTTGGTGGTGCCGGCTAACCAGTCGGCGATGTTGCGTGCACCGGTGCCTGCCCAGTCGTTGTTGGTGGTGGCGTCAGCGATGAGGGTTGATTGGGCGATACGGACGCGGTCGAGGAGTTGTTGGCACGCAAGAATTGTTTGGCGGCGGGTATCAGAGTTCATCGGCCGACTCGCGTGCTCGGCGACCATGAGGCCTGCCGAATCAAGCAGTGTGATGAGCTCATCCATGAAAGACAGCGTAATCGAACGTGTGTTCGATCGTCAATCCCCAAACAAAGAAACCACCAAACGCAACACACACGCTGCCCCACGCAACGCGGAGGCCAGCAGAGAAGTGCTAACCCCGGCCGGTGCTCACCAAGCGGGCCACGAGTACGAGCAGCACAAGTAGCGACAGAGTCGTCTGAAACATCATCACGAGCTTCACCCGGCGAGACACGACCGTCTCGCTCGTGGGGCCGAAGGTGGCATTGGTGTTGAACGAGATGAATGCATAGTCGATGAACTTGGGTCTCACGAGATCCTCGCCGTCTCGGCCGGGAAATACGAACGCGCCGCCGGGCACGATCCCATCGAGAAGCCAGTACCACCCGGTGAACACTGCGGCGATAGCGATGTAGGCCGCTCCAACGTCGACAAGACCCCACAGGTACTCGTCGTTGCGCACGCGTGCGGTGACGATCAGTGCCCCCACGGCGGCGATGGTCTGGAAGGTGGCCACGACGAGGAACACGATGAGAGCTCGGTGCCGCAGGTGATCTCGGTCGGTCCTCGTGGCCACAATGACGAAGAGGGTGGTTGCAAGGAACCCGACGACTAAAGCCACATCGAGCCCATTGAGGATCATCGTTGTTGTCTTGTTGAACACGGATCCGTATTCGATGGCAACGCCAGCAACGATGTTGAGCAAGAAGATTACGAGCGTGTAGACCACGGTCGTGAGCGGAGTGAAGCAATCGGACAGCCCGCGCGGCATGAGGGCAGTTTCCTGTGCCTCGTTCATTGGGCGCTCGTCACTGACAGTTCGTCTTCAGCTTCTACGCCGATTGCTGCCAGTCGGGCCACGTTGTCTTTCATGGCCTGTAGGACTTCAGGCGGATGACCTTGCCACTCCCAGAGTTCGCCGATGACGCGCAATGGGTCTGTCGATCGATACGACTTTGTCGGATTGCCCGGGAACTTTTTGTCAGTCAGATTTGGGTCGTCATGCAATGCGCCTGTCGGCTCGACGATGTAGATCCGCGGGATTCCTTCGCCCGCGGCGAGCTCTGCTCCCCACACCGCAGCATCCAAGGTGGCGCTGAAATAGACATGGTTCGCGATGCGCCCCGAGCCGAAGTTGGATGGGTAGCCAGGTTCAATGAGGCCGCCGGCCTGTAGCTGGGCGCGTGTGCCATGGAAGTACAGCGTTGGAACGACGAATGCCAACGGCGGTGGCGAGGCCGTCACAGCGAGGTCGGCGTCGGCCGGGTCGCCTTGGGGATGTGAGCCTGAGGTCATGGCTTCCATTGTGCTTGCTTGAGGCAGCGACCGTCTCTTTGTCGGGCCGCTTTCGACGCTCCAATGTTAGGTTTTGGTCCTCGTGTGAAGGAGGCGATTGTGTCGCAAGTGCGTGTTCACAACTTTTCGATTTCGCTGGACGGGTTTGGGGCTGGCGAAGGTCTGTCATTTGAAACCCCGATGGGCCACGCTGGGCAACGGCTTCATGGGTGGATGCTCGCGACCGCTGTCGGGCGGGCGATGTTTGGTGAAGCTGGAGGGACAACCGGAGTCGACAACGCATTCGCCGAGCGGCACAGTGTCGGCATCGGTGCAGAGATCATGGGTCGCGGCAAATTTGGCCCACAGACCGGCCCGTGGAGCGACGTCGCTACCGACGACGAATGGCGTGGCTGGTGGGGGTCGAACCCGCCGTTTCATACGCCGGTTTTTGTACTCACTCACCACGCTCGTCCTTCGATCGAGATGGAGGGCGGAACTGTGTTCCACTTCGTCGACGGCACGCCGCAAGAAGCGCTTGATCTTGCTCGCGAGGCGGCGGGCGACCTCGACGTGCGGCTCGGCGGCGGAGCGACAGTGGTCCGCGAATTTCTGGCGGCCGACCTCATCGACATGATGCACGTCGTGCAAGTGCCGCTGTTGCTTGGTCGCGGTGTTCGCCTTTGGGACGGCTGCGAAGGAGTTGAGGACCGCTACGACATCGAAACGGTTGCTTCGCCGAGCGGTGTCACGCATCTCACGTTCACCCGTCGGACGGTACCAAGCGTCTGAGTTCTATGCGCGCAGGATCTTGTCCATCGGCTTGCCTTTGGCTAACTCGTCGACCAGCTTGTCGAGGTAGCGGATCTTCTGCATCAGCGGATCCTCAACGTCCTCCACGCGCACGCCGCACACAACCCCGGTGATCAACGAGGCCTTCGGGTTCAGTTGAGCCTGAGCAAAGAATGAGTCAAACGTGGTGTCAGAGTCGAGCAGTACGCGTAACGCCGCCTCCTCGTAACCGGTGAGCCACGTGATGACCTGATCCAACTCGGCCCTTGTGCGCCCCTTGCGCTCGACCTTGGCCACGTAATTGGGATACACCGCGGCAACGCTCGTTGTGAAAATCCTATGCATCGGCGGCGAGTCTAGGGTTGCCTGCTGGCGTCGTGCCCGGCCTCAGTGAATGCTTCGTTGGATCCCATGAATCTGCGAGAAGATGACGGGATGAATCCTGAGGACTTTCAGCCGGACGAGCAACTCCTGTTACATGCTGTCGCACTCCTCACCGGGTCCCAGATGGCCGAGTCCTCACAACGGCTGCCGACGAGCCTTCCTGACGTTGGCATCGGAGCCGACGCTGCACTCTCGGCGATGTTCGATGACGTGCTCGGTCAGAGCCGAGACCTCGGGGCGCCAGGGTTCTTCGCGCACATGGATCCACCCACGCCACCGATCACTTGGGCGATGCATCTGTGGACAGCGAGCCGGAATCAGAACCTGTTGCATCCCGACACCGCGCCACGCGCTCGAGAACTCGAGAGGCTCGCGGTCGATTGGATCGCTCCATGGTTCGGCATGTCAGGCGGACACATGACACCGGGCTCAACCGTTGCCAACCTGACGGCCATTTGGGCGGCTCGCGAAAGTGGGTGTCGCGTCGTTGTGTCGGGAACCGGCGCTCACCTCAGTATTCGCAAGGCTGCGCACCTGCTTGGCATGGAACACCGAGTCATTGATGATTGGTCCGTGGCGGACGATCTCACGAACGCTGTTGCCGTCATCACGGCGGGCACAACGAGTTCCGGTGAAATCGAATCGCTCGATGCGGCCAGCGACGCGCGTTGGCGCCACGTCGACGCGGCATGGTCGGGACCGCTGCGTCTCAGTGACCGTTACCGACATCTACTCGATGGAATCGAGGATGCCGACAGCGTGGCGATGTCGGCTCACAAGTGGCTCTTCCAGCCGAAGGAATCAGCATTCGTTCTGTTCGCCGATCACGAAGCGGCGCACAGGTTGATCAGCGTTGACGGTGCGTATCTGGCCGTTCCGAACGTAGGAATTCTGGGATCGCACGGCGCCGTCGCAGTGCCACTCCTCGCAATGCTCCTTGCCTACGGTCGTGAAGGCGTCGCCGGCATGATTGATCGCACGATGGCACTCATCGACGAACTCGCCGAGCTTGTCGATGCCCACGACAAGCTCGAGTCGAGATCAGCGCCGAGCAGCGGTGTGCTCTGTTGGCGCCACAAGAGTGTGAGTGTCGATGACATCAAGCGGCACCTCCCTGACGACGTCTTGGTGTCGAGCACCGTCATCGACGGCGAGCCATGGCTTCGCTCGGTCGCAGCCAACCCCAACGCCGATCCAGCCAAAGTGGTTGCCGGCGTTCTTGAAGCCGCCGCTCGCCACCAACCCTAAGGTGTGGCCCAGAACCGACCTCAAAGCGAACGAAGCCGTAGTCCCCGGATCGACTCGAAATCTTTGCGGTTCCTCGTAACGAGTCCGAGCCCGTGCTCAACTGCGGTGGCGGCGACGAGTGCGTCGGGCAGTCGGACCCCGAACTCCCGCGCGATGCGACCGGCGCGCTCGGCCACAGCGCGGTCGACGGCGAGTTCTCTGAACGGCGCAAGCAGTTGAGTGGAGAGGTTCGTGGCTGTGTTGCCAGCGAAGAGTTCGGCTCGCGTGACTACCGAGTAGTGGAGCCGGTGCCGACCGGGTACGAGAGCAACCGCGCCGCGAAGATGGTCGATGAAGATGTCGGTGTCGACGAGAAGATCAGCCACGCAGCCACTCGTCGCGCGACGGTGCAGTCGCAGATGGTGCGGCGCCAAAGGTGGCCGTGAGAGCCGTGGTGGCGTCGGCGTCGTCGGTCAGGTAGTTGTCGAGCGCCCGTCGAATAATCACGGCCATGGGGACACCTTCGGAGTCGGCCATTTGGTCAATCTTTTTGCGTTGCCCCTCGGTGAGGTAGACCTGTGTCCGCGTCGATGACATACAGCAACTTTATACAGCACCTGAGCGGATGGCAAGCGCCTGAGAGCCGCAAACAGCTGGCGCCAAAGCTGTCGTTGTGTGCTGGACGTTTCGTCGTTCTTCCGGCAGTATGAGCTCAGAGGTGAACCATGTCGGCACGGTCGGAATGTGGGCTGGGATGGGTTCTCGTGGCCAGATGGCGATGGGTGCCGTCCAGCGAAACACGCCCACCTGAGCAAGGGCTGCAGTAGCGATGAGGAGTTGGAGGCCGTGGAGGCCAACGAAGTGTGTTGGGCGGAGGTCGCCGCAGGCCCGTAAGCCCCGGGCTCAGCACCAGCCTTGCGACAGTGAGACTCAGGCGATCTCGACTGTTCGCCATCTAACTTTCTCGGCGTCGAGGATCTCCGGTAGGACCCCCCGGGTCGCTTCGATCGACAGCAGCATTGTTGCGTTGAGTACGAGCCCCGCTGCAGCGGCTTCGAGGTTCAAGAGGTTGAGGCGCGGGTGACGCTCGGATAGCTCGGCCATCACGGGAACCGTCGCCCGTGGCTCGGGGAGACCGATGGTGTCGGGCAGCAACAGCAAGCTCCGGATCGCCGTCGCCTGACGCTGGTCATCGAGACCAAGAAAAGGCCCCGAGAGATGCCCCCCGGCTCCGCTGACTGCGGCACGGCAAGCTCGGTAGTACCAATACGTCGTGGTATGACGCTCGCCTTTCGCGTCGATGCCGACGAGGAGTTCCTCGATCAAGAGTCGGTCGTCGAGAATGACGTTGCGGATCGCGGCCACCTACTGATCAGCCAGGTCTGAGTCCTCGATACTGGCCAGCCCAGCGTCATAGCGGTCACGGAGTACCCGGCGGAGTTCGCGTCGAGCGCTCTGTATGCCGCCGGGAATAACGAGCGCGGCATCGCCGAGATCGATGATGCCGACTTCGCCGCCCAGTTCGATGCCCCACCGATGACGCAGCTCGGAAGGCAGATTGGTTTGACCGCGGTGGGACACTTTGGCGATTGAGGTACCAGGCATGTGTGCATTGTAACAATGCTTACCTTACAAGGCGCACAGGCACGTTTGAATTGTCGTTGGGCGGGCAGGTGGGCGAGCGAGCGAGCGGTGTCACTCGGACTTCGTCGCATCGGGCAGCAATGTGAGGGCTCCGGCAAGAAGTATCGTTCGCGGATGCACATCGAGTCGGTCGCCATCATCGTGGATGATTACGACGAGGCCATCGCCTTCTTCGTGGATGCACTCGGGTTCGAACTCGTCGAGGACTCGCCGGCGTTGACGAACGACGGACGCCCGAAACGCTGGGTCATCATCCGCCCGCCCGGCGCATCGACCGCCGTCCTCCTCGTGCAGGCCGATGGCGATCGCCAATCCGCAGCTGTCGGCGACCAAGCGGCCGGTCGGGTTGGCTTCTTCCTCCGAGTCGACGATTTCGACCACAGCTACCGCCGCATGGTCGAGCACGGTGTCCGTTTCCTCAGTGAGCCGAGGGAGGAGAGCTACGGGACCGTCGCCGTCTTCCTCGACATCTCCGGCAACAAGTGGGATCTCTTGGGATGAGGATGCCGTCGGTTGCCGTCGGTTGCCGTTGCCGTTGACGTTGACGAGAACGACTAGCTCAGGCCCAGACGCTGACGATCGACGTCGGGCGCAGGCGGAGCACGACGATGTCGTCGTCCTTCCAGGCATCACGCAGCTCTGCTGCCCGAGGGGTGCCGGCCTCGTAGCGATCGATCATGCGGTGCGTTACCGCCTGGCCGGGATCGTCCTCGACGGTGATCGTGCCGCGGATTAGGTAGCCGTGGGCGTCGGTGCGCTCGCCGCCGATAGTCACGCCCGCCCGTGGGTTGGCGAGCGCGTTGCGGGTCTTGGCCGCCGCGCGATCCGAGACGAACAGCACGTCGTGCGAGCCATCGCCAACGGGTTCGATGTCGAACCAGATTGGAACGTTGTGGGGGAAGCCGTCGCGACCAACGGTGGCTAGACGGGCGAAGCGGACTTGGCCGAGGAAGGCAATGGCACGGTCGTCGAACATCCGAACAGCATGCCACTCCGGCCGGGATCCGCCTTCACCGATGTCGCCAACCCGACCGCTACCACTCGGTCGCACGTTCTAGCCGGTAGGCGCTGATTGTTCTGTAAGCGACAAGGCCCTTGCGCTTTCAGTCCACAGCGAGCGTTACGAGCGATTGCGGACATTCTGCCCGGGGTTCGGTATCCTTACCTGCAGTCATAAGTAAGGAGATGTCGATGGAGATCGCAGCGAAGATGAGCTCGAAGGGTCAGATCACGGTCCCGAAGTCGGTCCGTGAGGCGCTCGGGCTCGGCGAGGGAGACAACGTGGTTTTCCGCGTCGAGGGCAACCGTGCCGTGCTTGCGCGCACGCCCGACTTCCTGTCGCTGGCCGGAACGATCAAGGTCCCAGCGGCCCGACGTAACGCGGCGTGGGACGACGTCATCCGCAAGACACACTCGGTCCGCGGGGACACGCGCCGGTGACGGCGTTCGTCGACACAAACATCCTTGTCAGGCACCTCACAGGTGACCCGCCGGCGATGGCCAAGCGAGCCACCGCATTCCTCGCCAGCCAACCCGAGCTCTATCTGGCCGACCTGATCGTCGCCGAGACTGTGTACGTCCTCGAGTCGTTCTACAAGGCCTCTCGCGACCAGGTCGCCAACGCAATGCGATCGCTCATCGCCATGCGCTCGATGATCACCGTCGACCCCGCACTGCTGCTTCGCGCTATTGAGGTCTACGAAGTCGATCGGCTGGACTTCGCCGAGGCGTACCTCGTGGCATGTGCGGAGACTGCCGGCCTCGGCGCGATTGCGTCGTTCGACAAGGCCATCGATCGCGTCACCACCGTGACCCGGATGGAACCTTGACCCGAACCGAGCTGTCGAACAGGCCGGCGGGGAGACCTACCACTGCGCTACGAGGAACGCTGCGAGGTGATGTCGGGCCCTTAGGCCCGGATGACTGCGAACCAGCGGCCTTCATTATCGGGAAACGCGAATGACGCGACACCAGAGTGCTCGCCCAGTTCAGATGCCTGCACTCCCTTGGCAACGAGTGCGGCGCGAGTAGCGGCGAGATCGTCTACCCGGAAGGCGATCGACGGCGTCGCTAGATCGAGGCTGTCGGGGTTGTCCTTCATGAGTGCCAGAGGAACCAACTCGAAATCGAAGTCCTGATCTGGAAACCCGACCTGCACGATGGAGAACGGCCCGGCATGTGTGCGGCTCTTCTCGACCATACCGACCTGCTCGGTCCAGAACCGCAGACATGAAGCCTCGTCGGTCACGTACAGCACCACATATCCGACCTTCATCAGTTCCTCCCGGTATTTGGTCGAGAGCAGTGTAACTGTCGTCAGTGACGGTGTTGCAGGAGGCTTGCGCTGTGTGTTTCACACGGATTCTGAGAAGGTTTCACGCGGTTTGAGTGTGGGTCTTTCGGTGCGATGGTGCGATGGTGTGCGGGTTCACTTGCATTGCATCCTCGAGCAGGGCATTCTGTGCCGATTCGGTTGCCGCCGCTGCGGGTAGTCGAATCTGCCTGAATTCGTCCGTCAGAAATTGAGGGGTGGTGTCACGCGTGGGCGGGAGCGGCGACGTCTTCTCCTTGCATGATGTTTATCGATCGCACCCCCTCCACCGATCCCGACCAGTTGTGGCGGTCGCATGCAGCGGATCTCATTCGCTTCGCCACAGCGCTCGTCGGGCCTGCTGACGCCCACGACGTTGCGGTTGAGGCGTTTCTGCGGGCAAGTGCGGTCCTCGCCGGCGGCGCCGTTGCTGATCCTCGGGCGTATCTGATGCGTGCCGTCGTCAATCATGCCAACGACCTTCGGCGCTCTCGTGAACGCCGTTGGCGGCGTGATCTCGCCGCCGTTGGCCCCAGCTCAACAGCCGGCCCTGACAGCTTCCTCGACGTCCGTCACGCCGTGAGCTCTTTGAGTCTCGCGCAGCGCACTGTCGTCTACTTCGTCTATTGGGAAGACCTCAGCGAGAGCGGCGTCGCCGCACTGCTTCAGGTCGCGCCCGGCACAGTTCGCCGTCATCTCGTTCGCGCTCGCACGCACCTCCGAAAGGCACTCCAATGAATATCGACTTCGACAACGCCGTCCGCTCATCTCTCGGCGACATCATCGCCGCCGCTCCGGAACCGCACGAGCGGCCAATGCGCTCGGTGACGGTCGGTAATGACGCTCGTCTTCGGCGTCCGTACTTGTCAGTTGCCGCAGCACTTGTGGTCCTATCTGCGGTTGGCGGACTCTTCGCTCTCGGCGGCAGCGACCGCACTGAGACGCCCCCAGGTGTAGCACCGTCTACCTCGGCGCCGATCTGTGCGGGCACAGGCGCCCAGGTTTTGGTTCCGAACGTTGCTGGTATGCCGTACACGGATGCTGTCGCTGCCCTCGCCAGCGCAGGACTCAACGCGAACGCACGACGGGAACTTCCCCCGGGTGGAGTGACCGCAATCGACGCGGACTACGCCATCATTCGGCAAGACACTGTGCCTGGAACGAAAACCTCGTGCGGTGCTTTGGTCACGCTTACCGCCGCCTTCCGGCCAGGGCCCCTTTACATCGTCAAAGAGGGCGACACCTACGAGTGGATCGCAGCCAGCGAGCCCACCACGATCGAGCAGCTGCTCAGCCTCAACGGTCTCACCGTGGCCGAACTCGAAGCCAACGGTGGGATCGCCTTGTATAGGTTGCCAATCGGGCAGGCCCTTCGGCTCGGCAACGCCCCCGCTTCATCTGCGAACTCGTCAACGACGACCGTGATCTCGCAGTCACCTGTGGGGTGCTCCGGGTACGACCTGATGACGACGGCGCAACCGTTGCGGGACTCGTTGATGAGCAACACCCTTCTCGTCGTTTTAGTGAAGAACATCGGCGCTCGACCCTGTGTTCTGCCTGGGACCCCACCGACCCTCGAGGGTTTAAGCCCCGACGGTTCGTCGGTGCCTCTTGTGGCCCGTAGCGAACAGACCTACTTCGGCGTGCCGACACCACTCGCTGCCGCGCTTGACGTCGGTGGGGTGGCAGCTGTCTGGGTCGGAGGAAGCGTGCCCGGGGTATGCGATCCGATCGACGCGACCCAAACATGGGATCGCATGTTTTTCCGACTACCTGACGGCACCATGACGCGGTGGTTCAGAACATCGTTCGACACGAAGTGTGGCGTCACCGGCATTACGAAGTTCGGCGCCCCTTAGCTCGTTTCCGAGTTGCCGCTCTGCGTCATCCGGACACGACTCTCTACGCGCGGAACGACGCTGCGGATCTGGCGGAATGGGTCGGGTTCCGGGCATACCGCACGATCGATTAGCTTTCGTGCGTGACCTACGGATTTTTCGCGACTTTTGTTGCCGCCGAAGGTGCGCGCGACGCACTGCTTCGCCATCTTCTGGATGCCGCCGTTGCCCTTGATGACGATCCAGCTTGTCTGCAGTACGTCGTATCGACGTCCGGCGATGCTGACGTCTGTGTCTTTGAAATCTGGAGCGACGAGGCAGCCCATGATGCCTCGCTTCAGCGTGAAGACATCCGAGCGATTGTCAACGCAGCTCGGCCGCTGATCGCTGGCGTGGGTTCGCAGGCCCGCCTCAAGGTTGCGGGTGGCAAGGGCGCATAGCGCGCAACTCGATCACTGGTGATAGGGGACACCGCGCTCACATCTGGTTCGGTAGCGCGGATCTGCCGGTCGATACTTGCAGTTTTGTATGGAACATCACCCTTGCATTCCACCCTTCAGAGCGGGCATTTGCTGGCATAGCAACGTGGTTGTGTTCGGTATTACGTTCTGTCATACTTGTGGCCAATGAAGGCGATCTCGGTCCGACTCGATGATGAGGCAGAACAGGCTCTGCGGATGCTTGAGGCGACGGGGCTGAGCCGATCCGAGGCGATACGGGCTGCGCTCTTAGCGTCCGCCGAACGTATGCGGAGGCGTCACGAGGTTGCTCGAGAGGCTGCCGCGCTAGAGGTCGACGATGCCGATCGTGCCGAAATGCTTGCCGTGGCCTCGATGATGGAGTCGATGCGTGCAACGGGGTGAGGTGTACCGATTCAAGGTACCCAAAGGGCTTGGGCATGAGCAGCAGGGCGAGCGGTACGGGCTGGTCCTCCAGTCGGATGCGTTGCTTCCGCGGTCGGTAGTGGTGATCGCCCCGACTTCGCGTAGCGCCAAGCCCGCGTCTTTTCGTCCGGAGGTCGTGGTGTCGGGTGAGGTAACTCGTGTGCTCGTCGAGCAACTCGGAGCGGTTGACGTGCAACGGCTTGGGCGTCGAGTCGGGCGTCTTACCGCCGCCGAGATGTGGGCCGTCGACGAAGCGATCCTGACCGTACTCGGCCTCGATTGATCCGATCCCAGCTGCCGATATGTGTGCTGCCGAAACGCGAAATGAGGCGCTCGGCTAGCTCGCCGAACGCCTCGTCTATTTCGCTAGCTAGAGGGGTGTTGTTTCGCTAACACCCCTTTGTGGGGTGTTAGCGAAATTGGTGTAACCGCTGCTCAGCGACGGTGTCGTGGGCGGCTTGCGCTGCTTGTTTCGCACGGATTCTCAGAAGTTTTCACACGCTTTGAGTGTGGGTCTTTCGGCGCGATGGTGCGATGGTGTGCGTGTTTCGCACCGAGCGCGTCCATGAGGGGCCCGTGACCTTCAAGGGAACCCACTGTGCTGCCGATACCTCCTCTGTGACCCCGCGTCCCCGGTTCTCGATCATCGTGCCCGCTCACAACGAAGAGGCGCTACTCCCACGCGCACTGGAGGCACTCCGAAGTGCGGTTGCCCGTTCCGGTTCGAGCGCAGAGATCGTC
>Ga0194048_10001524_pt1 | contig 11511 bp, 14 predicted proteins | sample JunL225m_MetaG_FD_161685 | JGI IMG/M metagenome (GOLD analysis project Ga0194048, IMG submission 161685) | Anoxic zone freshwater microbial communities from boreal shield lake in IISD Experimental Lakes Area, Ontario, Canada - Jun2016-L222-5m | ecosystem: Environmental > Aquatic > Freshwater >...
TCCGTGAGCTGCGCGCAGCCGTTGTTGAGTAGAGCTGAAATTCTCAAGCGAGCATGGACCGGCAGAAGTCCATGCAACATTTGTAAGTAAACCAAAGATTCCATCTAAATTTATTCCGTGCGGCTTCACGAAGCGGTGTGAAAGTAAGTGCAACCGGAGGTAAGCATCGCTGGCGGTTTGTGGAGCAGCCGTTATATCTATTTCTAATTCGACTTCTTTTTTGGTGACGTTGCGAAGGGAGTCTGCTGCAAGCAAAGTGCCAAGATCTGGCTTTGACCCTTGGGCGAGCTCGCCAAGGCCCACTGTTGGATACCACGTATCGAGCACATCTCCATTTGCGGCAATGGTGGCGACGCCGAAGCCGAATGCTTTTGATTGGATACTCATGGGGCAAACTTATCAAGTTACTCATAAGTCTCTACACTCCTGGCTATGCGCATCTCCGTGTACTGCTCCTCAGCCCCCGATCTCGACCCGGCTCATCTTGAGCTTGCATACCAAGTCGGCAAAGGAATAGGAGAACGTGGCTGGGATTTAGTCTGGGGTGGCGGGGCTATTTCGATGATGGGCGCAGTTGCTAAGGGAGCGCGTGAACACGGTGGAAAGACTTTTGGTGTTATCCCAACAAAATTACTTTTACTTGAAATTGAAGATAAAGAGTCAACGCAAATTATCGAAGTTGATTCGATGCGCTCGCGCAAAGCAAAGATTGAAGAGATGAGTGATGCGTTTATCGCGCTGCCCGGAGGCATTGGCACACTCGAAGAATTTTTTGAAATCTGGGTTGGGAGATATTTAGGCTTTCACGACAAGCCAATTGCGGTTTGTGATCCAAGTGGTGCCTACGCCCCGCTTCAGGTTGCGCTGGACCATCTGGCAAGCCTGAACTTCATGAAAAGCGGTCAAAGCCATTTAGTCTCATGGACCACCGAGGTCAGCGACGCCCTTGATGCGTGCGCTCGCTAGTAACCTTGCGACATGTCCACCCTTGCGCAGCTGCTTGACAGCCTCCCGGAGGAAGAGCGGATTGTTCTTACCGCCCATTACCTTCGAGGTAAAAGTGCTGCCGACATTGCAGCAACGCTAGGCGTACCACAGAAGTCGGTGGAAACCATCATCGCCATTGGCAGAGCGCATCTGCTTTCAGCACTAGACCTCAAGTAATTTTAAGCGTGAAAAAAGGGGACATTTCCTCGATTTCACTAGTTGGGCAACTCTTTGAGATACTTCTCCTCCCGCAGTCCCCGCTTTAAGTCTTTACATTTATCACGTTAATTAAGGGAGCTAAACATGGCAGCCATGAAGCCACGCACTGGTGATGGACCCATGGAAGTCACAAAAGAGGCACGCTCCTATGTGATGCGCATTCCGCTAGAAGGTGGCGGGCGGCTTGTTGTTGAACTTAACCTCGAAGAAGCGACCAATCTTGGAAACGTACTTCAGGCAGCAGTAGCACTCGTTAAAAAGTAACGAGAAAAAAGTACTCCAGCGACTGAAACTGGAATTGTTAATAAGATTCCCATGATTGCAAGGGCTTTTTGATCAGGTGTCGTCAGCGCAACATTTGCAAAAATTAAGGCAACATCTAATCCAAAAGTGGCTGTAAACCCAGCGATGAGCAGCTCTCGCATTTTTAATCTCATTACATGTTCATGCGTCATCCGCAATACCGCATAGCCAATTACCGCTCCAAGCAAAATTCCTGCTGGCTTTCCAACAAATCTAGAAACAACTAACTGCCAGACCAGCGGATTACTAATCGATTTCCAGGAGAGATTAAAAGTTGTAGAAAATGATGCAACAAGAAATACGGGGAGTGCAACGTAGTATCCAATGCGCTTCATTACCGAATAACCACGCGCTCCCCAGATTAAACCGAGGGTCGCGCCAATAATGGTTGGGTGAATTCCGCCGTTTGAGGAAGTAACAATTCCAAGGATAAGAATTGAACCGATGTCGTCGGCTACGGCCAGGGCCAGAAGAAAAATTCGAATTCGCTTCTGTATGTGCGCAGGGAATATTGCTAAAGCGAGAAGCACGAATGGTAAATCCGTCGCCATGGGAATTCCCCAACCTGCCTTTGGCGCGGAAGAGAAAAGTGAGAACCCAAGGTAAAGCAGCGCTGGAATGAGCATGCCCCCTGCCGCAGCGCATACTGGAGCAATTAGGTGACGACGATCGGTGTGCTTAGAAACTTCAATACGAAGTTCTTGTCCGATGGCGAAGAAGAAGAGAAGGAGGGGCCAGGTGAGCAACCAGTCACGCCACACGGGGTCCATCCAGTTCACATTCACCTCCATAGTTCGTTAAGTTCGGAGATGTGAAAAAAGCTCTTGCCCCATCTCTCTCCTGTAGCGATGATTCTAGGACCTCATCAACCCTGTCAAGTTGGAAGGGAGTTGATGCAATTGCGGTTGGAGTTAAATCTGGCGCAGATGCAGCCGGAGCGCCGGTAGTACCTGCCTCGCCGGTCGCTCAATCTGTTGTGGAACACCTTGATATTGATTTTAATTTAGAAATGGCGCAATGGCCTGATTTTTCTGGAAAAGCTGGAGAAATAATTGAACTCCCCGTTTCGGAAGCGGATGGAATTTCTCGACTTTATCTTGTTGGTGTGGGTAATGAATCTCGTGACGAACTTCGTAAAGCTGGCGCAGCGCTTGGGCGAAAAACTAAAGGCACTGGATTTTGCGTACTTGATGGCCTAGTTCGAAATAAAGAGAACGTTCTGTCGCACGCAATTGCTCTTTCACTCTCTCAATATGTATGGAGTTTAAAAAGTGAGAAAAGCGAGAAAAGTAAGAAAGCTTGCAGTTTTATTATTCATGGAAATTTTGGAACCGAAATAGCACGAGCTATTACCATCGTAGAAGCAATCTATAACACTCGCGATTTGATTCACACGCCTTCAAATACAAAAACTCCTGCTTGGCTCGCAACGCAAGCAAAAGTAATCGCCTCAAAGAAAAAAGATATTTCGGTACGAGTACGTGCAGGGCGCGAATTGGCACAGTTCGGTGGTCTTCGCGCTGTGGGAGGATCTTCTCCCAATCCTGGACCGCGCTTTATAGAAATTTCATATGCGCCTAAAGGTTCAAGCAAATGGCCACTTGTCGTATTAGTTGGCAAGGGTATTACTTTCGATACTGGTGGAATTTCACTTAAACGTCCATACGACATCATGATGGCGATGAAGAGTGATATGGCAGGCGCCGCTGCAGTGATGTCAACGGTTATGGCTATGCCAGATATCAAACCAAAAGTGCGAGTAACTGCGTTAATGATGTGCGCAGAGAACGCACTATCGGCTACTTCGCAGCGACCTTCCGATGTTATTACACAGTATGGTGGAACTACGGTGGAGGTACTGGACACTGATGCAGAAGGCCGGCTTGTTCTTGCAGATGGCTTGGCTTACGCAAATCTTGAATTAAAACCAGACTATCTCGTTGATCTTGCAACGTTGACAGGCGCCGCAACTTTAGGACTTGGCCGTCAATATGCAGCGATGTACACGCGAAATAATCGACTTGCTAAAAAGTTGCACGATATTGGAAATGAAATAGGAGATCGCGTGTGGCATATGCCGCTAGTTGATGATTATGCGCTCGGACTTGAAAGTGACATTGCAGATTTAAATCATTTGGCGGCTAAAGGGCGTTTTCAAGGTGGCTCGGTTACTGCGGCGCTTTTTCTGGAACAATTTGTAGGTAAGAGCAATTGGGTTCATTTGGATATTGCAGGAACTGGTCGCTCAGAAGTGGATGCTGGAGAGTTTGTAAAAGGTGGCACAGGTTTTGGACCACGACTTCTTATTGAATGGATTGCAACGCTATGACACTTCAAAATCGCGGAGATATGACTGCATATTCTGAAAGCTTTTCTCGCGAAGAGATTCATCTGCAGCAAGCTCGAGCAAATGGAGTTGAGATGGGCGCTCAAGATCCGTCTGCTGCAGTTGGTGCGCTACTTCAATATGTAGCAAAATCTCTGGACGCCCGTTCTGTTGTTGAAATTGGAACTGGATCTGGCGTTAGTGGACTCTGGTTATTTCAGGGAATGCCAAAGGATGGCGTTCTTACATCAATTGATACTGAACGTGAACACAGTGCAAGTGCCAGGGATAGCTTTGAAGAGTCCGGGATTGCGCCTGCTAGATTCAGACTTATTACCGGTAACGTCCTTGAAGTAGTTGGAAAATTAGCCGATGCAAACTATGACCTTGTAGTGATTCGTCCTGCTAAGGACGTTATGGACCTGGTCCAGGAAGCTCATCGGTTATTGCGTAGCGGTGGAACGCTCTTTATCGATCACGCGCTTAGCGGAGGAAAGGTAGCTGATCCAACGCAACGAGATTTCGAGAGCGTCTCGCGCCGAGATGGAATTCGCTTTGTCAAAGAAGATTCTCGCTGGACTTCCACCTTGTTGCCGGTCGGGCAAGGCGTTTTACTTGCTACCAAAGCTTGATTTTAAGGACTTTAGCTAGCGGTACGCTTTCACCATGTTTGGAATTGGTGCCGGAGAGTTCATAACGCTTTTGGTGTTGGCACTTATTCTGATTGGACCTGACCGGTTGCCACACGTTGCAACTGATGTTGCTAAATTCATGAAGCGTCTTCGTACTATTGCAAATGCAGCAACTGCCGAATTACGCGAAAATCTCGGACCTGGATTTGAAGATTTGCAGGTTACTGACCTACATCCAAAGAGATTACTTCAGAAGACTTTGGGTTCCTCACTTAATGGACTTAATGGACTTAATGGACTTGATGGACTGGATGAATTATCGACTGATGTTAATTCAGTGCTGAGTCTGGATAAAAAGAAAGCGCAGATAGATCCTGACCTCCTATGACACAAAATATAATTGAGCGTATACACGCAGAACTTGCGACAGTTTCTGACCCAGAGCTTCGACGTCCGCTTCCCGATCTTGGAATGGTTGAGAGCGTTGCGTTCGCAAATGGTCAAGCATCCGTAACAATCTTGCTAACGATCTCGGGTTGTCCAATGAAAGATAGATTAAGAAACGATGTAGAAGTAGCGCTTAACCGGATTGAAGATATAAAAGAAATAGCTCTTACATTTGGCGTCATGAGTGAAGAGCAAAGAAATAATGTAAAGAAGATTTTGCACGGCGGAGTTGAAAAGTTTATCCCCTTTGCACAACCAGATTCACTGACTCGTGTGATCGGAATTGCTTCAGGTAAAGGCGGAGTGGGTAAATCTTCCCTTACTGTCAACTTGGCAGTTGCCGCCGCAGCACGTGGTCTTAAAGTTGGAATTTTAGATGCAGATGTCTATGGGCACTCAATTCCAAGACTTATGGATTTAGTCGGACAGCGACCAACAGCAATTGATCAGACATTTATTCCACTTGAAAGCCATGGCGTCAAAGTTGTTTCAATGGAAATGTTTAAACCAGATCGCGCAGATCCAATTGCTTACCGAGGCCCGCTACTGCACCGAGTCCTCGAACAACTTTTAAGTGATGCATATTGGGGAGATCTAGATCTATTACTCCTTGACTTACCTCCGGGCACCGGTGATATTGCGATCAGTTTGGGTCAATTAATTCCTGCATCTGAAATTCTTGTCGTAACAACTCCTCAAGTTGCTGCAGCTGAAGTAGCCGAGCGCGCTGGGCGAATTGCGCATCAATTGAAGCAACACATTGTTGGCGTTGTCGAAAATATGTCAGATATCAATTGTCCACATTGCGGAGAATCGATTTCACTTTTTGGAAGTGGTGGAGGAGCAGAAACAGCTAAACGTCTTTCAACGCTGATCGGCGCAGATGTCCCATTCTTAGCAGCCGTGCCATTTGACCCAGCTCTTCGTGAGGGAGGCGATGATGGCAAGCCGATTGTGCTCTCACACCCCGAAAGTCATGCCGCTTTGGCTATTAGTTCAATCGTTGATCTACTCATGAAGCAGCGTAAATCTCTGGTTGGAGTGCCTCTTTCGCTTCATACCTGACCTTGCACTTAGAATTTACCCATGAAGAAGCCACCTACGCTCCCAATCACAAAGGTGGTAAATCGAGTTGAAAAGGCCGTGGGCCGTCGGGACTCAGTTTTAGCGCGCAAAAGTATTCGCGATTCCCTTGTCTCACTCGCAGGTTTAATTGGCTGTCCAGTACGAAATGAAGATGGCCGAGAAATTGGAAGACTAGTTGATGTCGTTGTACGTCATGGTGAGGATGCATATCCACCAGTTTCGGGGCTGATTGTTAAAGTCGGTCAACGTCAATCATTTATAGACGGCGCTCGTATTGCAACACTTACACACAATGAGATTCGCCTTTCTTCAACAACAATAAATTTGACAGACTATAAACGCCGCCAAGGAGAATCACTTCTTGACAGCGATGTATTAGATCACCAAATCGTTGATGTAAATGGACTTCGCGTGGTCCGCTCATCTGATCTTTACTTAGCACCTCTTGATAAAGAAATTCGAGTCGTTGGTGTTGATATTTCATTTGTAACTTTTTTGCGTCGAATATTTCCTGGAGCACTTGGGCGTCGGGCGACCCCACAGCATGTGCTGGATTGGTCGACTGTTGCATCCCTCGCCGATACATCCGGAGTGGTAAAAACTTCAGGTTCTAAAACTGCGCTTTCACAGTTGCGCCCTGCAGACTTAGCAGACCTGATTGAGGATTTGGCTGGACGTGAGCAGAGCGCACTTATTGAAATGTTGGATCCAGAACTTGCTGCTGATGCACTTGAAGAGATGGAAGATGAAGAATTGCAGGGATTGCTCCGAGGACTGACAGAAGATCGGGCCGCAGAGTTACTTAGCCGCATGGAGCCAGATGAATCTGCAGAAGTTCTCCGCGATCTTGCCGATGAGCACCGAGAAGATATTTTGAAAGCGATGGATGCTAAGTTAGCTAAACAATTGCGTCAATTGATTTCATTCGATGAAACTCTGGCTGGCGGCATAATGACAACTCACATGGTGATTGCTCGCGAAGATGACACTGTGGCGCAAGCGTTACAGATGCTCGTTGAAAGTAGAGATAGAGATATTTCAGATGGCGTTGTAATGGTTGATTCGAAGGGTAAATTAATTGACCATATTCAAATTATTGAATTAGTTGCGGCAAAAGCGAGCGCCTCACTCAGCACTTTGATTGGGCCGCCCTATCCGACCGCCGTGAATATTGATTCTCCGCTTGAGGAAGTGATTGAAGAATTTTCAAATAACCGCGGCGCCTCGATTGTCGTTATCGATGAAAAGGGAAAGCCGGTAGGTCGAATCCTTGCTGATGACCTCGTTGACGCCTTAAAACCAGGTGAGCAACAAGGACTTTCGAAAGGCTCTGGTGCGCTTCAGTGACAACTCAACGCAAGATACGACTTGCCGCGCTTTTATCCGTAATGGGTCCGGGTGTCATCGCAGGACTTTCTGATGACGATCCAGCCGGTATCACAACATATTCTCAAGTTGGTGCAAAATTTGGATACCAACTTTTGTGGGTACTCGTAATTTCGACAGTGGCTTTAATTCTTTTTCAAGATCTCGGTGCTCGAATCGGTGTCGTCACTCGTCAAGGACTGATTGGTTTAGTTCGCCAAAAGTATGGCGCCCGCTCTGGAACACTTAGTGCGGTTGCACTTTTGGTAGCAAATTTTGGAACTCTCACTGCTGAATTTGCAGGTATAGCTGCGGCTGGCCAACTCTTTGGATACTCGCGATTCATCACTGTTCCGTTGGCTGCATTCGTTGTCTCATTCCTGGTGTTGCGTGGCTCATTTGCCCGTGTTGAGAAAGTTTTCTTCGCGCTCTCTGCTGTATTCATTGCCTACGTAGTAGCTGGATTTATGGCACATCCAGACTGGGGCAAAGCACTCCATGGCGTTGTAGTTCCAACAATGCCCTTCAATCATGATGCTATTTATATTGCAACTGCGACTCTGGGAACAACCCTTGCACCATGGGGACTTGCATTCATTCAATCTTATGCCGTTGATAAGCGCCTGACGCGCGATGATTTAAAACTTCTACGAGTTGATGTGTGGACCGGTTCACTGCTGACTGGAATCATCGGTTTTTTCGTCATTGTCACGTGTGCTGCGACTTTAAATAAAGACGGTCAAAAAAATATTACGGATGCCGCTCAAGCAGCTCAGGCCCTCGTACCTCTTGCCGGAACACTAGCAAAAGCTCTTTTTGCAATCGGTTTAGTCGGAGCCGCACTTCTCGCTGCCTCTATCTTGCCGCTATCAACTGCATATTCAGTTGGAGATTTAACAGGTCAACCAGCAGCGTTAGATGATGGTCCAAAAGATGCACCCCTCTTCTATGCAACATTTGGCTTAATGACTTTCTTGGCAGCAGGACTTATTTTACTTCCAGGAATTCCATTAATTCGAGTTTTAGTTCTTACTCAGATTTTAAATGCAGTTCTACTTTTGCCTCTTTTATTCTTTATGTATGGCATCTCAAAAGATATTCGTTTAATGGGTGAATTTGCTTCAACTCGAAGAATGCGTATCGTGTACGGCGCTATTATCTCACTCGTCTCAATCTGTGTTATTGCACTTCTGTGGTTTACAGTTCATCCTTAATGAAACATCACGATCACGCAGCCCTTCCCAAAGGTAGAGATATCCCATATTTACTCTTAGGAATTCTGGGAGTAGGTTCATCTGGGCCGCTGATTGCAAAAAGCACAATGCCTATTCCCACCTTGGTTTTCTGGCGAAATTTCATTGCCTCCCTCATCATGGCTCCTTTTGCTTATCGCGACGGTGAATGGAGAGATCCCGCCAAGCGTCGCCTCATCCGCAATTCAGCTCTCGCTGGAATCTTTTTAGCTTTTCATTTTCTCGCTTTCTTTGTTGCTATGCGCTTTACAAGTGTTGCTGCGGGTACTGCGCTAGCGGCGCTTCAGCCAGTATTCGCTGCATCCTACGTACGCTTCAAAGGTGAACATATTTCGACAACATCAATCGTTGGAATGCTTATTGCCTTTGGTTCAGTTTTCATCATTACTGGGGTGGACCTAACCGTTTCATTTCGTGCCTTTGTCGGAGATATTTTTGGCGTTATCTGCGCAGCGCTAGCAGCGACCTACATTTCAATCGGGTCTCGCGTTCAACGAGAATTAAAAACGACTACATATACGACTATTTGTTTTGCGATGTGCGCGAGCACAATGATTCCTTTTATCCTTATCGGCAAACTTCAGATATGGCATTTCTCGCGCGGTGAATGGCTGCTACTTTTGCTACTCCTGATTGGCGCTCAATTTATGGGGCATACTCTTTTCAATGTGGTGTTGAAACGGGTTTCACCAGTTGTAGTGTCCCTAATTGTATTTTTTGAAGTTCCCATAGCAGCTCTATTTGCATGGGTATGGCTACACCAAGCACCTTCAGCTGGGCTATGGCTTGGCATTTTTGGAATATTGGCAGGATGCTCAGTCTTCGTAATCGGTGGAAAGAAATGATTGATTTACATACTCACACCAATAATAGTGATGGTACGGATAGTCCAGCACAGTTAATAAATAAAGCCCTTGCTTCCGGTATCAAAGTATTAGCGATTACCGATCATGACACCATCGCCGGATGGGAAGAAGGTATCGCACACTTGCGAACCGGTATGGATTTAGTTTTAGGCGCTGAAATTTCATGCCAGACTGAGGATGGAATTAGTGTGCATATGTTGGGCTTACTCTTTGATAAAGAGAGCGTTGAGTTACAGGAAGTTTTAGCCCAGACTCGAGGAAATCGTTTTGGGCGCATGGAGAAGATTATTTCAAGGATGAATCAAGCTGGGATAGAAATTAGCATGGAGGAAGTCTTGGCACAGCTCTCAGAGGGAGCCACGTTAGGGCGTCCACATTTGGCTGATGCACTTGTCGCTAAGGGGTTAGCAAAGAACCGTGATGAGATTTTTGAAAAGTGGTTACACAATAATTCACCATACTATGTTTCACACTATTCACCGACTCCTGAGCGTGCAATACAACTTATTAAGGCCGCGGGTGGAGTTTCAATCATCGCTCACCCAATGGCATCTCTTCGTGGACGTACCGTTTCAATCGAAAGCTTTACATCCTATGTTGAAGCTGGCTTAGACGGCATTGAAGTTTTTCACCGTGACCACACCGCAGACCAGAGAAACTTGCTAATGGACATTGTTGATGACCTTGGAATATTGCGTACCGGTTCTAGTGATTATCACGGCACAGGTAAAATTAATGAGTTAGCAGAAAACACAACTGAGGCTGATCAATGGTTTGCGCTAGAAGCTCGGGCAAATGCCCGAAGAGTGGTTCGGGCTTCTTAAACTACGGTAAAGCCGACGCGACGCTCTGGAGCTCCGCCGAATTCAACAAAGGCGATTTTCTTAGCTGGAACTAGCGTCCGTTGATTCTTTGTATCTGTAAGAACCAAGGGAGTCTCACTCTTGAGCGCTTCTTGGACTAGAGCAAGCACCTGGTCTGGCGATAATTCAGTTTCGATTCGAAGTTCATGACTTGAATCGCTAACACCAATGTGGACATCCGTATTATTAGAGTCATTTTTCTTTGTAACCATGATGTGAGTTTATCCTCTATTCGTGGCGGGGAAAACCGGAGATACCGCGCCATATTTGACCAGAAACGAGTTTCACCGCTTCATCTCGAGTAATTTTTTGATCCCGCTCAAGCCAATGTCGTGCAGCGGACTGGACATTACCAATCAAGCCAGTGGCAAGCATCATTGAGACTTCCTTACTTAAACCAGTTTCAAGGGAGATTACAGCCGAGAAGGCGGCGGCGCAGTCATATGTCATTCGGCTTAATCGCTCGCGCACTTTTGGCTCAAGGGCCATATCGCTTTCAAATAAAAGTCTAAATGCTTCACCCTCGTGGTTGATGAAATTGAAATACGCGGCAACTGTTGCATCAACGCGCGCACCATTATCAGTTTTTGAAGCCACCGCTTTTTGAATATCAAAAAGCAACGAATCAATATGAAGATCTAAAACTGCAAGATAAAGCTCGAGCTTCGAAGGAAAATGCTGATAGAGAACAGGTTTACTTACACTGGCTCGATCGGCAATTTCATCCATAGGTGCTGAGTGATATCCGGCTTGCGTAAAGACTTCAAGGGCGGCGCTCAACAATTGGGCACGCCGCTCATCGCGAGGTAGGCGGTTTTTCGAATCTGTGTTCACTGGTCAAATGGTATTGCTCATCGGCATGAAATTGCACCAACATGGGGCAATCCATCAAGATAGGGCCATGGATCTAGTTACGAATCAACTTGCTGCCCAGCGTCTTCTTCTTGTACATGCCCATCCTGACGATGAGACCATTAATAACGGTGCAACCATGGCGAAATATGTAAGTGAAGGGGTTGCAGTCACTCTCATTACTTGCACTAGAGGAGAGGAAGGCGAAGTCCTTGTTCCTGAGCTATCTCACCTTGCTAGCAGCGCACAAGACCAACTTGGCTCTCACCGAGAAATTGAATTAGCCAATGCAATGGCTGCTCTAGGTGTTAC
>Ga0194048_10001525_pt1 | contig 11505 bp, 34 predicted proteins | sample JunL225m_MetaG_FD_161685 | JGI IMG/M metagenome (GOLD analysis project Ga0194048, IMG submission 161685) | Anoxic zone freshwater microbial communities from boreal shield lake in IISD Experimental Lakes Area, Ontario, Canada - Jun2016-L222-5m | ecosystem: Environmental > Aquatic > Freshwater >...
ACCGACCCAGAGCGTCTACCTATGTGGACAGATTGGAAGGTATCTAAGTGAGCACTTATGTATCTATAAAGTCAGTATGCGGTGCGGTTAGCACTAGCATAGACATCTATGACCTTGACCTAAACCCCCATGGAGTCATCTGTTGCGATAACTGTAAGTCTATCGTGTTATGCCGTAAGGCTTGGGATTTTCTATACAAAGGAGTTAAATAAATGAAAACACTTCAAGAAAAATTAGATTTAGTTTCTAAAGAATTAGAACCAATACTTTGGGAATTACTAAATGAAATTGAAAACGAATAAATAAAAACCAAGATCGTAAAAATAAAAACTCTACGATTTTTGGACGTCCCGTGTGATGCGAATCACATTGTTTATACGGCGTGTCGAGTTGACTTTTTGACATTTATCTGATACTATTCTAGTATAACAATTAAATAATGACTAATAAGGCAGTGAGCCTAGCAAATAAATGTGACCAGTATCACAGTGAGCCTAGCGAATAAATGCCCTAAAATGTCAGCCCCCTGTGCTAAGATAGTCTTATCACTAAAAATGAAAGGAAGTCTAAAAATGACTTACACTATAACACTAGAAACCTTTTCAGGTTCTACCAAAAAAATCGACCTTGCCTCTAAGGGTGCGGTTGCTCAATTCATCTCAACTTATCCGCAGGCTTTGCCTGTTGGTATTTCTGTAAAAGTATCGTGTGACGCTCTTGGCGTTCGTGGTACTTTGAGAGGAGTTGCTAAGTAATGGGAAATCTTTTTGATGAATTAACTAATGTTTTTATCTGCGATGAGTGCGATACTCTAGCAACTGTTTCAATGTCAGGCGATACAATTACACTAAGTCAATGCGCCTGTGTCCAACTATTCACAACACCTGAAGGGAAATAAAAATGACAATCTCAATAGAACACAATCTAAAATTCGTAACAGAATTTGATGAAACTCATCCAATAGCACGACAGGTCTTAGCACTTGATAAATTCACACAAATTGAAATGCTTGAAAGAATGCTAAAAGATTTGCTTGCGCCTGCTATCAAGCCAGTAATTGATGAACTCAATGAGCGTGGCTCATACGCAATTCTAAAGGTGGCCAACTAATGATGACTCGTAAAGACTATGTCGCCACTGCTGAAATTCTTAGCAATTATTTTGCCACATCTATTTTTGATGAACAGGGAGAAATTCTGTTTGCTGATTTAGTAGATGAGTTTTCTTTAATGTTTGAAACCGATAACCCAAGATTTGACGCAACTAAGTTTGCTATTGCTTGCTATAAAGAATTGGAGATGAGTAAATGAATTTAGATACTGGAACACTTGTAGCAATTCTAATTGCGTTGATCGGTTCTGTTACTATGATGGGTTTATTTTGGAAAGAGAATATCGAACTTACAAAACAAAATCGAATTTTGTATGAGCGAATAAAAACTTTACAGAAATAATCTATTAAGTAGCAAAAAAACTTTTTCCCATTTTCATCGGTGGGAAAATTTTTTGCAACGTCGCGTTCGGGCGTGTCGTAGTTGGCTTACGATTGTGAGATTTATCACATGGCTTGAGCGTCTCATTATTTGAAATTACTGGCTAGTAGGTTGATATTTTATGAGTAATAGGCTAGACTTACATAGTAAGAAAAAATAAATAAATAAATATTTACGGCGTGTCGTTTAGGAAATGTCAGTCGTATATGGTAAGATATTTATATCAACAAAAAAGAAAGAGGTTGGCAAATGTCAGCAAATGTCTATACAATAGAACACCTACTAGTAGGAACACCTTATCGCTCACGCACTTTAACAGGCGAAATAATCTCAGCAGAGATACACCCTAAAGCCGTATGGTACTCAGGTTGCGAAAGTTATCTAGTGGAAGTACGCCCTAGTAATTTTGGAAAAATAGTATGTCGTACAGTAGCAGTAAAGGTAGAAAATAACTAATGGGATACATAGAAATATTTAGAATTGACAGTGAAGGCGCAGGTTGGATAGACTTGGCTCAGGCTAATAGCGATGAATTATTTAATTTAGAGTTAGGCTTACTTAATGAAGGCGCACTATTTACAACGAAAGAGGCAGAATAATGAACGAATACCTATACTCAGTAACTAGCACTAATGATAGTGCGACTAGCCCTAATTGGGTTGGGCGTTACTCTAATGCCCTTGACGCAGTAAATGTCTTTAATAGTTTTATTGACTATGGTGACGCTAATGAATACAGAGTAGTTAATTTATCTGAACCTTCAGGTAAGTTACACACAAAAACTTTCTACACAACAGGAATGGTTGTGACTAAGTAATGGCACTATACGAATTTACTACTTTCATAACTATCGAAGCAGACAGCGAAGAAGATGCCGTCCGTTGGTTTGACTATAAAACAAAAGATTTAGAAACATATGTCGCAGATATAGAGGAGAAAATATAATGGGAAGCGTAACAGCACTAGGTATCAAAGATACCGTATTAGATTTAGAAACACAATTACTTTATCACCTTAAGGGTAATCACTATCCTCCAGTCCCCGCAGAAATGGTAGCCCCTTGTATTGAGGCTATTGACGCAGCCTATGATGAGGACTTTAATCGTATGATTGATATGCCTATGGTTGGTGACTTTCAGATAACCTATAAGGGTTCAACGCAAGCACCTGCGTGGGCTATCATTGAGCAGCACCACCTATCATGGTTTATTGACCCAGTAGATGAGGATAACGAATAATGTCTAAGACTTATAAGGTAAGTATGTATCACGAATTTTATCTTGAAACTACTGATATTGAAGAGGTAATGAAAAATTACCAATTCCCTGATTTTTGCGATTGCGAGTCTATTGTTGGCGAGCCTGAATTTCTAATCAACAGTAACGAGTGGGTAGAAATGTCAGACTCAGAATTAGAGGAGTCTTTCCTAGGATGACAGAAAATAAATGCCCTTGTAGTGATCACGATTGCGCTAATCAAGATGACTATACTAGAGATGGTTATATGTGTGAAGAGTGTTTTATGGACTGCGTAGAAATGGATAACTAAATGTCTGCTACAATGAAAACTATGGAATTGACATATGTAGATTTACTAACGCCAGGGCAGTTAATGATCAACGACTTTATTGAAATTGAAAATGAAGTTGTAGAGATTTTAGAAATAGAAACTGATGCGTTAGGCGATAACTATTTTATTATTTATCGCAATGATTATGGTGAAAAAGAAATAGCAACAGTTGAGTATCACGATACAGTTAAGTTATATGTATATATAGATAGTGATGAATAATTTTTAAAACCCCGTAAAAAGGGCACGTCCCGTACTCGGGCGTGTCGCTGTGAGATTTATCACATTAAGATATTTGATATTTTTCTCAAAGTCTGCTAAGATTAGTTTATGACAAAGAAAACTGATGAGGAATTACGCAGACTTATGGAGTTACGCAGATGTAATGCTGCTACGCCTATTAAGTCTAAGAAAACTTATTCCCGCAAAGGTAGAAAATGTCAGTCGGAAATGCTACAATTAAAACAACAACAAAAAGGAGAATAGCCCCCATGGGAAATATCGCTGATGAATTCTATGATGAATACTACGCAACAACCTGCCCCTCTTGCCGTGAAAATGCGGTTGATGAATTTGAAGATAAGTGTACTCATTGCTTATTGGAAGAAATGTCTGCTACTTATAATGAAGACATTGCTCTAGAAATGAGTCTTGGCCTTGACTACTGATACTCTTAAACTTAAACGCTCTAATGATAGAAAGGTCGCTAATCTTGTCACTAAAAATGGAAAGCAAGCAGCAATTGCTAACACTTTCGGACTACCTGCTGGAAAGGCTTACTCATGCCCTGGTGCTACCTCTATATGTGAGTCAGTCTGCTATGCGGGAAAACTTGAAAAACTCTTCAAGGGTGTAAAGGTTAATCTATTACACAATTGGAATTTACTTAAAGACGCAGATTATTTAACTATGCTTAATTTGATCACTGAGATGATTGAAGACTTTAAAAAAGATTGTATTAAGAAAGACGCCCCTATGCTCTTTCGCATTCACTGGGATGGCGATTTCTTTAATGATACTTACACTACGGCTTGGTCTGATGTAATCAAACTTAATCCTGATATTCAATTCTGGGTATATACTCGTGTTAAGTCTGCTGCTCTTATTCTTAAAGATATTCCTAATCTATCTTTATATTATTCTACTGATAGCGAAAACAAAACTGTAGGTGTTGACCTAAAACAGAATCATGGAATTAGATTAGCATACCTTGCTAAGAATTTCGCAATTGGTCAAAGTGAAATGAAAGAATTATTTAATAAGCCAGGCGCTAAGTGTCCTGAGAATAATAAACAAATTCCACTTATCTCAACTAATGGAAGCGCTTGCGTTTCTTGCTCACTTTGTGTATACTCTAAGAGTGATGTTGTATTTTCTACTACTAAGAAATGAGATAAAATGTTATTCTTTGCGTTAATGGTATTTTTATTATCAATAATGGCATTGATCAACTAAATCCCCTGCGAAAGCGGGACGTCGACCCCACCCCCATTTGTCAAATTACGACACGCCTTTAAGATGTGAGTTTTATCACACTAAAAATGTAAGCAAGATTGGTATTTTTGACATTTTTCTGCTACACTTATACTATAAGCAAAACCCCACAACAGAAAGGCAAGACCCAAAATGACACTACAAGGATACACTTACCAAATTGGTGATTTATTTACAACAAGCAAGACAGGCGTTACAGGTCGTATTACAGATTTCAGCCCTCTCAATGCTAAACTAACTAGAGTTTCATTACGCTTGGCAAATGGCGCACACCGATTTGCTATGGTTAAGACCTCTAAGTAATCTCAAAATGTGAGAAATGTTAGATTTCGATTTGACATTTCTTTCCCCAAAATGTTATACTTAGGTATAACGAAAACAACCCCTAACAGAAAAGGAAATACAAAAATGGCAGTAAATACATCAACATACAAAGTCGGCGACCTCTTTACAACTCAGAAGTCAAAGGTAACAGGAACAATCCAAGAAATTATCCCACAGGCAAATGGAAATGTCCGTGTGAAGTTAGATGTAGAGGGCAAGCCTCGCTACACAACTTGGACAACTAAGTAAGTAAATAGTTTATTCCTGAGTATGAATTAAAACTACTCAACACCCCCAACTAATACCCCATAAAAGAAAAGAGAAACAAATGGCTAGAGCAAAAGCAATAAATGTAAAAATCCCAACTGGTCGTGTAATTGCTGGACTAGAGGAAGCACTTGCTACACTAGAAGCAGACTACGCAACACAAAACGCAAAAGAAGCGCAATACAAACTTACTTATGAGGCTTGGAAAAAGCAAATTGGTGAGTGGGCTATGGCTAACTTCACAAAGGCTGAAAACCTACGCACAAACTATCGCTCTTGGAATAATCAACTAAATGTTGATTTCGACATCACAGTATCAGAAGGAAACTTCCCTGCCGAACCTGAAAAGGATTTCGAGGTAATTCACTCTAGCACTTATCGTGAGTCAAAGAAAGAAATCTCAAACGCAATTCGTCTGCTAAAGATGACAGATGAGGAAACAGTTAGCACAAGCACTTACAATGCTATTGCTCAGTACCTCTAAGTGAAATTGGGTGGGGTGTAAAAACCCCACTCATTATCCCCTGCGTTCCACGCTATTTATAGCAAGCGTCCCCTGGGGATCCTTCGCCAGGCTGATTAGGGCGATAATAGAAATACTATAGAGCCAGTTCACACCAACTGCGAGAAGTGTAACTACCTGAGTAAGTATCAAAACTGCTCCCCGAAAGGGTCCTTGACAAATGTCAGTGGCCACTAGTATAATTAAATTAACCAACAAACAGGAAGAGGCCCCCATGGACCAAAATGCAATTGTAACAGAAGACTTTCTTAAGTCACAAATAGAAGAAAAAGATATTCGCATTGCTCAGTTAACAGAGCATGTTCAAACAGTAACTCAGCGCTCATATGGTGAGGCTGCAGAGCGCAACCGTATGCGTAATGAAATGCAAGAGTGGACCTTAGAGGCCCTTGAGCAGGCGTCCATTAATGAATCAGAAGCGCAAGAAATTGCAGACATATGTGGATTTGATTTAACAAAAGAATTCGAAGTTGAAGTTACAGTAATGTACTCAATAACAATTAATGCACGAGACGAAGAGTCTGCACAGAATGCAGTGCACGATATTGATTTTGATACTGTGCAATATGATTCAGATAATATTTCATGGCTATCATCCAGTGTGGACCGTGTAGATATTTAGTAGGGGGCTACTAATACGGACCTGAGTATGTCTACATAAACTGCTTAATAGATTTCACAAGAACCATACACATGGATATTAGTTCCATATACATGGTAGTGAAAATTCCTGAGCATGAATTAAAAAGGCTCAAAAATTTTGACGTCCCGTGTCAAATCGACACGCCGTTACGATAAGGTGATCTTTGCCACAATGTCCGATTTGCCCATGTTTACTAAGACGATTTGACTTTTGTCGGTGGGTGGGTATATACTTATATTATCAACAACAGAAAAGGAAATAAACTCATGGCACATGACATCGAAACACAAAACGGAAAAGCCTCTTTTGCTTCATTCCGTGAACCTGCTTGGCATGGATTGGGTACTGTATTCACAGAGGAAAAATCTACATCAGAAATGTTGGCTGCTGCTAACCTTAATGGGTGGAATGTTCGTCTTGAGGATTTGGAAACCCCTACACATCTAACAAGCGATAAGGCATACCAATATGTCTTGCGTACTAACCCTACAGATAATTCTCAGACCGACATTCTTGGTGTCGTTGGTGAGCGTTATCATGTTTTACAGAATGAAGATTTGTTTTCATTCGGTGATAATATTCTTGACGGTGGTGGTCGTTGGGAAACTGCTGGCTCAATTAAAGGTGGGCGTGTAGTATTTGGCGCTCTTGCTCTTGAGCGTGAAACAATTCTTGACCCTAATGGTGTAAGTGATAAGGTAAAAACTTATTTGCTTATCAACACATCACACGATGGTTCGATTGCTATTCAAGCAAGTATCACGCCTGTTCGTGTTGTATGCGCTAATACTCTAAACCTTGCTCTTGGTTCAATCAAGAAAAAGAATGGTATCAAGCAATCTTTCAAGATTCGTCATACACAAACTGCTAATGGCAAGGTTGCGATTGCTCGTGAAACTCTTGGCATGGCTAATAAGTACATGGACGAATTTGACATCATGGCTAAGGCAATGATTGAAAAAGAAGTCAATGCTCTTGACTTTAACAAAATCATTCTTGCTGCTTATCCAAAACCTGAAAAGGATTCTAAGGGTGCGCTAAAGAAGTGGGAAAATAAAGTTGATACAATCAACGATATTTACACAGGCGAATTTAACGGAATGATTTCGGGAAATGCTTGGGGCGCTTTCAATGCTTTAACTGAACGCCTTGACTGGTATCGCTCTGCTCGTGGTGGTTCTAATGAATCCATTCTCGCAAGCGCAAGCGGATTTGACCCTGCTATTAACGCAGAAAAAAATCGTTTGCTAAAAGTTGTACAGGGTGTAATGTCACTCGCATAAATAAAAAATCCTGAGCAAGATTTAAAACTGCTCCACACCTTGTGTGATCGTGTAATTAATATTTATGCATTGCAATTAATAAAAATGCGGGACGTGGCAAAACGGACATATCGGACATGACATTTCTCTCAAAATATAATTACGAAGGCTATAACATTTTCCCGAAATTGGGATTAAGATAGACTTGACATTTTCCCCAAACCATGCAATAATTAATACATGACCCAAACAGTAAATACTATAGACGACCTAATAAATGAAATATACAAAAGAAACTACTCTCACTTAGAGTTTGAGGAAAACATGGGTGGAGAGGCTTGTGACTGCCAAATCCACACTACACTAAACACTATTGCCCTATATGCTGGAATTGAGGTAGGAGAATGACACTAGATGATGTATTAGATAAGATTGAGGCTATTATAGATAGTACTCATTCTGTTGTATCCCCTCTAAAAATTGAGCATTGTAAGTATTGCACTACTTGGCTGACTCTTACAGAAATGGTGGCATAATGTTAGGCTATACACAAAGAGATTTAGCAGATATGACCTATGGAGTCTATCAGGCTGATTTACTTATTAACCCTGATGAGAATCCTGCTATTCATAATTATTTAGTTACCGCCCATGATTTCCTACAGGGGCTATGGGCAGAAGGGTACTTTGAATAATGCATAAACATCATTGGGAATGTGACGATGTACCAGGATATTTTTACTGTGCCTGCGGAGTTACGGCTATCCATAACAGAGAAACAGGATTGAAGGACATCCATGACTAATTGGAACTGGACTAAGTATGATTATCTATGTACTGATTGTGATGCTCTTATTGAGATAACTACCCTGAAAGATAGGTCTGAATGTTTTCAACCTCTTTGCACCTGTGGATCTGTTAATGTAATTAACATTGGGGTATCAGATGCAACGGTATATGATGGAGATCGCCTAAAGCAGTATGTGACGAACATCACCCCTGCTGGACTTGTAAAAATTAACACCAACCCCTATAATTAATATATGGACATAAACACACTAGATATAAATACTCTTAAAGAGTACATAAAGATACACCTCATAAGCATTCAACAGGACTATGATAAGTTACCTGACGGAGATACTGACTCTATCATCCACCTCAACGGACAGCAATACGCCCTCAACCATATCTTAGGAGTAATCAATGAGCGAGAAGTATCCCTTCATTCCTGACTATCTAACTAAAGCATTAGAAGATACCTCAACAGATTTAATTGATGTAATGCATGGTTGGCTTAAAGTAGAAATGCTTGATTGCCAAACAGCAATGGAAGATAACGAGGATAGATTTTTGCAGGGATACATGGAGGCCTTGACAAATGCCTATTGCATGACCTATAATTTATCTATAGACAGAGCACATATCGAAAGGACCCTAGCATGAACCCACAAGAAATGCTTGAACAGATGATTGATAAGGCTACTCTAGACTTTCTAGAGGTAGCCAAGGAAGAAGAAGATGGCGACTACTCAGACGCAATGCTATCTATGGAACGCACTGAGGCTAATGGATATGCAGATGGCTTGACTGCTGCCTACCATATCATATTTGATAAAGACTATGTATCTCGTGTAGCATTGGATGAATCAAATGAATGATTTTATTGAGATGACTGAGGATGAATGGTTTAACACTTATAAACCTATTAAGAATCATATCGACACTAACTCTTCATTTGATGGACACATGTTTGAAACATATGGAGAAGAAGTAGATTTTGTTAAGACTGCTCCTGAGAATCATATCTGGATGTATGGCGATGGCGATGATGGTGGTTCTTACTTATGGGCTGGTTGGGGATTTGTTAATCGAATAGGATACTTTATCACTGAGGTTCCTTTCCCTGATAATACTGACATACAGGTTTTAATATCTGTACCGTGGTATTATTGCGAGAACTGTGACTCAGAGTTAGAGGACCCTGATAATCTTATTAGAGATAAGTTTCAAGAAGCCGATTTGGAAAAATGTCCAAACTGTGCTACAGTAGAAGAGTTAAAGACCCTAGAAGAAGGAGTAAAGTAATGGCACTATGGGAAGTTGAAATCATTTACGAGGCAGACGGAACCTACATGAATTTTGTTCATGAAACAGATTGTGAATTTGAGGACGAAGTTGTTCAAGAAATCATTAATAACCTAAGCATTATTGCTACGGAAGGAGTGTCACTGTAATGGGTGCACGGATCAACTTTGTATTTGAAACAGGCGAAGGCCCCTCTGTAGTACTTTATAGCCATTGGGGACAAGATGGCTGGGAGACTGATATCGCTGCAGCATTGCAGCATGCAGCGCCTAGGTGGAGCGATGCAGCATATGGTACCCGCATGATGATTAGTTATCTTATGCAACACAACATTCTGGACGAAACAGGCTTTGGAATCTATGCAGTTAACGGACCTAACTATGACCTAGGGGAACAGACCGTAGTCATTGACTTTGCTAATAAAACTATTACTGATAATGTGTCAGTCAATTGGGATAAATTTGTGGCTGCTTATAGCCCATCGATGGTCTAGGTATTGGGTCATCTAGACTATATAGGATGAGGGGGCGCAGGCGTGGGGCTTGCGTTTCCTCTCCTTTTCTGGTACAATGAATTAAGAGGAGACGACTATGGCTAGACGAAGTAGCATTTACTCTACACCAGCACAGACCAAGGAATCAAGGGTAGCGGAGAAGTTAGGCAAACTATTAACTGAAGACATGGGAATAGATTTAGAGCGAGTAGGATACTACTTAGTCAGAAATCTACCAAGAATTATTTATCACCGCTTTGACGCAGTTGCCTTGTCAGTTGAGGATGAGTATGGTAAACTAGTAGGAGATGAAAAAGGGAGACCCAAATGGTAAGTTTGACAGATAGGGCAGGAGTCTTAGGACAACTGTGGATGAATTACAGAGATGACAAAGACTTTAGCGAGTTCATTGAGTATAATGATATTGGTTTGCCAATGGCATACTTTCTTGCTGAAGGTTTGGTAAAAGAATTAACTCCACTTGGAGAGCAATACATCATAGAAACATTTGATTTGTTTTCTACACAATTAGGTTTGACAGAGGAATCTTATAACTTAATTACTGAGGATGTAAATCTTGGTTCTATTCTTGCGCTAAGTTTCTTGCTTCGCAATAAGGATGAAGATCCTCTAGCAGAATAATCCGTGAGCGCCTGGGGCTGCATGCCCTGGGCGAAGCACGACGTCCCAAATCATATCAAATTGGACATATGGGACAAACCTTTATATTTTGGAATTAAACATTACGAAGAGCATATATTTTTCCCAGATAAGCATGCTTATATCATATCAAACCTTGTTTGTCAAACCACTCTATCTCATGTATAATAGATATATGCCAAGAAGATACTTTCATAGATATACAAACCAAATATCCTACAAACCTATCAATAGATCTATACCTATGGTGTTTGTATATAGGGTATTACGAAGAGTGTTTTCTAATCCCCGCCCATAACGTGTCTAATAATCCTTAAAGACATTACGAAGGGACCAAAAAATTCCTGGAACTTTTGCGGGATCAAACCATCTGATACCAAACACTCTATATAAAAACCCCATATATAAAACAATAACTTTTCTGATTCTTTTTAAAACATTTAAAACATTTATTTAATTTTATTTAAATTTATCCACAAATTCGTACAAATTTTATATGAGGTTTTGTATAGCAATTGGGCTTGACAAACCATGTTTCATGGTATATAATGCCCATGGCTTTTAAGGTTTGACAAATAGAAAGGTTTGTGGTATAAGGGGGCTATGGGGATAGGAGGTTTTATAAGGATGGAGGTTTGGCCGTCAGAAAATTACGACGGCCCTTCTATAAATGCTCAATACTCCACTATCC
>Ga0194048_10001527_pt1 | contig 11500 bp, 11 predicted proteins | sample JunL225m_MetaG_FD_161685 | JGI IMG/M metagenome (GOLD analysis project Ga0194048, IMG submission 161685) | Anoxic zone freshwater microbial communities from boreal shield lake in IISD Experimental Lakes Area, Ontario, Canada - Jun2016-L222-5m | ecosystem: Environmental > Aquatic > Freshwater >...
ATCTTGGCCGGTAATGTGGTACGCGTCGCAGGTGGCACCATAACCCGCAAGTTCGCAATAGATGCTGGCACCGCGGGCTTGGGCATGCTCGAGTGACTCGATCACGAGGACGCCAGCACCTTCGCCCATGACGAAGCCATCGCGGAGCCTATCGAACGGGCGAGATGCCTTTTCCGGCGTGTCGTTGAAATCGGACGACATCGCTTTCATGTTGCAGAAGCCGGCGTAACTCAGGCGGGTAATACAGGCTTCCGAACCACCAGATAACATGATGTCAGCGTGGCCGTCGCGGATATGGCGCATTGCTTCACCGAGGGCGTGTGAGCCAGAGGCACAAGCAGAGACGACGCCGAAATTGACGGACTTAGCCTGAAACTCAATGGCCACCACGCCGGAAGCGATGTTGGCAATCAAGGAAGGAATCGTGAAAGGGGAAACCCGGCTGGGGCCACGTTCGATGAGCACACGGGCCTGGTTCTCGATGGTCTCCATCCCGCCGATACCTGAGCCGATAATCACGCCGAAGCGCTCGGAATCGAGTTTAGTCGTATCGACCTGGGCGTCTTCGATGGCCATGCGCGAAGCGGCGACGGCATACTGCGTGTAGCGGTCGTTACGTTTGGCCTCCTTCAGGTCCATGAACTTTCCCGGATCGAAATCACGGATTTCGCCGCCGACTTTGGACGGGAAGTCCGTGGGGTCAAAACGGGTGAGACGTGAAATCCCAGAACGTCCCTTAATCAGGCCGTCCCAGAAACTAGCCGTGTCCGGACCGAGCGCCGACAGGCAACCGATGCCGGTGACGACGATTCTGCGGGGCTGGCTAGCGGTGCTCACAGTGACGGGCTATGATAACCCGCGGAAATTACTTGGTAGCGTTGGCCTTAATAAACTCAATCGCGTCGCCCACGGTCTTCATGGAGGCGGCCTTATCTTCCGGGATTGAGGCGATTCCAAACTCGTCTTCGAAGGCCATGATGATCTCGACGAGGTCGAGGGAGTCGGCCTTGAGATCAGTCTGGAAACCAGCGGTGGCGGTGACCTGTTCAGGGTTCACGCTGAGCTGCTTGACGATGATGTCGGTGACGCGTTGTTCGATGTTTTCAGGCATAATAAAGGGTGTTTAAGTTGTTATCTGGGTGTCAGATAGGCGGGGCGTGGTCAAGTTTAGAAAAGTCGAAAATACGGCACCCCAAAGAGCCTTTAGGGAAGCCAGAAGGCTTACATTTAGGCAGCAGAGGCGAGGGGGCTATGATAGCAGACATGTGCCGTTTGCGTGCATCGATAAAAATGATGGGCCGTATTCGAACCGCAGCCCGCGGAGCGAGCCCGACCCTCCAAGCGGGGGTCTTAGATAGCCATGCCACCGTCCACCGAAAACACCTGCCCGGTAATGTACCCACCCTCTTCCGAGGCGAGGAAATCGACCATAGCAGCGATATCGGTGACCGAGCCGAACCGGCCCAGCGGAATGACCCCGAGAATCTTCTGCTTAATTTCGTCGGAAAGTTCCCCCGTCATGTCGGTGGTGATAAAACCGGGCGCGACGGCATTGGCGGTGATGCTCCGGCCAGCGAGTTCGCGGGCGAGAGTCATGGTAAGGCCATGGAGGCCAGCCTTGGCGGCAGCGTAGTTAGCCTGGCCGGCATTACCCTGAACGCCCGTGACGGACGAGATGCTGATAATGCGCCCCCAGCGCTTCTTGGTCATCGGGCGCACGAGCCCCTTAGTCCAATAGAAAGCCGAGGAAAGGTTGGTGGAAATCACATCATTCCAATCCTGATCGGACATTGCCATGACGAGTTTATCGCGGGTGATGCCGGCGTTATTGACGAGAATCTCGACAGCGCCGAACTCGGCATTGATCTGTTCGCAGGCCTTAGCGACCGCAGCGGCGTCGGAGACGTCAACCTGGAAAGCCTTGGCCTTCCAGCCCTTGGCGATGATGTCATGGGCGACGGCTACGCAGGTCTCGGACTTCGAGATACAAAGGACTGTGTGCCCGTGCGAAGCTAGGCGTTCGGCGATGGCCTTACCGATACCGCGGCCGGCACCCGTCACCAAAGCTACCCGAGGATTATGCGTCAGTTGCATCGGCTTTGATGTGCAGGGAAGTTGGCCGCTAGGCAAGTGGCGAAAATAGCCGCATCCCCCATTTCTCTATGAAAAAAGGGTGAAATATGGCCTGCCCGCTCAGTAAACATCGCGCTGGTAGCGCCCGTCCTTCTTGAACTGCTTGACCCAGTCCACGGCGGCTTCGGGCGTCAGCCCACCCTGTTCGGCGACGATGGCATGTAAAGCCGCGTCCACATCCTTGGCCATACGCTTGGCGTCACCGCAGACATAGAAATAGGCGCCAGCCTGGAGCCACTGCCAGAGTTCAGCGGCGTTCTCACGCATCCGATCCTGGACGTAGATTTTAGCCGCTTGATCACGGGAGAAGGCTAGGTCGAGTCGCGTGAGTACGCCCGACTGCAGGTAAGCCGCCCACTCGTCGGCATACAGGAAATCGCTATCCTTGCGCTGGTCGCCGAAGAAGAGCCAGTTACGACCCTTCGCCCCGCGGGTGGCGCGGTCCATGACGAAACTACGGAACGGTGCGACGCCCGTGCCGGGGCCGACCATAATAACCGGAATAGAATCGTCGGCGGGCAGGCCGAAATGTGAGTCCGCGACGAACACCGGGATTTCAGATTCGTGGAGGTGGGTACGCTCGGAAAGGTAAGTCGAACAGACGCCCTCACGCTGGCGGCCATTGGTTTCGTAACGGACCACGGCGACCGTTAGGTGGATTTCGTCGGGGTATTTCGACGGTGCCGAGGAAATTGAATAGAGGCGCGGCATCAGCTTACGGAGAAGCTCGATGAACTCTTGGGCGCCGAGCTTGGCGGAGGGGTACTCTTCGAGTAGATCGAGAAATTCACGTTGCTCCATCCAAGCCTTCTTCTTCTCGGGGTCGACCTCACCGATGGCGGCGGCCAAGCGGGCCTTCTCGCCGGCGTCCGTGACACGGTCATGCAGGAGCTGGGCGAATTTGTAGGTCGGGCCGTTCAGGGACAGACGCTTGGACAAGGCCTGAAGCAGAGGGATGGGGGCCGTGTCTTTAGGAATGGTCACCTGCTCTTCTCCCGTGAAGCCAGCGGCTTTCAGCACTGCCGTGACGGTCAAAGGGTTGTTGGCGGGAAAGACGCCGAGGGAATCACCGCATTTATAAGTCAGGCCGCTGCCGACTAAAGAGACCGAAAAGTGCTGGGTGTCCTTCTGGCTCGAGGAGGTACTGAGGCGCCGGCGGTCGACGAGGCGGGCTGGGAACGGGTTATTCTTGTCGTAAGGAGCGGACATAGCGAAGCCGCAGGATGCAACCATCCCCACCCTGCCAACAATCCTAAAAACGCCGGACGGGCTACTTCCAGATCTTCACCCAGTCGACTTCGACGTCATCAGGCAACTTGGCTGGCAACAGGTCTTTGCGTTCGAAATCCGAGACCCAATGGCCCAGGAAAAGATGCATCGGCTCCTTCACCTCGGGCTTATCGAGCTTATGCACCAACTTACCGTTAAAGTACCAAGCGTATTGCCGCTCCGTCCAGAGGAAGCCGTAAGTATTAAACCCTTTCGAAACTTGGCCCGGTTTGTTGTTCAAGTCCGTCTTGATCGGGCGCAGTTCGCGCACGCCCTTGGAGTCTCCGATCTTCGCCCAAGGTACGAGTTTGTCTTCGCCGAAACACTCAAAATACAAAGCGGCTGCCGGAGGTTCACTGGTCGGCTTATTGCGGATAACGAAGGCGCCATGATGGCCCTTAGTCGCCGGAAAGCGGATGGAGGCCTCGAAGTAGCCCTGTTGCTGCACGAATTTCTCGCGCGTGCTGAGGCCGCTACCCTGCCAACCATCAGGGCGCTCACGCAAAGTGATGACCAGCTTACCGTCCTTGATGGCCAACGCCTGCTTGTCGCCTTCCAAGGTCCACTTGGCCTCATCGACTTCGCCGTCCTTGAATTCATCCGACCAGACCAGTTTCATGGTCGCGGACGGCGGATTCGCGAGCAGGGCGACCGTCGTCAGGCAGAGGGCGAGGAACGTCTTCATAGAGATCACTTGTAGACCTTGACCCAATCGATCTGCAGGGCCTCGGGAGGATTGCTGGGGTCGGGGAAGGCTTTGATGATGCCGCCTTCGGCCGTATGGTGGTCAAATTCTAGGTACATCGGAGTCGTCGGCGTGACCTTGATGTCCTGGCGGTGGACTTGCTTCCCGTCGACATACCAAGCAAAGTACTTAGGGGTCCAATGGATACCGTAGGTGTGAAACTTGCGGTAGGACGTCCCACCGTCCAAATTGATGCCACTCTTCACTGGCCTTAGCATGCGAATGCCGGTGTTATCGGCGACTTGGGTACCTGGCGAAATGTGATCGTCGCCCCAGTTATCGAAGAAGATACGAGCCGAAGGCGGCTCATCGAGGCTCTTGTTGCGGACCTCAAAACGGCCTGAACGGCCGCCAGTCTGCAACATACGCATAGATGCCTCGAAATACCCTTGGGCCTGCGAGAACTTGTTGACGGTACTAATGCCTGTGCTTTGCCAATAGGTCGACTCCTTGCCTGGCAACATCGCCAGGTAGAGTTTACCCTCCTTGATACTGACCGAACCAGGGTTTTGGTTATGAATATTCCACTTAGTCTCATCGACCGCTGGTCCATCGAAGTTATCGGTCCAGACCAACTTCATACCACCGGTCGGATCAGCCCAAGCAGAAGCAGCAATGCAGGCTAACAAGAATAAGGGGAGTCGCATGGGGGTAACAAGCACCCCTCAAAACAAGAAGTTTCTTAGAAGAAGGCAAGTGAGTTGGACCGCTCAGTTCTCAAAAATCATGTCGATTTCCTTGCGGGAAAGCGGCCGACAATCCCCGGAAGGCATCCGGCGCAGGACCAGACTGCCAATCTGGAAGCGACGGAGGACCTTAACATGGAAACCAAAGATTTCGAACAGGCGGCGAATCTCGCGCTTACGGCCTTGGTCCAAATGCACCTCTAGCTGGGTGGGGGCATCCGGAATACGAATCACCTTTTTGAACTTTAGCCGCTCCCCTTCCTCCACGGCGCCTTTAAGCAGACGCGGGGTGAGCTTCGGGTCATAGTCACGATTCAGGTGCACTTCGTAGCGCTTCACGACGCCGCCGGATGGATGCATGACCTTATTAGCCAAAGCACCGTCGTTGGTCAGGAGCAGCAGACCTTCGGAATCCTTATCCAGGCGACCCACGCAGAAGAGGCGGAGCGGGGCGTATTCGGGGGGTACCATCTCGAAGACGGTATGGCCCCCGTGCGAATCATCGTTGGTGCAAAGGAAGCCCTTCGGCTTATTCATCATTAGCACCACGGTACGGGCGAGCGGCTTAATCTCGCGGCCTTGGCAGCGCACGACATCAACCGCCGAATCCACGGGTTGCCCGGTGGCGGCAACCTTTCCGTTGATGAGTACTTGGCCGTCCGCGACGAGGCGCTCCGCATCCCGACGGGAGCAGAGCCCCGCCTGGGCGAGGAACTTATGGATGCGCATGGGGCCTTCAGACACGCCCAGACGACTAGACCCTTCCGGGGGCAGAGGGCGAGACAATCAATACAGAGGTGAAACGATAACTTTTCTCGCCCTCCCTGCCGACTCCCCCCAAAAAGGTGCCATGCGCCTCATCGACGGCAACGCCACCGCCCAGCAAGTCCTCGCCGAAGTCAAGGCCCGCGTAGACAAACTCGCCCCGCTCGTCCCGCACGTCGCGTTCGTGCGCGTCGGCGACGACCCCGCTTCCGTGTCCTACGTCACGAAGAAACAAAAGACCGCAGCTGAGGTTGGCATGCGCGCCAGCCTGCAACTCTTTCCCGAAACGGTCACTAAGGAGGAGCTCTTTGCCCACCTCGATCAGCTGAATGCCGACCCCTCGGTCCACGGTATCCTTATCCAGGCTCCCCTCCCCAAGCACTTACCTGAGACGGAAGTCTTTAACCGTGTGTCACCCGACAAAGACGTCGATGGCTTCGGCACCCAGAGTATCGGTCGACTCGTGCAAGAAGTCCCCGGCGCCTTCGCCGCCTGCACCCCGGCGGGCGTCATCGAACTCCTCCGTCGCTCGGGCGTAGAAACCGCCGGGAAGCACGCGGTCGTCGTCGGTCGCTCGCTCATCGTCGGCAAGCCCGCGGCGTTCTTACTCCTCGCCAAGGGTTGTGACTGCACGGTCACCATCGCCCACTCCCGCACCAAGGATCTCGCGGCCATTATCCGCCAAGCTGACATCATCGTAGCCGCCATCGGCAAGCCACGCTTCATCACCGCTGACATGGTGAAACCCGGCGCGGTCGTCATCGACGTCGGCATCAACCGCGTGCCTGATGCCACGAGGAAGACTGGCTACCGCATCGTCGGCGACGTCGACTTCGACGCCGTCTCCCCACTCTGCGAGGCGATTACACCTGTCCCAGGCGGCGTTGGCCCGATGACCGTGGCCATGCTGATGAAGAACACCCTCGACGCCTGCGAACGCGCTCAAGCCCGTGGCTGAGGTCAAGCCGCCACCCCTCACCCTCCCACCGGCTGGCTTTTGGTGGCGGTCCTTGGCTTTTCTTGCGGACTTCATTCCGCTGATTGTGCTCGGCCTCTTTATTGCTGGGCATCTGGCGGGGGACGAGCTCCAGGCCGCTCGCTCCAAGAGCGACCAATACCAAGAGCGCTTGCTCAAGCTCTATGAGCAGGCCCTGACCAAACCATCCCCACGGGCTCAAAGCACGCTCATGGATTCTATCCTGCACCCCGCGGATGAGGATATTCAAGCCTATGTCGACTGGCATGTCTACCAGGGGGAAGTCTGTTTCTTCGTCATGGTCCTCGGTCTGTTCCTGCAAGAATGGCTATGGCGCGGCCAGACCTTGGGGAAGCGGATCTTCAACCTTCGCACCGTCGATTACGCCACTCAGGCGACGCCCACGTTCATGGCCTGCCTGCTTCGCTCATTCTGGAAAGCGTCCTTCGTGACGCTCTACAATCCGATCACCATCGTCATTGGTCTCATCAATTTTCACGTGCCGCTCTTCCGCTACGACCGCCGCAGCTGGCACGACATGCTCTCGCGGACTTACGTCACGGACGCCAAAAAGAGTCTGCCGCCGAAGGCGTAAACGGGTTTGCAGGCTTCCTAATCGCGGTCGCTGCTTTGCTAATGCGCAACGCAGCGGCATCCTGACCGCAGATAGCGACATTACTTCAAGGCAGTCATACCAAGGGGGTAAACCCTTGGGCTGTTTTCATTAGAATGATTCAAGGCGGTTACTTATCGCCCGCAGTAGGGAAATCCTGAAGCCGCTGAAGGGCGCTGCGGCGGGATGCCCTTTGAATGCGTCTGGCCGCATGGTAATCTGCAGGAGTCAGCCGATCACCTTGGAAGCGCTCACCATCACCATCTTCTTCTCGTCCCTCCTGACGCTCTTGGCGCTCGGTGCCTACGTCTGGGATTGGTCGAACCGACGAACCGATGGCCATGACCGCGATGCCCTACGCCCGCTCGACGACGACCTCCCGCCGCCCGCCTAAACCGTTTCCCTCAACCCCTTCACCATGCAAGCCGAAGCTCAAACCACCATCACCTACAACGACCGGATTGTTCGCTGGTTCGTCTTGGCCTCCATCCTCTGGGGAGCCGTGGCGCTGCTGGTCGGCGTCTTCATCGCCCTCCAGCTGGCCTTCCCGGTCCTGAACCTCGACCTCCCGTGGACGAGCTTCGGCCGGCTCCGCCCGCTGCACACGAACGCGGCGATCTTCGCCTTCGTGGGCAACATGGTCTTCGCGGGCATCTACTATTCCTCACAGCGCCTGCTGAAGACGCGCTTGGCCTGCGAGACCTTGGCCAACCTGCACTTCTTCGGCTGGCAACTCATCATCGTCCTCGCGGCCATCACGCTACCGTTAGGCCTGACCCGCGGCAAGGAGTACGCCGAACTGATCTGGCCAATCAACCTGCTCGTCGCAATGGTCTGGCTGATCTTCGCCACGGTCTTCTTCATGACCCTGCGTGCCCGTCGGGAACGCAGCCTCTACGTCGCCATCTGGTTCTACATCGCGACGATTGTCACGGTCACCCTGCTCTACGTCGTCAACCACCTCTCACTCCCGACGAGCCTCCTCCACAGCTACCCCGTATTCGGCGGCGTCCAAGATGCCCTCGTCCAGTGGTGGTATGGCCACAACGCCGTCGCGTTCTTCCTCACCACGCCGGTGCTGGGGATTATGTACTACTTCATCCCCAAGGCGGCGGGGCGGCCGGTCTACAGTTACCGCCTCTCGATCATCCACTTCTGGTCGCTCATCTTCCTTTATATTTGGGCTGGTCCGCACCACCTCCTCAACACCGCCCTACCGAACTGGCTCCAAGGCATCGGCATGATCTTCTCGCTCATGCTCTGGGCGCCCTCGTGGGGCGGCATGCTCAATGGCCTGCTCACCCTCCGCGGCGCCTGGGACAAACTGCGGACTGACCCGGTCATCAAGTTCATGGCGGCCAGCCTGACGTTCTACGGCATGGCCACCTTCGAAGGACCGCTCCTGTCCATTAAAGCCGTCAACGCCCTCGGCCACTACACCGATTGGATCATTGGTCACGTCCACGGCGGCACGCTTGGCTGGAACGGCTTCATGGCGGCGGGCATGTTCTACTGGCTCGTCCCCCGCCTGTGGAATACGAAGCTCTACAGCGAGCGCCTAGCCAACCTGCACTTCTGGGTCGGGATGATCGGGATCCTCTTCTACGTCGCCTCAATGTGGGTCGCTGGCATCGGGCAAGGGCTCTCCCTCAACCAGCTGACGGCCGATGGCAGTGCGCCCGCAAATTCATTCATCGAGACGCTCAAGAACATCCAGCCGATGTACTACCTGCGCGCCCTCGGCGGCGGGCTGTATCTCGCCGGTTACGTCGTCATGATGTTCAACCTCATCCAAACCATCCGGCGCGGTGTGGCGACCGATGGCCGGGCCGAAGTCCGCGAGCCCAGCATCGCCACCCCCGGCCATGCTCCGGCCTTCGCCACCTTCCTCAACGCCCCGGTGCTTTATTCCTCGGGCATCATCTTCTTCTCCTGCCTGTGGATCCTCGGGCGCGACGCCTGGATGGTCGCGGGCTTGGTCGGCACGGTCGGCACGGTCATCGCCGCCATCGCGCACTTTGAAATCAAAGGCTACACCTGGAAGCGCTGGCACGAGGACCTCCTCCATAACGCCCTGCCCTTCTCCATCCTCACGGTCATCGCGGTCGCCATCGGCGGCGCCCTCCAGATTGTCCCAACCGTCATCCTCTACCGCGGCAACAGCAGCGGCGAAATGCTCGAAGGCCGCGTACAACGTCCGTATACCCCGTTGGAGTTAATGGGCCGCGACATCTACGTCCGGGAAGGCTGCTACAATTGCCACTCACAAATGATCCGTACCCTCAAGCCGGACGTCCTGCGCTATGGTGCCGGCCAAGGGTACTCCCGGCTTGGTGAATCCATCTACGATTACCCTTACCAGTGGGGCTCCCGCCGCATGGGACCCGACCTAGCCCGCGAAGGCCTGGCCCGGCCGGACCTAGCCTGGCACTACCGTCACCTCCTGAACCCGCGGGAGCTCGAGCCTGACTCCATCATGCCAAGCTACGTCTGGCTAAAGCACGATGACGCCAACCGTGGCGTGCTCTTTGGGCGCATCACCGCACTCCGCACCCTCGGCGTTCCCTATAAACCCGAACGCTCCACGCCCGACGCCATCAACACGAGTTACGACCTGGAGGCTGGTGAAATCGTGCAGCAACTCGCCGCGAAAGGCATCACCGCCCGCAAGGATGAAGAGATGGTCGCTGTCTTGGCGTACCTAAAATGCCTCGGCCTTAACGTCGAAAAGACCCCCACCCCTCAACGCTAACTCCCCCATGTTCCGCCGCATTGTTTGGGAAGAATTCATGCACGACGCACAGGTCGTCGCGCTCTACCTGTTAGCGATTGGGATCGTGCTCCTCCTCGGGCGGATGCTGACCACCCCGAAGGCCGAGACCGAGCGCCTCGCGAACCTACCGCTCAACGACGAATAAACCCACGACCGTCACGCCCATGACCTCCCCCGAATCCAACAACGACCAGCCGGTCTTGATGCCGCACAGTTATGACGGCATTCAAGAGTTTGATCAAAGCCTACCTAATTGGTGGCTCTTCACGCTCTTCGGTTCTATCATCTTCTCCGCCTTCTATTGGGCCTATTACTTCCACTCCGGGGTCGCCGTCGATGACCATACAGCGCTCGATGCCGACCTCAGCGCCCTCGAAGCGAAGCAGCTCGCCGCCGTCAAGAATCTCGACGACGAAACGCTCTGGAAGATGAGCCGCAATACCCAGACGGTCACCGAGGGACAAGCCGTCTATGCCTCGCTCTGCATCACCTGCCATGGTCCCACGCTCGCGGGCATTAAAGGACTCGGCTTCCGCCTGAACGACACTTCCTGGGTCCACGGCAACACACCGACCACGATCTTCCGCAACATCAGCGAAGGCATCGTTTTCGACGGCAAGCCGACTGGCATGGCTCCCCAAAAGGCCCTTGGGACCGCCAAACTCGCCGCGGTCACGGCCTTCCTCCTTTCCACCCAAGAGCCCGGCAAACTCACGACCATCGCCCGTTCCGAAGAGCCTTCGCAACAGTAACCCATGACCCATATCCCGCAACGCGATAGCGTCACTACCATCGCTCCCGATGGCTCTCGACGCTTCCTCCAGCCAGGGGATGTTACCGGCCAGTGGGTGCGGGCCCGGCGGGCCTTCGGCTGGTTACTCATCGCGCTGTTCGCGGCGATGCCGTGGATTGACATCCACGGCAACCCGGCGGTCTTCCTGGATATTGAGCAACGGCACTTCTACCTCTTCGGTGTCACGCTCGGCCTTGATGACTTCTGGCTACTGTTCTTCGCCATCTCTGGCCTCGGTTTCACCGTCTACGCCGTGACAGCGATGTTCGGCCGCATCTGGTGCGGCTGGGCCTGCCCGCAGACGGTCTACATGGAACACCTTTTCCGCTGGGTGGACCGCTGGATTGAGGGCGACCACCTCCAGCGCACCCGACTGGATAGCCTCCCCTTCAGTCACCCAGAAAAACTGCGTAAGCGCGGCTTCCGCTTCCTTGTCTACGTCGTGCTCTGCTGGCTGGTTTCGCACATCTTCTTGGCCTACTTTGTCTCGATTCCTGGCCTCTATCCTTTGATCACTGGTGCACCCACAGCCCACCCGACGGCTTTCATCGGCATGGCCGCCATGACGGCGGTGCTGCTCTTTAACTTCTGGTGGTTCCGCGAACAGCTGTGCCTCGCCATCTGTCCCTACGGGCGACTGCAGTCGGCGCTGATTGATGATAACTCGGTGATTGTAGGCTACGACGCCCGCCGGGGCGAACCGCGCGGCAAGGCCGTCGCCGGCATCACAACGGGCGACTGCATCGA
>Ga0194048_10001530_pt1 | contig 11494 bp, 8 predicted proteins | sample JunL225m_MetaG_FD_161685 | JGI IMG/M metagenome (GOLD analysis project Ga0194048, IMG submission 161685) | Anoxic zone freshwater microbial communities from boreal shield lake in IISD Experimental Lakes Area, Ontario, Canada - Jun2016-L222-5m | ecosystem: Environmental > Aquatic > Freshwater >...
TTGATTTAAGAGTGACCCAGTACCAAGCCGACGAGCCTGGCGAGGGCGAGGTTCGGGTACGCCTTGGAGCGGGTGGTATTTGTGGTTCGGATTTGCATTACTACGAACACGGACGCGCCGGCATCTTTGCGTTGCGCGCACCTTTTATACCTGGGCACGAGGCTTCAGGCATTGTCGAGGCCGTGGGGCCCACTGTTACACGCGTCAAACCTGGACAAAAAGTCGCGGTCAACCCCTCTCACCCATGCGGACACTGTTCGTATTGCCGTGAAGGCCGCGGAAATCTTTGCACAACAATGATCTTCATGGGTAGTGCCGCGATTTTTCCTCATCTGCCTGGACTTTTTCGCGAGCACTTCATCGTCGGTGAGAAACAGTTGACTCCCATTGATGAACCCGACATCACTTTAGGTGAAATTGCCTGTGCTGAGCCCTTGTCGATTGGCATGCACGCCATACTTCGTGCCGGCTCAGTCTTTGGCAAAACGGTTTTGATTACAGGCGGCGGCACGATCGGCTGCATGACAGTCATTGCCGCTCGGATCGCGGGCGCCGCACAAATCATTGTCTGCGATATCCACGATCGTGCATTGAACTTAGCACAACAAGTTGGTGCCAATCGCGGGGTGCGTATCGATCAAATAACGCCCGAGCAGATCGTCGATTGCGCCGACGTCAGCATCGAAGCGGCAGGTAGCCCGGCTGCCGTTCAAACATGCCTCAAGGCTACGCGTCGCGGCGGCACCATCGTGCAAGTCGGTACCTTAGCAAGCGATATGTTGTTTCCAGCCAATCAAGTCATGTCGCGCGAGCTCAATTATGTTGGCGCATTCAGAGCCCATGCAGCTTTTGATTGGGCAGTTCAAGCCATCCGCACACGTCGTGCCGATGTACGCGCCTTAATAAGCGCCCAATTACCACTGAGTCAATCCAAAGAAGCCTTCGATCTCGCGCGCGACCGCACGCGCCACACAAAAGTTCAGCTCGTTTTGTCATAGCGCGCTTCATCAACATCGTTAGCACGTCTTGTCATTTATTTTAAAAAGGGAGACATACCATCATGAAAAACCTCACCATCAAAACTGCAGTCGCACTCTTGCTTTGTGCTGCCGCGGCTGCCCCAACCTTGGCACAAACCAAACTCAAGTGGGCGCATGTCTATGAAACCTCAGAACCCTACCACACGACTTCGGTGTGGGCCGCTGAAGAAATTAAAAAGCGTTCGAATGGACGCTACTTGATTGACGTTTATCCAGCCTCACAACTTGGTAAAGAAAACGATATCAACCAAGGTCTCGGCTTAGGGACTGTTGATATCATTATCTCGGGCTCAAGCTTTGCAGCAAAAAACTTTTCGCGCATTGGTGTCACCTATTACCCCTATACCTTTCGCGGCGTAGATCATCTACTGGCCTATACCAAGAGTGACATCTATAAAGAATTGAACGCCGGCTACGCCAAGAGTAGCGGAAATGAAATTGTCGCCACGACCTATTACGGCGTACGACACACCACGACAAACCGTGCGTTTAAAACCTGCGAAGAGATGAAAGGCCTGAAGATTCGCGTGCCAGACGTACCCGCTTATCTCGCAATGCCTCGCGCTTGCGGCGCTAACACCTCACCGATAGCCTTTGCCGAGGTCTACCTCGCCCTGCAAAACGGAACCGTTGAAGCACAAGAAAATCCCTTGCCTACGATCGAAGCTAAAAAGTTCTACGAGGTGCAAAAAAATATTGTTCTGACAGGCCATATCGTAGACCACCTCAACACCATCGTTGCCGGGGGAGTCTGGAAAAAGCTGAACGACGCCGACAAAGCAATGTTTGCTGAAGTGATGCAAGAGGCGGCTGCGAAATCCTCGCGCATCATTGCCGACCGCGAAAAAGAACTTGTCGGCATCTTTAAAGCCAAAGGCATCAATGTGATCGAAGTTGACACAGACGCGTTTAGAAAAATCGTTGTGCAGAAAGTCCCCTTCGAGCAGTACGGCTATCAAAAAGCCGACTGGGATCGCATTCAAGCACTCAAATAAAAGAATGACCACCACGTCTCACACTCCCGCGGCGGAGCCAACAAGCGCCGCTTCTGCACACAAAGTGCCCACGGCTTCGTCTGCGGACGAGATCGTGGCGAGCTTTGCAGAGGCCGATCATCAAACCGTTTCGCTCAAAGGCTATGCATTTGAAGACTGGCTGAGCCTCGTCTTTTTTTGGCTCATGACCATCCTTGTCTGCGTTCAATTTATTACTCGATATATTTTGAACGACTCAGTCTCTTGGACAGAAGAACTTGCCGTCTATTGCCTCATCGTTGTCGTATTTATTGGCTCGGCAGCCTGCGTGCGGCGCAGTCGGCACATTCAAGTCAATTTTATCTATAGATACCTGCCAACGCATTTGGGCAAACTGTGCTCCGTGCTTGTTGATCTATTACAGATAACTTTTTTCTGCTACGTCTCGTGGTTATTTGCATCGTACGCGCTCGCCGTGAATAACGAACCCATGACGACGATTCAATGGAATAAAAGTCATGTGTACTGGCTTGCCTTCTCGGGTATGTTTTTGATGGCACTGCGATCGATACAAACAACCTTTCTGCACTGGCGCCAAGGCTACTCTGCCCTGACACGCCCTGAAGCCTACGACTGATCACTCGGATTCACCTCATGTTGATACTGACCACGGCTTTTCTAGCTTTCATGATTTTAGGTTTGCCTGTTGCCGTTGCGATGGCAGGGTCCTCACTGCTCTACATTCTGGTATCAGGCTCTGTGCCAGACATCGTAGTCGCACAACGCATGATTTCTGGTGTTGAATCATTTCCCTTACTTGCAGTGCCCTTTTTTATTCTTGCGGGCAACCTCATGAATATCGCGGGTATTACAGGCCGCATCTACGATTTTGCGGTAGCGCTTGTGGGCTGGATGCGCGGAGGGCTGGGGCATGTCAATATTATTGGCTCCGTTATTTTTTCAGGGATGTCGGGCACGGCAATCGCTGATGCCGCGGGTCTAGGCTCGATTGAAATCAAAGCGATGCAAGATCATGGCTACGACACAGAGTTTGCCGTTGGTGTGACGGCAGCGTCCGCCACCTTAGGTCCCATCATCCCACCCTCACTGCCTTTTGTGATTGACGGCATGATGGCAAACGTCTCGATCGGCGCCCTGTTTATCGCAGGTATCTTACCGGGACTATTCATGACCGCGATGATGATGCTAACGGTTGCTTATTTCGCACGCAAAAATAAATGGGGTGGTGACGTCCCCTTCGAGTGGAAACGGCTAGGTGGGGCCTGCCTTGAAATCTTGATCGTCCTCGCGTTTCCCCTTGCGATCTGGTCAATGACAGGCTATGGCCTTTCCCCCAACGTTTCTGCTGGCATCGCCTTTGCTGTCTTGTTATTACTTGATTGGAAATTTAATTTCTCAGCCGTGATGGCACTCATGACACCCGTCATTTTGATTGGTGGCATGACCATGGGTTGGTTTACGCCCACCGAAGCTGCAGTCGCAGCCGTGATCTGGGCCTTGTTTTTAGGTTTAGTTCGCTATCGTTCAATGAATTTGCGCAATCTGATTAAGGCGAGTTTCGATACGATTGAAACCACTGCTTCAGTCTTGTTTATCGTAACCGCCGCCTCAATTTTTGCTTGGCTTTTAACCACAACGCAAGCGGCTCAAGCGCTGACCACTTGGATTATGTCGATCACCCACGAAAAATGGGTGTTCTTGCTACTCGCCAATCTGATGATTCTCTTCGTAGGATGTTTTATTGACACGATTGCCGCCATCACAATCCTGGTGCCAATTCTCTTGCCAATCGTATTACTGTTGGGCATTGATCCCATTCATTTCGGCTTAATCATTACACTCAATCTAATGATTGGCTTGCTGCACCCACCGCTGGGCATGGTGCTTTTTGTTTTGGCACGTATCGCTAAACTTTCAGTTGAACGTACCACTATGGCGATCTTGCCCTGGCTCGTACCGCTGATGTTTGCGCTGATCTCCATTACCTACATACCTGCCATCACACTCTGGCTACCGCAACAACTTGGGATTAGTAAATAGCCATGAAAATCACCTCTGCCCGAATCATCGTTTGCAGCCCAGGTCGAAATTTTGTCACGCTAAAAATAGAAACTGATGAAGGATTAACCGGGATCGGCGATGCCACACTGAATGGTCGCGAACTGTCCGTGGCAAGTTATTTACAAGACCACGTCATTCCTTGTTTGATCGGACGCGATCCGCATCAAATCGAAGACATCTGGCAATATCTATATCGTGGTGCCTACTGGCGACGTGGTCCGATCACCATGACGGCGATCGCAGCGGTCGATACAGCGCTCTGGGACATCAAAGCAAAAGCGGCTGGCTTGCCTCTTTATCAACTACTCGGCGGAAAAAGTCGCACGGGCGTGATGGTCTACGGCCACGCAAATGGTTCTGACATCGAACACACGGTTGACGAAGTGTTGCGTTATGCCGACATGGGCTACAAAGCCATTCGCGCGCAAAGCGGCGTGCCGGGTATCGATAAAGTGTATGGCGTCGGACGAGGCACCATGTTTTATGAACCCGCCGATGCTGACCTTCCTTCTGAACATGATTGGTCAACCGAAAAGTATCTGCGCCACACACCAAAACTTTTTGCAGCGATTCGAGAAAAACTTGGCTGGGATCATCACTTACTTCATGACGTACACCATCGCCTCACCCCTATTGAAGCTGCGCGCTTAGGCAAAGATCTAGAACCTTATCGCCTATTTTGGATGGAAGACGCGACACCCGCTGAAAATCAAGAGGCCTTTAAACTCATTCGACAACACACTACAACTCCGTTAGCCGTTGGTGAAATTTTTAATACGATCTGGGATTGCAAAGACCTGATCGAAAATCAGTTGATAGACTTCATCCGGACCACGGTCGTGCATGCGGGTGGCATTAGTCATTTACGACGAATCGCAGATTTGGCGGCGCTCTATCAGGTACGCACGGGGTCGCACGGCGCCACCGATTTATCACCGGTCTGCATGGGCGCAGCGCTTCACTTTGACCTGTGGGTTCCAAACTTTGGCATACAAGAGTATATGAAGCATACGGATGAAACGGACGCTGTGTTTCCGCATGCCTACACATTTAAAGAGGGTTTTATGTATCCAGGCGATGTACCAGGTCATGGCGTCGATATTGATGAAACACTTGCAAAAAAATACCCCTATCAACGCGCCTACCTGCCCGTCAATCGACAGCAGCACGACGGTACACTCTGGAACTGGTAGGCACCGCCTGTTTAGGCGCAATCCCCTATGAAGCACGTGTCTGACAGGTTGCATCCCAGAACGCTTGAAGCGTTGCCAAAAACGGTTGCACGCTACGCGTATCCGCGCGAGAAACTCAAAACTGGAATCGTTCACTTGGGTTTGGGGGCTTTTGTTCGGGCTCATATGGCTGCGATCAATGAAGTCACGCTTCATGCTCACTTCGATCTACGTTGGGGGATTGTTGGCGTCTCGTTGCGACAACCCGACACACGCGACGCGCTGCTCGAGCAAGACGGTCTCTACACGCTCTCCTTGCGTCACACCTCAGCTAGCGGAGAAGCGCGACAACAACTGCAAGTGATAGGGTGCCTGAGCCAAGTCTTGGTTGCACCCGAAGACCCAGGTAAAGTGATTCGACTGATTGCCGCCGTCGATACACGTATTGTGAGTCTCACGGTGACAGAAAAGGGCTATTGTCACAATCCTGCCCAGGGCACCTTGCAATGGGATCATCCAGACATCGTGCAGGATCTGGACCACACCCAGACGCCACGCAGCGCAATCGGCTTCATCGTACGCGGTTTGCAACAACGCTATCTCACACACGGCCTTCCCTTAACGCTGATGTCGCTCGATAACTTGCCCTCGAACGGACACCTGTTATCCAGGCTGGTGTTAGACTTTGCGCAAAAAATAGATCCCGCTCTGGCGCAATGGATCGAAGCGCGATGTACCTTTCCAAACTCAATGGTTGATCGAATCGTGCCGCGAACAACGGAAGCGGATCGTACAAATATCGATGCCACGCTAGGTTTGCGCGATGCCTGGCCCGTGATCGCTGAAACGTTTAACCAATGGATTATTGAAGATAAGTTTGTACTAGAGCGGCCCGCTTGGGCGCTTGGTGGTGCCCAGTTTGTAGAGTCTGCTGCTGCTTGGGAAACGCTTAAATTACGGATGGTGAACGGAACACACTCTGCGATTGCATATCTGGGTTCTTTAGCTGGATGGCTCACTGTCGATCAAGCGATGTCGCAACCTGAACTCGTTGCGTTTTTAGACGCCTTGATGTGCGAAGAAATCGAGCCAACACTACCCGAACTACCAAGCTTGGATCTCGCAGCGTATCGACAGAGCCTACTCGTTCGCTTTACGAACCGCGCCCTGGCCCACCGCACACAACAAATTGCCATGGACGGCTCGCAAAAGATTCCTCAACGCTGGCTCAATACAATTCGATACTGTCAGACGCATCAACGTCTCTATCCCAAACTGGCGCTAGGCTTGGCGGCGTGGATACAGTATCTAGGTGGCACTGACGCCTTCGGCAACAAGTATAAAATTCAGGATCCCCTGGCCAACGTACTGCAGGCCACGTTAAGGCATGCCGAGGCAGCGGTTTTGAAAGGTACTGATCAAACACCCACCCATCTGGCACACCAACAGGTACAAGCGTTAATCGGGTTACAACAAATTTTTAGTGATTTAAAAGACGATGCTGATCTGATCACTGCCGTCGCGCAACAATTAGTTAGCCTACGAACGCGGGGCGTAGTGCAAACACTGAGCACCCACTTGCCTAGGTGATGACCGCATCGACCGCTTGATTGGTCATAATTGCCATCAAGCGCGCCAACTCTTCTCGCAACTGGCGACGATCAAGCACCATATCGATCGCACCTTTTTGTTGCAAAAATTCTGAGCGCTGAAAACCTTCAGGAAGTTTTTCACGCACTGTTTGCTCGATCACGCGTGGTCCTGCAAAACCTATGAGGGCTTTGGGCTCACCAATCACCACATCACCCATAAAGGCAAAGCTGGCTGACACACCACCCATGGTGGGGTCTGTTAGAACACTGATAAAGGGTAATTTCGCGTCAGACAAGCGCGTCAGCATGGCATTTGTTTTTGCCATTTGCATCAACGAGAACAAACTTTCTTGCATGCGCGCACCGCCTGAAGCGGTCACACAAATAAAGGGAACCTTTTGTGCGATCGCCGCTTTGACGCCTTGCACGAACCGTTCACCTACCACCGACCCCATCGAGCCGCCCATAAACTCAAACTCAAAACACGCCAAGACGCAGGGCACGCTATGGATACTGCCACTTGTGACAATCAACGCATCGGTTTCGCCCGTTTGACGTACAGCTTCTTGTACGCGTTCGGGATACTTGCGCGAATCTTTAAACTTGAGCGGATCCATTGAGCGCGTGTTGGAACCAATCTCGACACGTCCTTCAATATCAAGCAACGATTCGATGCGCGCACGGGCACCCAAGCGCATGTGGTGATCGCACTTTGGGCAAACGTGCAAATTAGCCGCTAGATCTTCGTTATATAAAACCGCTTCGCAGGCTGGACACTTAAGCCAAACACCCTCGGGTACACGTTTCGTAGGCGTCGAGGTGGTATTAACCGTTTTGTTAATACGCGGTGGTAATAATTTACCCAGCCAACTCATGCTGACTTTCCAGTGACTGAGGCACTCTCAGCACGTGCAACATTCATCGCCTGACGGATCGCAGCAAGCCAGTTCGCACCTGCATCAATCGCGGCCTGCGACTGTTGCTCAATCGGTAGACCTGCACAAGCTTTCGTCATCGTATCAATCAGTTTGCTACCAATCACGACCGCATCGGCCACTAAGCTAATGCGTTGTGCGCTTGGCGCATCACTAATACCAAAGCCTACGCCTACTGGCAGTGATACATGTTTGCGAATTCCTTTTAAGCGCGTTGCAACATCGGTCGTATCCAGATTGCCCGCGCCCGTCACGCCGTTCAGAGAAACGTAATAGACATACCCACGCGCAATTTTTCCAACAGCACGAATGCGTGTTTCGGTAGAGGTGGGTGCCAACAAAAATATCGGCGCAATATGGTGTTGTTCAAGCAGGTGCACAAACTCATCGATTTCTTCAGGCGGATAATCGACCGTTAACAAGCCATCGACCCCTGCTAACTGTGCTTGTTCGGCAAACTGTTTTTGACCCATATTTTCGATCGGATTGGCATAGCCCATCAATACAATCGGTGTCTGTTGATCGGTGGTTCTGAAATCAGCCACCATGGCCAACACATGACGTAAACCCACGCCCTGAGCAATTGCATGCTCGGCAGCACGCTGAATGATTGGGCCATCGGCCATCGGATCCGAAAATGGAATCCCAAGTTCGATCACATCGGCCCCGGCCTCGACCAGAGCATGCATCAAGGGGACGGTCGTAGCAGGCAAGGGATTGCCCGCCGCGATGTATGGGATCAGTGCAGCTCGCTTTTGTTCTGCAGCACGCGCAAAAGCTGCAGCGATGCGATCAGGGTATTGAGTCATTGATATAAAAACCTTTAAAGCACCATGCCAGCGCGTTGCGCCACAGTGTTGATATCTTTGTCGCCACGACCTGACAAGTTAACCAGGATCACCTTGTCTTTAGACAGTGTAGGCGCCAACTTGGCCGCGTACGCCAGCGCATGAGACGTCTCGAGCGCAGGGATGATGCCTTCGATGCGGCAGCAGTGATGAAAAAACTTGAGCGCTTCGTCATCGGTGACGTTGACATACGAGGCACGACCGCTATCTTTCAGCCAGGCATGCTCTGGGCCTACACCTGGGTAGTCAAGACCCGCTGACACCGAATGCGTTTCAGCCACTTGACCGTTCTCGTCTTGCAGCACATAGGTACGGTTACCGTGTAACACGCCGACCTTGCCCGCTGAGAGTGTGGCCGAGTGTTTGCCGGTTTCCACGCCTTCTCCGGCCGCTTCGACACCAATCAACTTGGTCTGCTCGTACGGGATATAGGGGTGAAAAATACCCATCGCATTAGACCCACCACCCACACACGCCAGCACATAGTCAGGCTGCTTACCCGCGTACAAAGGCATTTGCTCAATAGACTCTTTGCCGATCACAGAGTGAAAGTTACGCACCATCATCGGATAAGGATGAGGACCCGCCACCGTGCCGATAATGTAGAACGTGTTGTCGACGTTGGTGACCCAGTCTCGCATGGCTTCGTTGAGCGCATCTTTAAGCGTGCGCGAACCTGACGTCACAGGCACCACAGTCGCACCGAGCAGCTTCATGCGAAACACATTAGGCGACTGACGCTTCACATCTTCAATCCCCATGTAAACCACGCACTCCATTCCGTAGCGCGCGCAGACCGTTGCAGTTGCAACCCCGTGCTGGCCTGCACCGGTTTCAGCAATGATTCGCTTTTTACCCATGCGACGCGCCAACAGCGCCTGACCCAGACTATTGTTGATTTTGTGTGCGCCCGTATGATTCAGGTCTTCGCGCTTAAACCAAATTTGGGCGCCCCCGAGCTCTTCTGACCAGCGACGAGCGTGGTAGACCGGGGTCGGACGACCGACAAAATGCTTCAGTTCATATTCGAATTCGGCGACAAACTCAGGATCGTTACGATACTTTTCATAAGACAAGCGCAACTCTTCAATGGCCTGCATCAGCGTTTCGGCTGCAAACACGCCACCATAGGGGCCAAAATGCCCTTTTGCATCGGGAAAATCATAGGGTTTCAAGATCAGATCTCCGGATCAAACCAAGCTGTGCGGGCAACCATATGCCCTGCACGTTTTGCCCCAACAGCAAGGACCAACTAGGCAGGCCTGTCTGTTTAGCGCGAAAGTACTCAGTTTAGCAGTGTCGACCTCAAAAAAAAGCTGGAATCCACACGCTACTTCGCATTTTTAACTAACGCCGGCGGGCCAAAAATACGCCAGACACCTCGCTCAAGGCCGCCAAAGCCTGTTGCAAGTCGGCACCATCACGAATTTCAACCGTAAAGGCCATGTATGCAATCGAGGCTTTTGTTTGAGTATTGACGGCGGTGACATTAAAGCGCAGACGCGCAAAAACTTCAGACAAATCACGTAGCAGTCCCGGGCGATCTTGCGCCTGAATCGTGACCTCGACGGGATAAACCGCGCCAGGCGTGGCGACAGACCAGGCGACCTCGATCACCCGCTCGGGTTGGCGTCGGCTCAAATCAGCAAACGTGGTGCACGACGAACGATGAATTGATACCCCGCGACCGCGCGTCACAAAACCCTGAATCAGATCGGGCGGCACGGGGCGACAGCAGCGTGCAAGCTGTGTCAGCAAAGACCCAACGCCCACGACCAGTACATTACTCTTGCCGGCGCTGCCCGCACTGTCTGCACGCGCCGCATGCACCATTAAGTCTTCAACACGCAACTCGGGTTCAAGCGCAGTGGGTTGAAACACCGCATCGAGTTGACGCAAACTAAATTCTTCTTTTGCAGCAGCAACATACAAATCGTCGGCGCGTGCAAAGCCTAGTTGTTGTGCCAGTTGCTCGAGATTTACCGCCGTTTTACCGAGCCGTTGCAACTCTTTTTCGACCAGCGCCTGACCCTGAGCCGTACGCTGCGCAAGCTCAATCGCGTTAAACCAGGCACGCACTTTGGCGCGCGCGCGCGGACTCGCCAAAAACCCCAGCTGCGGATTGAGCCAATCACGCGACGGCCCACCCGATTTTGTTGTCACAATCTCAACGGTTTGGCCCGTTTCAAGCTTGGTATGTAATGGCACCATCTGCCCATCGATACGGGCACCCCGACAACGGTGGCCCAAATCTGAATGCAGGTGATAGGCGAAATCAATCGCCGTCGCCCCCACTGGCAGCTCGACGACGCGCGCCTGTGGTGACAAAACATAAATCCGATCCTGTGCGACCCGGCGCAGCTTGGCAGGTTGAAGGTCATCAGACTGCGCGCCCGCTTCGGTGTTCCACGCTAAAAGCTGGCGCATCCAGGCCAATTGCCGATCGTACTCGGCGACGGCTGCGCCCGGCACCGCACCCGCTTGGCCCGTGCGGGGACCCTCTTTGTAGCGCCAATGTGCGGCCATGCCATATTCAGCAAATTCGTGCATCGCCCGTGTGCGTATCTGCACCTCGAAGGGACGGCCCGCCTCATCGGAAACGACCGTGTGCAACGACTTATAACCATTGGGCTTGGGTCGCGAAATATAGTCATCGAACTCATCGGACACTGGCACCCACCACTCGTGCACCAGCCCAAGCACGGCATAGCACTCTCGCTCATCTTGAACAATGACGCGCAAAGCGCGTACGTCATACAGTTCGTTAAATGCGAGCTGCTTGGCGCGCATTTTGTTGTGAATGCTATAGATATGTTTAGGGCGCCCCGAGACGTCGGCCACACTCCCCCGC
>Ga0194048_10001531_pt1 | contig 11490 bp, 19 predicted proteins | sample JunL225m_MetaG_FD_161685 | JGI IMG/M metagenome (GOLD analysis project Ga0194048, IMG submission 161685) | Anoxic zone freshwater microbial communities from boreal shield lake in IISD Experimental Lakes Area, Ontario, Canada - Jun2016-L222-5m | ecosystem: Environmental > Aquatic > Freshwater >...
GGGTAGGGGGTCTTGGTGCGGGAAGGACTGCGCCTGTACCCAATGGATACCCTGGGCGGTGCAGGTTCCAAACGATTTACGCTCGGTAGAGCAGAAAGGCAGATCGATTGCGCCCGTGACCGGATCGCGATCATCCTTGCGAGCGCAGAGGCCAAGAGAAAGAATCTTGGGCGCGATAGGATTGTCTTTGTAATGCTTACAATTTATGCAGAGGTTCATGATCTACCTTTCAATGATTAATATTAAATGGTTATTGCGGTTACTACATTACCCCCATTGTGCAGCCATTGCAAGGGCAATTCCTTTAAACGTAGCGGATCGTATCTTCCATCTATCCGCGCTAGGCGGCAGGTTGTACCACTCTGGGAGCGATTTACCAGACTTGGTAACGTGCCGATTACCTTTTCCTACAATATTAGTAGGGGTTAATAAAGGTAATCCTTTTAGCCATAAGCAAGTGGTTTTGGTAGCCTCATGCCCGTGATGGTACGGCTGGATGATCTGGTCAGGCTTACGGATTCGCGTACTGATAATGCTTATGGGGTTCTCCAAGCATATCTTTTCGATGGGCGCATCGAGCAAAGCGCGTACAAACTCCAGCGCGGCTTGCTGTCTACCGTCTGCGATCTTGGCAGCAAAGTGTTTAGCGCCAGATACCGCGAGATGGGTGCAGGGAGGATGAGCGATCATCATGTCCCATGCGCCGTTATAGGCCACGCGTAAGGCATCATCCTGTATGTGGTTACCAGGTGCATCAGTCGCCAATATGTCACAGGACCAGGCATCATGTCCCCTCGCGCGGAAGGCATCCCGTACTGTACCGCTATACTCGCAAGCTATTAATATTTTCATATATCCTTTTAATAGGGTTTTACTAAACTTATATCTTAGAGAGTTATACGTTGCTGTTGGCACAATAAAACCAAACCCGCTAAGCGGGGTAGTGCAATCTCTCGTTTATCAGCTTATTCCCGTTATTCTGGGCTACTTCCAGCCAATCAAAGCTGGACACTCTTGCGGAGCGTAGTGTGCTGTTTATCCGCATTGGTCGATTGCACCTTTGCGAGGGCTGGGTCATAGCCCCGTCATGCTCCCGCGTATGGACGAAAAAAAACCGTTTAGTCTGCCCCCTGTCGAAGCCTCCAACGCGTGATCCATTTGCGTTTCGGGAAGGGGCATACTAAACGGTTTTCTTATCGCTTCGACACGATTAAACAAATGCTATCCCGCGAGCCAGCGATTTGTCAAGATTATTCCATTCCAAAAAGTATTTCGTACAGCGTAGCCGCTGGTAGTCCGGTGATTTCCAGTAAATCTGCCCAGGTCAGGTCAGAATCAAATCTCTCTCTTATCTCAATTACACTCATGATTCAACCCTTCCTTCGATCATATCAACCGCATCGGGATCAACCCAGGCGCATACCGCGCCAAAGTCTACCCATTGCCAGCCAGGGGGTTGGGCATTCCAACCCAACGTAGCCAGCCCTGCTTCAATCGCGTCTGATAATTGCATTTTATGCTCCTTTAATTATTAAAAAATAACTGGGCGAAAAGATTCCGCCCAACTATTTACAATACAAAGCCCAGGCCGATAGCTAGGATCACAAGGAAAGCCCAAAAGACTATCTGGTCAACATCAATAATGATGGTATCCATTTAATAACCCCTAATAGATTTAACAAGTGTACGGGCATCATGCGCGAGTGTGGGCCAGCGATCGCATATCTTGCCGGTGTTATCCATGCTCAATGCCTCATGCTCGCCCAGGAACCGCTGCACGATCAGCAGCAGCATATCCCTATCGTAGCGTAGCCCTTCCACTTCCTGCGCCAGGGCCTGGGACTGGGACTCGGACTCTTTTACTCTACTCATTATGATTACCTTTAATTATTAATCGGGCAAAACCGCCCACAATGCGCCCTGTCACGGCGCATTAGTGCGGTACTACGCTGTAACCGTGTTCGCGTCTTGTGGCGCTTCCTGCGCTGTTTTGGGTATGGTTTCGTACCAGGTAGGCGCTATCCAATCCTGCGCGGGTACACCCGATGCGCGCAATGGCATGACAATGGCTAGAAAATCATCCTGATGGGTAGACAATATCGCCGTGTTACTACCGTTATGCAATATTTCGCACAATTTACCGCCCAGGATTTCCGTTGCCTTTTGACCGCGCATGAGATATTCAATCTGGAATTGTGCTACTTCACCCGATAGGGTTTTGGGTATAACGCGCCGATAATCAGGATAGCGCCCGTCTAATTCTTGCATGGTCGATTCTATACCGTCATTATTAATCGTTATCTTGCGCTGTTTAATATCGGGCGCTTGCGTATCATCGAATGTAACGGTAACAATGGTATTACCCTTTTTACCTGACTTGATACCGTCTAACATATCGCGCGGTATGATTATTTGGCCGGCCGGCAACGGTTCCGTTGAGATACACGCTACCGCTAAAGTGTGACCGTCTGTAGCTACCAGGTGCGCCCCATGCTCGCCAGTATCAATGCAAGCGCCATTGAGATAATAGCGTATGTCTTTTTTGCCAGCGAAAAGCATGACGGCCTGAATGTGTGCCTTGCGTATGATCAATTCCATTTAATGTGCCCTTTCATTTAATTGTCGACTATCAAATGATAATCAGATAAGCGCCTAGTGATAAGCGCCTATCAAGTATCAATCTACTGTTTCAGTTTCATCCTGATCCGCATAATCTGCTATCAGGTGATCAGCAATTTCCCAAAAGTTAACATCCGATACGAAAGCCAGAGCATAGTCACGCCCGATTCCAGGCGTAGTGCTATCTTCAATGGCGGATTCAACATATTCTTTTATTGCATCCTTCAATTCAGATACTACTGGGCAACCGTAACCTACAAAGTCTGACGGTTTCATACCGTCGATTATTTCCAGATTAATGCGCCAGGTTTCGTAGTTAGTCCAGCCGTTATACTTTTCCATTTTAATAATCCTTTTTAATGATAAGTAATAAAGACAACGTGCAGTAAGCCGGATGGCGTCGCATCAATTTTGATCATGTCACCGCACTTTTCCACATTGCAACGTAAACCCGTTAAACCTGCCCAGGCCTTGGCTTTCCGTACTAACGCCAGGTTAGACAGTTTAGGATTATCTTCAATCTCAATACGGCGCACCCACGAGTAATTAGACTCACCGCCGAATAAATCAGTATGCTCAAATTGGATCATTTTAATAACCTTTCATTTAATAGTTGAACAGGTGAAACTCACTAGCACCCTGTCACGGCGCTAATAAATTGACCTAACAGATAAAATCAGGATGCCCAATTAAACCCAATTCGATACTGATTATCTTCAATTCACGTTTATCAGACTCTTTCATGCTTGAACGAATAGCTGCTGACATTGTTCTAGCTGCCGTTGAAATGAGATTTTTAACAGATTCTTTATCATAATTAAATTCTGAAGCTTTTATATATTGCGTAGCAAGCTTTGATTCACGTTGATTTACTTTGTTCATTTGATGTAATCCTTTTAATGATTAATGAGTGATTCTATATGTATATATAGCAGATATTGTGCCAATAATAAGCATAATAATAATGCTATATAATCATACGTTTAACATTACACGTTATTATGCAATATGACGATAATCCGTCACAAGTGACGATATATAGACAGAATTGACGATTATTCAACATTAAATAATAACTGTGCCAGTACTAATAATATGTATGTGAGTACTTACTAACCTGAAGGATTTGCAGACTACATATATACATATATATGTATACATACTCATATGCAAATAAGATAAGTAATTGTGTCTGTATGTATATGGGTATCGGGTAGCAGGTAGCATGGGTATATGGGCTGTCTACCGCCCGCCCTCATAAGCCTGGCTTATATGCTACATGGTACAAATATACTTGGACAGGCATTCTGTCGATTAGTTCCATTTATTTTGCATGGGGTATGGGATAGGCCATGCTTATACGCTTTCCATGCCAGCTACCATCACCCTGGCAGGTTAGTGTGCGCCTACTGACCTGGGCTTGGGCAGTCAGTACTCACACACGTTAGTCAGCGCCCACCAACGGTACTTGAACCCCCCATGTGAGGAGTCACCATCCCCTACCCCCCCCAAAGAAAATACGCCTTTTGTGCGGATATGCTTATAATGGCTGTACTAACATAAGGAGATGAGTATGGATAACGGGATACAAGTAGAGAAGGGTATTGCAATGCCAGCAATGCGGGGTAATGAAGGTAATGCTTATCCGTATGGGGAGATGAAGGTGGGGGATAGTTTCATGGTAGCGGGGGGTACGAAGTCATTGATTAATGCGGTATGTGCGAGGAACAAGAAAGCGGGGGTGGAATGGAGCATGACGTTCACGGCGAAGAAGGTGGAAGGTGGCGTGAGGGTATGGCGTGTAGGGTAATCCCAGGCTGTCAGAGTTGCCGTTGGAGTGAGTGGCGGGAGGAGAGGCTATGGTGCAATTACTGGCGCAAAGTGTGTGTAATGCGGTGTGTAAAGTGGACTATGCCGCATGACAGCGATGAGGAGTGCCGAGCAGAGGTTGAGTGAGTGTAGGCAGATACTCAGGGATGAGATGGGTAAGGCCATCTTCTGCAAGAATGATCAGGATAAGCGCCTTCTGGCGGCGGGGTGGAAGTTGAAGTATTCCGCTACTATGTTTGAGCAGTTAATCCGCGTAGCCAAAGATAAGTCTGCCAGACGTATCATCGCCAATTGGCGCATTGATGCCTTTGATGCGCTCAAAAGAAAGAATAAATGAAGTTCAATCTTAAACAGTTCTATGCGTTCTGCGCCCAGTTAAAGATTGAAACCAAGGAGCAGGGGCTGCGTAAGATGGATACGCTGCTAGGGACGCAGACGTATGTAATGGATGAGATAGCCAAGGGCTTGGATGAGAACATTCATATGTTCATTATCCTCAAGGGTAGGCAGCTAGGTATTACCACTATTTCCCTTGCGCTGGATCTGTACTGGCAGTTCATACACCCAGGCTGGCAGGGTACGCTGGTATCGGATACGGAGGAGAACAGGGATATGTTTCGCTCCACCTTGGCTATGTACATGGACGGACTACCCAAGGAATACAAGATCCCCCTGATAGCCCATAACCGTAATCAACTGGTACTGAAGAATAGATCCCGTATCTTCTATCAGATTGCCGGTAATAAGAGCAGGTTGGGTCAGGGTAAGGCCATCACCTACCTGCATGGTACGGAAACCGCCTCATGGGGGAATGAGGAAGGACTCGCTTCCCTGATAGCGTCTTTGGCTGAAACTAACCCTAATAGGCTGTACATATTTGAATCCACCGCACAGGGTTTTAATATGTTCCATGAGATGTACACCACAGCCAAACGTGCGCGTACACAACGGGCGATCTTCTGCGGCTGGTGGCGTAACCAGTTCTATTCGGTTGGAGCCGATACAGACATCTACAAGGTCTACTGGGATGGCAAGCTAAACGTAGAGGAGAAGGAATGGACACGCGATATTAAGAAGCTATACGGTGTGGAGATTAACTCCCGTCAAATGGCATGGTGGCGCTGGAAACTCCATGAGGGCATCAAGGATGATTCGCTCATGTACCAGGAATTCCCCCCTACCGAGGACTACGCCTTTGTAATGACCGGTACGTCCTTCTTCTCTAATTCCCGTTGCACCGATGCAATGAAGATTAGTAAGAAGATTGAATGTGATTACTATCGTTACTCTATGGGGAGCGATTTTAAAGATACGGACTGTATTAAATCTACAGAGCGTATGGCTACTCTCAAGGTGTGGGAAGAACCCGTCGATACCGCCTACTACGTCATTGGCGCAGATCCCGCCTATGGTTCCTCTGACTGGGCTGACAGGTTCTGCATCCAGGTGTTCAGGGCGTATGCAGACGGTCTGGAACAGGTTGCTGAGTTTGCTACATCAGAATTAAATACCTACCAGTTCGCTTGGGTCATTGCTCACCTTGCAGGGGCGTATAAGAACTCTACCCTGAACCTAGAAGTCAATGGGCCAGGCCAGGCGGTCATCAACGAACTACGCAACCTCAAGCGCCAGGCTTCCATGCTAAAGGGCAACGTAGGTAGGGATCTGCTCGATGTGCTATCGCATATGCAGAACTACATCTGGCGGCGTAATGATGCGATGGGAACCCTCTCTGCCAGCATTGGTTGGGTTACCACTACCCAGACTAAAGAACGTATGTTGACGTATATGAAGGACTACTTTGAACGCGGGATGATGGCAATCTACTCTGGCGATACGCTGGAGGAAATGAAAACCATGATCCGTGATGGCGGGTCTATTGAGGCATCAGGCCGTAACAAGGACGATAGGGTCGTAGCCACCGCCCTGGCTGCCGCAGCCTTTGCCGAGCAGGTTCAGCCTCGCCTTATCCAGATGGGTCATACCCGTGACCTATCTAGGAAGATGGAACCGGACAATAGTCCCGAGGGCTTCGCAGTCAACAGAAATGTCGGTGATTACCTCAAGAGGATAGGATTAAATGAAAATCAGTAAATTCAAGGCTTATTTGAAGATGGCGCAATCTTCGGTTTATTCTGAACCCGATACGCCAAACTTCCATACGCCTGTCATCATCAAAGCCATCAATGACTTCATTCCACTTATGACACTAACCAAGGATGGGTTGATCCTTGACATTGGTTGTGGGCAAGGGGCGTTCATGACCGAGATGACTGCGCGTGGCGAGTACAACCTGGTTGGCGTTACCCTTAGTCCAGAAGATGCCATAGCTTGCCTAGCAAAGGGATTCCAAGTTCTTAACTGCGATTTCTCTGACATTGGGTACAAAGATAAAACCGCACAAATGATTTGGTGCAGACACGCCCTAGAACATAGCCCGTACCCACTCTTTACCTTGTTTGAGTTCAACCGCCTCCTGCAAGACGATGGGTGGCTCTACGTTGAAGTACCCGCACCTAACCTTGAACGCTTCCATGAGAATAATCCCAATCACTACTCTGTCCTAGGCGATAGGATGTGGGCAAACCTATTCCGTACAGCAGGGTTTGAGATAGCCACCTACCAGCATATTGGCTTTGACATAACGATTGATGATAAGAAAATGAATGAACTCTTTTATTGCTTCGTTCTCAAAAAGAATAAATCCCTACCATGTACCCAGTAATACCAAGAAAAGAACTGCTAAGAATAATCCAGCGGTTTTTTGCTGATGACAGCAGGGGAATCTCCGTTGCGCTCTTTGCTGAAGCAGCAGGGCTATCTGAGAAAACCCTCTACAACGTATTCGTACATCACGAAACAATCATGTCGGAAATGGTGCAGCGCCGCGTAAGCAAAGCCTATAACGCCTGGCTCAATGGCGAACTGCAAATAATGATGAACCGTAACCAGACCCGTTTTGTGCAATATCGCAAAGTGCCACAGCCTAAATTAACCCGCAGCATGGGCTTGGAATTGTGTAACGGTAGTATTAAGATAAAGACCGGTATCCGTAATAAAGCAGATTACTCTGGTAGCGATTTGGACGAACAGTTAAAGGGGATGTAAATGGCTAACATACTTAATGATTATAAGTGTCAGGAACACGGTTACTTTGAAAGTTATACCGCGCTCTGTCCCAAGGGATGCACTACGGACGTATTCATCGTCCACTTGCAAGCCCCAGGCATGATGAGCGATAAGACTAAGAAGAACGATAGAACGGTCAAGCAACTGGCTATGGACTTCAAAATGACCAATATTAAGTCCACCAGAGAGGGTGAAGCCCAGACCGGCTACCTAACCCGCAGCAATCAACCTCCCGTAGAAGCGCCACCAGAGCAAAGAGAAGCACAACCGCGTGATTCGGCTATCTGGGGTGGCATGGGTAATAAAGGACTTAATATGGGTTCTCTGCTGTCTGGAAAGGCCGTTAAACCAATTTATGATGAGCAAGTTGGCTTTAACCCTAAATCTAATGCAAACTTGACAGGCCCAAGGGCTGCGAGTTATATGGCAGATCAAGACAACCTTTCGATCAATAAGAAATAATGCGGATTCCAACAGACAACGTCGAACGCGAAGATTTCTACCTTGATCTCATCTTTAAGTGCAACGTATCTAAAGATGAACGCAAGGGCGATTACACTAGCCTACGGTCATGGTATTTGTTTGGAGCAGGGCCAGAGGAATCACCCGCCCTGTTCAATAAGATCTTTCCGCACATTGATCAGCTAACGTCCTTCCTCTACTCAGCGGAAACAACACGCTTCAGTATTAATATTGGTGCTTCAGTTCCCCTTGCTGAACACCACAAGATCCCCGTACTGACACAAGCCCTGAACGATGAGTGGCTCAACAGTAACGCGGATCAGGTATTTAGCACCGCGCTAACATGGGCGCTTACCTATAACTCGACGTTTATCAAACTGATCTACAACAACGGCATACACCCGTATCTTGTAGAACCAGGTGCGTTGGGTGTATTGCGTGAAGATACCCCCTACACCGACCGCCAAGAGGCGATGGTTCAGACGTATTACATTACGCGCTCTGAACTGATGGCAAGGCTGTACTCGCATCCTAAGCGTGAATCAATCCTGCGCCGTGTTACTGCCGGTGCAAACAAAACACAATCAGATGTACCAGAGGGTATTGACCGTATCGTCATGTCGCAGGTTAATCCTACGATGTACGGCACAGTCAACCTAGACCTGTACGGGATGAACCGCTACAAGGCTAGGGTGTCTGAAGATACGATTGAGATGCAGGAGTTGTGGCTCTGGAATGACGCAACGTCCGACTATCAAGTTGTGACCATTGCCAGCCCCGATGTGGTTATCTATGATAGGCCAGGTGAGTCGGTATTCCTGAAAGGCGAGTTGCCCTTTATTCAGGTTTGCCCGAACCCGCTGTATGACTATTACTGGGGTCAGTCCGAGGTTCAGCGCCTCGTGTTCCTCCAGCAAATGCGTAATAAACGCATGACAGAAATTCAAGACCTGCTATCCAAGCAAGTCAACCCGCCAACTGCGCTGACAGGGTTTAGTGGTATTTTGGATGAGAAGAACTTTGCCCTGAACCGCGCTGGTGGCCTTCTCTCCTCTGATATGCCCAATGCGAAGGCAGAACGTCTTGCCCCGCAGATGCCTACAGACCTCTACGAAACATTGCGTGAGATTGACTCAATGTTTGAGGAAGCCTCTGGCATTGGCAACGTATTGCAAGGTAAGGGTGAGGCGGGTGTACGCTCTGCTGGTCATGCCAGCCAGCTTGCCCGTCTTGGATCTAGCCGCGCTAAGAAACGCGCCCTGATTGTAGAAGATAGTCTTGAGAAGGTGGCAACGCTTTATCTCAAGCTAATGCAAGCCTACGATCCTACCCATTTCAAGAACGAAGATGGGATTCCGTTTGTTGCGGAGCAGTTCACCAAAGACTTTGTGGTTAAAGTGGATGCCCACTCCAATAGCCCCATATTTACTGAAGATTTACGCCAACTTGCGTTTAACTTATTCAAGGCGCAAGCTATTGGTAAGGAGTCTTTGCTAGACCTACTTGAACCGCCAATGAAACAGCAGTTGCTGGACAGGTTGAAGAAGATGGAAGCAAAGCAAGCTGAGCAACAGGCCATGCAGCCACCGCCTCAAGCAAAGGGTGGCAAGCCTGAACTGAAATCTGTAGGAGGCGAATAATGCCTATGAATGTAGCGCCAAAGGCCGACCAGCCCCGCGTATCTACGGGTAGCTTGCAAAAGCAGGAACCTAATTTGCAATATCGTGTTCAAGGTGTTAAAACCTCAAATACGCGAACACCTAAAAGAACAAATGATAGGGGAAGTAGGGCTTAACCTAGGAGTGCAACGTGTACAAAAAAGCAAAACGTAGCCGTAAAACTCGGCGGTAAAAGTTTCCCCCCATAAAGGGAAATGGTATGGCTGGCTCCCATCTGAGTTGGCCGCTTGCGTAAAGGATGACATCATGGCTCGCAAAGCTCGCAAAGGCCGTAAGAAGGCTAAGTAAGGAAATTACCCCAGGGGGTGGGTGATTAAATATAGCCCCTACTTGACTTTGTTTTGAAGTGAGTGCTTACTACAAACATTAACTCAGGATTATGTATGAGCGTACCTCCAGATAAGATGATGGAATTGATAAAGAGTCAGCGCGGTGGCGCAGCGGCTCCAGCACCAGCACCCGCTATGGATGCCGGTGTTCCGTCTGATACGGAAACGCCTCCGATGGCAAGCCCCATGTCTACACCGGAACCCAAGATGGGTAACCGTGAAGGGGCAATGATTAATCTCTCAATGGCTATGGATTTGATAGAACAGGCGCTCCCCGTACTGGGTTCTGAGTCACCTGAAGGCCAAAAGGCTTTGTCTGTCCTTCGTCAAATGTCCGGTATTCTTGGCGGTAAGAAAGAAAAGACCAAGGAACTGCAAAATGCTGAAATCATGCAAATGCTTCAAAACTTGCCCCAGGCCGGTGGTGCAACACCTGAAGGCAAGGCGATGGCCCAAGCACCCGCTATCCCTGGTATGGCTCCCGCAGGTGGGATGCCGCAAGGCGGTGGCGCACCACAACCCCCAATGTAAGGAGTAATCATGGATCTGTTCAAACCCAGGGGTGCGTCTGCTCCCCGCCGTCCTACCGACAACAATCAACAAAACGGGCAAATTTATAACACGCCGCGTTATGCAGAATTTGGTGGTCTTAGTGGCCCCACTAAATTTTCCAAGAATCAGATGAACTTGGAAAAGCAGCCTAGCGCCAAAACAGGCCGTAAAGTCATCTAAGTAAAAAGGGGATAAAGATGAGTTTAGAAGATCTTAGTTTAGAAGCGCGTGATGAGTTGGCTTTGCTTGCCCGTCAACTCTCAGAGAATCCTGCTACACGGAAACAGTTTCTTAAATTGACGAAACAGGCTAGGCCAGATATGCCTATCCCTGAATTGGAGATTGAGGAATACACCCGCGTTGCAGTAGATCGTTCTGAGGAACGGGTATCGCAACTTGAATCACAACTGCGTGAACGCGATGCAATATCGGAATTGGGTAAGCGGCGCGATAGGCTGATGAAAAAAGGCTTGATCGACCGCGAAGAAGATGTTGAGGAAGTGGAGAAAGTAATGCTTGAGAAAGGTATTACTAACCATGAGTCGGCTGCTGAATACTGGCGCTGGATGAAAGAGTCTGCTGCGCCTACTCCAAGTGGCTACAACCCCAATGTCATCAGCAAATTTGACCTGTCGAAATACTGGAAGAATCCGGTGATGGGTGCGCGTGATGAAGCAGCAAAAGCACTCAATGAGTTGCGTAAAAACCCGCGACCCATTGGTTTGTAGTAATAGGGGATTTTTTAAACTTCGGAGATAAGCTATGCCTATCGGCGGCGGTATTCTTCCGGCTTCAGGTTCTTCGCAATATAATGAACTTACCTATGTAACCCGTAGGGCGTTTATCCCGAAGCTGGTCGTACAACTTTATAACTCGACACCTCTCATGGC
>Ga0194048_10001532_pt1 | contig 11489 bp, 10 predicted proteins | sample JunL225m_MetaG_FD_161685 | JGI IMG/M metagenome (GOLD analysis project Ga0194048, IMG submission 161685) | Anoxic zone freshwater microbial communities from boreal shield lake in IISD Experimental Lakes Area, Ontario, Canada - Jun2016-L222-5m | ecosystem: Environmental > Aquatic > Freshwater >...
GCACTATGTGCGGGCGGCTGGATTAATTTCACCTTAGTATCCCATAGCTCGCCCCAAATAAAACGTCTCACGGCAACGTGGGGCTTTTTAATTTTAAGATTATTAATCTTTTATCTTAATCGCTAGCTTACCTTTTACGGAGCCGCTTTCCCGCGCCTCAAAAGCCTGTTTAATCTGATCGAGGGCAAACACCTTATCAACCCGTACGGTCACTATGCCTTCGTTAATTAACTTTGCAAGCTTATCTAACTGCTCGGTCGAAGTATGAGTCGACTGGTAGATTGCGCTCACGCCAAACTTTTCTGACAACTCCTCGTTAGGCTGGGTCGTCATAGAAACAATCACTCCACCCTTTTTCATTACATTAAATGATTTGTCATAGGTTTCGCCACCGACCGTATCAAATACGGCATCAACACCTGTAACTAAATCTTCGAATTTCTGTGATCTATAATCAATAACCTCGTCAGCTCCAAGATCCTTAGCAAACATTACTCCATCACCCGATGCAGTGGTAATTACGCGCGCACCAAGATGTTTAACCATCTGTATTGCCACAGATCCAATTCCACCTGCGCCACCATGGATCAAAATTGTCTGGCCGGCTTGGAGCTTCATATGTTCATAAATAACTTGGTAGGCGCTTAGGCCAGTCATAACGATGGCCGCAGAATCGGTATAGCTTAAATTAGCCGGCATCTTGCCAATTTGACTAGATTTTGTTGTAGCGAATTCGGCAAAAGCACCGCTAGCTCCACCAACAACATTAGCCTGGCCGTAAACTTTATCGCCAATTTTAAAATCAATAACTCCCTCACCAATTTCTGTAATAATTCCAGAAATATCACCTCCAAGCGTGACAGGAAAATTGAGCGGAATCGTGTCTTTTAAGAAACCCTCACGCACCATGGAATCAAACGGATTGATACTGCTGGCATGAACTTCAATTAAGACCTGTCCATCGCCGGCTACAGGCTTAGATGCTTCCTGTACTTTGACTGCATCTGCGTGACCATAATTGTTAATTTGTGCTGCTTTCATAATTACCCCCAGTTAAGATAGTCGTTGCCATCAAAATATAACATCATACAGGCTCACTATACAAAATATTACAATAACTTCACTTGCTCTACATTGCGGCAATTTAGCGACAGCTAGTTATGCGCCACAATTCGTCTAAATATTGTCAAAATATGCTGATAATTCGCTGTGCAATACCATATATCTATCGCTAATATTGCCAAGAAAAGTAGCTTTTCGACACTTTTACCAGCAGTAATTCGTAATTTTCGTAGTGGAGGAAAGCCAAACCTTATAGGTATAGGCAGCAACCAAGGCACTCCTTCTTTTGTAAGAGTATCCATAATCAAGTGCGACAACATACCGACCAAAAACGCCCACCAAACTAGATTTATCTGAACATGGGGCATCAGTGGATGAATAAAATTAAGGAAGAGCCTGCTGAGTCCACCAAAAAGAGCAACACCCAAGAGTGAGTGTGTTAGAAAACGATGACCACCTAGACTTTTGCCGACAATCTTGCCAAAAAATCTGCCTACTGGCAAATTATGCCACAAGGGCGCAGTCGGTTGATCAATGTCTGGAGTGATTCCACCGATCTGATTAGCCACCAATGCCACTAATGCAGTTGCTAGATTAATATCGCCAATTGGATAAACAATCAGCAGTAATCCCAGTGCAGTAATAGCCGCTAAATCGTGAGTTCTGGCAGTCATATACACATTGTAGCAAGTCGGCAATGGCTTGCTATGATTATTTGTTATAATTATAGGTAGTAAATAATCTGTTAGACCAAATTACATAGGAGACTGTAAATGATTCGCAAAAGACTTGTAGGCTTAATAAAGTTTTTTAACATATATCGACAGCTGGGCTTTGTTGTTCTGTCGTTTTTAATAGCTCTGCCGCTGGACCTAAGCGGACTTCATACGGCAGCCCATATAGTCTTAATTACTAGCGCTACTCTAAATGTCATTCCACTACTATGGAACATGGTTAGAGATTTGCGTGACGGTACCTATGGCGTCGACATCTTAGCAGCCGTAGCAATAATAACTTCAGTCCTACTTAAAGAATACTGGGCCGGTATGATTATTATCCTGATGCTGACTAGTGGAGTCTCGTTAGAAGATTATGCACAACGTAGAGCCAAGACAGAATTAACCGCCCTACTAAACCGCGCCCCATTAATTGCCCACGTTCTGCGTGGTCGAAAAGTAGTAGACATAAAAGTTGAACTAGTGGTAATGGGTGATAAATTAATTATAAAACCTGGTGAAGTCGTGCCTGTAGATGCAGTAATAATAGAGGGATTATCTAGCTTTGACGAGTCTAGCTTAACTGGCGAAAGTTTGCCTGTTAGCAAAAAAAGCGGAGAAGAGTTACTAAGCGGTTCAGTAAATATCGAAGGCGCCGTAACAGTCAAAGCACTACACTCTGCAGAAGATAGCCAGTACCAGCAAATCATCAAGCTCGTAAAATCGGCATCTGCCAGCAAAGCACCTTTTGTAAGACTCACAGATCGCTATAGCATTCCTTTTACTGTAGTTTCATTTGTAATAGCCGGCGGAGCTTGGGCCATTAGTGGCGACCCAATTAGATTTCTTGAAGTTATAGTTGTGGCGACTCCCTGCCCACTCATACTAAGTGCACCTATAGCTCTTATCAGCGGAATGAGCCGAGCAGCCAAGCACGGAATTATCATCAAGACCGGCTCTGCTATGGAGCGCTTGGCCGCAATCAAAACAATTGCCTTCGACAAAACAGGAACACTCACAAAAGGTCAGCCTGTCGTAGATCAAATCATAACTTTTGGCAAACACACAAAAGAACAAGTCATAGGCTTAGCAGCTTCAATCGAACGAAGCTCTACACATATTCTTGCTAAAGCAATAATCGAAAGAGCAGAATGTAATAAAGCAAAAATATCTAAAGCCAAGAAAGTACGCGAATTTAGCGGCGAAGGACTAGAAGCAAATATCGGCGGAAAAGATGTGCTTGTCGGTCGTTATATCTTAATGGAAAAAAACAGTGTAATCATACCTGCAAGTTTTACTAGATCAAAAATTGATCAAACAGCAGCTTATGTTGCCATAGACGGCGAACTTGCCGGCGTCATAACATTTACAGACGAAATGCGACCTGAAGCACAATCAACACTAGACGAACTACATCATTTAGGAGTAAAGAACATAATGATGGTAACAGGAGACAACAAGGTTACTGCTATGGCTGTAGCGGAGCACTTTAGCATAAGTAAAGTTGTCTACGAAGCATTACCTGCAGACAAGATCGCTGCAGTAGAATCGGTCACAATTAGACCAGTAGGATTTGTGGGTGATGGCGTGAATGACGCTCCAGTACTAGCAGCTTCAGACGTAGGTATAGCTCTTGGGGCTCGAGGATCAACTGCAGCCAGCGAATCAGCAGATGTAGTAATAATGATGGATAGTATTAGCCAAGTAGCGACAGGAGTACGAATAGCCAAGCGCACATTCTTTATCGCTAAACAAAGTATTCTAATTGGAATCGGAATGAGTCTTGTACTGATGTTGATATTCTCGACAGGCTATTTTAAACCAATCTACGGAGCTATTGTGCAAGAGTTTGTTGACATTGTGGTTATTTTCAACGCCTTAAGAGCACACGGTTCATGGACAAAATCCAAAGCACTAAAAACTAACTAGGCAATATTAAGAACTTTAAAAAGTCCAACTACTGTTAGTATAATTAACGTATTATCTAGGCTAGAAAACGCTAAATTTTCAACTAGGGTTGTTGATGCTGATACTAGTAATAAAGCGGCTAGCGATATGGAAATATCCACTCCTCCAAAAATTATTACTCCCATCATGATCAAAACAGAAACAGCGAAGAATGTTGCAGTTCCTGCGATTGACTTAGAATTACCCAAAATCTTATAAGTATTAGACTTACCGAATCTAACTCCAATTAGTGCCGCAAAACCATCCGCCAAAGCCACATGAAGGCACGCTGCTGCAAATACGACATTCGCTGGCTCAAAATATGCTAACACGAGTATTGTTGCAGGAGCCAAAACCTCCCCTAAACTAAGACGGGAAATATCGTACCAACTTTTTATCAGCCTAGTTTTCTTGATGACCAAAAAGAATATTACACTCAACCAACAAATAATTCGTACCTGCGACCATGTAATAAAATATGGCGTAAAGGCGATTAGACTACCAGATATTATGTGGACGACTTTTCTTGCCGACTCACCCTTTATAACTTTTTTGTGCCAGAGTATTTCTGCCAATAAAACAACTAACGCTAACGTTACTAATAAGTATATTATTTTTATCATTGTTTGTATTGTATCTTACTTTAAGCTGAGTTTTATTAAACTTTGTCGGCAGGAATTTCTTCTTTAGTGGCCTTTTCGTTCTTATTTTCGAGTAGGGTTTTTTTGCTAGGAACAAATATCGAGAAGGTAGAACCCTTACCTACTTCGCTTTCTAAGCCCAGCTTAGCATCAAGAAGTTTCGCCAATTTCTTTGTAATATACAGGCCGAGCCCAGTGCCGCTAGATGATCGCGTTCGGAAATCTTCTGCTCGGAAAAATTTATCAAAGACTTTCTTTTGGTCGCTAACAGAAATGCCTATGCCCTGGTCGCTCAAGCTAAACAACACTCCTCCATCTTGTTCTTTGGCCTTAAGAGTTATCACCCCCTTGTCACTATACTTCATTGAGTTGGTTATGAAGTTCTGTAATATTTCACGCACATACAGCCTATTAGACACTATGCTTTCTGGTGTTGAATCATCGATCTCAGATTCAATCTTAAGGCCTTTTTCGACTGCTCCAGTTTGGTAGGAATCTTTTAGATTACTAATAATCTCTCTAGGACTAATCTCTTCTAGAAGCATCTCTAGTGAATCCTTTTCTGCTCTAGCAAAAGTACTAAGATCGTTAAGCATGGTCGCCAGGAATACCGATTGATCATGTGCAGTCTTAAGCGATGCAACAACTTTTTCACCACCGGCTAATTTTTCGGCAAATAATATTGAGTTAGAAACGCCAGCCTCAACTACTGTAACAGGTGTTCTTAACTCGTGGGATATGACTGAGATGAATTCGTCTCTCTCATCTTCTAGTGACTTCTCGCGTGTTATATCCCTTACAGTCACTACATAACCAGCCTCCGCACTATCATAACCATAATTTGGGCGAATTGGAGTAACGACAATACTCAAAGAAGCTACGTCATTATCGCCATACCTAATCTTAATGTCGTGTCGCTCGACAGGCTTACTTCCTTCTGGCAATAAATCTTTCATGGATACAGACACTTCTTTTTCGTCTTCAAGCTTTGCAAAATCGTCAACATTCTTATTAATCAGACTAACGTTAGTATCAAATAAGGCGAGTGCTGCAGCATTGTACATCCTAACTTGTTGCTTTTCGTCTAAAACAAGCACTCCTTCAGTCATATTATTGACTAAAGCAACTAGCCTTTTTTGTTCAATCGCCTCGCTTTTGATTGTGTCTTTTAATTTTTCACGGTCCCAATCGAACACTCTCTGATAATTAATATATAGACTACAGATCGCGGCGAAAACAAAGAAAGCCACGATTATATTGAGCTTATCAATCGTACCAATACTGTCCGAATTAGTTAGATATACGTACTTCGCAACTGAGGTCACACCAAAACAAGCTACAGTCAACCATACACCTTTAGCGCCGTAATAAAGATTGCTGACAAACACCACAAGATAAACTCCCATAACATACGGCGTAGATGCCGCCGATATAAAACCAATACCCAGAAAAACAAAAAGCTGATAGAAGGCAATATATATTAGAGGCCTACTGTTGACTCGAGCCATGTCAAAAACTCTGAATAAAATAAGCAGAATAAGTGCGCTACAAAGAATACCTGCGAGAATAATCTCAAATCTTGAAGATGTCGGATCGATTGCAGTATGTATGGCAATGGTCATCGCCAGAACTACATGCGAAAATATAACCGCCCTACTATTGACGGATTTTTTAATAGATTCAGCTAGCTCTTCCGGTCTTCGAATCATAATTTAATCAATGCTTATGCTGACATTGTACAAGGTAGTGGCGCGGCGGTCTAATCATAACGCCCTTAATGGCGCATAATCATACTTCGTACTACTGCTTGGAGGGATCGATCAAGATATATCCGTCTTTTTTGACAGATTTAATAACATAACCTCTGGAATTAAACGCCCTGTGTCGACGCAAGCGATAAACCAAAGAGTTTAGGGCCCAATCTCCTGCAACTTCATCACCCCAAATATAATCAAATATATCTTGCTTTCTCACCACTTTACCTACATTCTTCATAAGTATCTTTAGAAGCTTTTTCTCCTTGTGGGGAAGGGTTGTCTCGCCGTAATGCAACAAATATCTCTGCAGTAATTCACTAAAAAATTCATATCTTCCGTCTACTAGCTTTATGAGTCCGATATTTAACAAGAAATCTACGTCATTAACCTTTTTGCCAAGAGCTATATATTGAAGCTGCTCTCTGCGCTTAACATTTTGACTCATGAATATATCAGATATCACCAGCTCTACCATCGGATCGGACAATGGATTCTCTAAACTCTGGCATCTTAACAATATCTGGAATAGTGAATGATGGCCACCAGACAATTCTAATGCCTTGCTTTTAATGTTTGGAGTGCCGTCAATCTTTGCTATAGACTCCAAATCATCAATAGAGTACGGTTTAAAAAATAGCTGCTTTGTGTGAATATTAAAGCTATCCCGCTCTGTACCCAACTTTAATTCTATGATTGGTGTTGAGGAAATAAATATCATAACAACTTGCTCACGACTTGCATCCCGCAAATAGCGGAGATTATCAAATAAATTCTGATCTAGCAGACTACCTAATCTGTCGATACGATTTATGACTATAACTATGCGTTCGTTAGTTTTTGCTAAGTTTTCTAGACCCTTACGACTTTGCGACAAAAAACTTTCGTCTGTTAATTTGTCGTTAGTTTTAATAGCAAACTGTTCAAAAAAACAATTTTTCGTAAAATCAGACAGTTCGTATGTGTTTATGTGTACGAACTTGTGTTTTGACTTAGCGGTTAAATATCGGAGGAAAAACGACAACCCAACACTAGGTAATCCAATTAAATTAAAAGATGATGACGACTCTATACTGTCTGTGCATTCTTTATAAATATCTTCACAAAATGTAGGAGGAAATTTAGTCTCAAGAAACTTCATACCTCTATTATGCGTCATTTTTATGACACATTGCAACTTTTAGATATATTATGTTGTAAAATTCATCAATATTTAAACTGCACACTAGTAGCTATCATTATTTCGACACTATTATATCAAGCATTAGTTTATTGTATTAATTATGCTTAGACTACTAACATTTTATGGAGGCATAATGAGCAGCGAATCAGAAACTATACATAGGACTTCAGAAGATAACCTTGTCAGCTCATTGTCGGAATTTAAGGGTGGCGAACTAGTTATAGTAAGTGCGTTTAATAGGCCTCAGTTCCCTGCCCCTTCTTGGTTGGCGATGGAAATAGAAGAAGTGCCAGAAGGGTTGCTAGTGCCAGCATCGTCTCATGCGGGCCGAATAGCAACGAGACCTGGTGTTACGATAGATCCTATATCGATGGAGTCAGAAAAGCTTGATCTATCTGATTTATTCGGACGCTATCTGAATAAAAACGAAGTTGATCCAAGCAAAAGAGAGGATAGCTCTGCAATTTCTGTCATCCAAGGGGCAGATGCCTATACGGTCCTGCGATCATTACGACGCAACGACGAAGACCCACAGGCCATAAAATACTTACGCGGTTTGTCGGTGAAGAGCAGTGGCATAGAAGCTCCTGTAATATACCCAACCAAACAAGAAAATAATCTAGGGCCAAAGCCTATGGGTTATTCTCGTAGCCTGTAATATTTACTGGCACGGTGTTATCTATTAAATGCACGCGTTTTATAGGCTGTGTACAACAGAGGTATAAATTGTTATAATACTCAAGTTCATAAGTGTGATAAGCAGTTATACACTTTGATTAAACGGGGTGTGGCGCAGTTGGTAGCGCGCGCGGTTTGGGACCGCGAGGTCGAAGGTTCGAGCCCTTTCACCCCGACCAAAGAAAAAAGGTTACATTTATGTAGCCTTTTTTCTTTGGCAGGCGCTAGTGCTCGGTTCTTCGACGCGTCAGCTTTAGCTGACGCAAGTCGATGGTTCGGTCATTAGTCACAGGCCCCAGCGTAGCGGGCGCCTGGATTAATGTGCGCTGCCCTTTCACCTCTATTTGACAGTTGCGGGCGCCTGGATTGATGTGCGCCTCCCTTTCACCCCTACAGTAACCTTACATAGATAAGCGACTCAAACAGCCGGCTCAAGCCTAGCTAAAATCAACGACCCGAAATTCACGACCTGAATTCTTGTGATCAATCAAGTTCATCTGAACAGCCCTAACCAGCCCTCGGACGGCAACAAATGCGTCGTCAGCTGATAAGCCGTACATATCAACCAATTCATCGTGCTTGTCATAAAAAGAAACATCTGTCTGTTCAATTGTCGCATTAAAATCTATCTTAGAAATTGGAGCTGATGATTTAAATGGCATATTAACCTCGCCAATCAAGACTTGACTTGGAGCTGTACCAAGAACACTAGAGGCCGACAATCTTTCGCCTGGTAAATAATCTACAGAAGTCATTGCTGGATGTTTAATGAATGCACCACTAAAACGATTCAACATTAAAGTAGGTTCTTTTTGAAGAACATCATATGGAGCGAAAGTATTGTAACGATACTTTGCTAATAGTGGAATATCAAGACCAGCTAGCGCATGAATAGGGCCAAGATGGCCCCTTTCTATATTGAATTGAGGCATATTTATACTATTATACCATCTATCTGCTTATTATCTATAACGACAGTCTCTATCTGAGCCTATCTCTGGATTTGTACAATAGAATTTGCTAATCCGGTCTGAGTATTAACATCTATAAGAACAGAGTTAAATTGCAGAGTACCTTCATTTTCTAATTCGTTCTTATTTTTGATACCATCATGCCATCTTGGAATAATTGATTCTAGCTTAACACCCAAACTAGAGTGCAACGAACCACACATGCCAACGTCCGTAATATGAGCCGTGCCTTTTGGTAATATCATGGCGTCAGCAGTCGGCACATGCCAATGATCACCAACTACTGCCGACACCTTACCATCCAGATAATATCCAATAACCCGCTTTTCGCTACTAAAATCACCATGGAAATCAACAATAGTAGCTAACCTATTTACGCCAGTATTTTCTGCCAAAATTTTATCTATAGTTATTAACGGGTTTTCTATCTCTGGCTTATTATTGCCAAAAGTTTCACCCAAAATAGAAATTACCAAAACAGGCCCAGCATGACTTTTAATATATTTCCAACCTCGACCTGGACAGCCTATAAGATTAGCTGGCCCAATTACAGGTTGTGAGTTGTCTGCCAATAACGGCAATAAATCAGTAGACTTCGGAGTATGATTGCCGCCAGTAAAGAAGTCAACACCGAGACCTTGCAGTAGCTTCATATCTGCTGGCGACATACTCTTGCCATTCGTAACATTCTCGGACTGAGCTATCACCAAGTCAATCTGTTGTTCGCGCTTTAAATCGGGCAACACCTTGCGTACTGCTTCGATGCCAAGCGGCCCCATAATGTCACCGATGTATAGAATCTTCACTTTAAGGCAATTCTTTCTTCTAACTATTTAGCAAACTCAATAGCTCGAGTTTCGCGGATGACGTTGACCTTGATTGTACCGGGGTACTGCATAGTGCTCTCGATTTTTGTAGCAATATCACGAGCTAATTTAATGGCTGAAAGGTCGTCAACGTTTTCTGGCTTAACGAATACACGAATTTCACGACCAGCGCTAATTGCATAGGCCTTGTCGATACCTTCAAAACCAAGTGCGACGTTTTCTAAGTCCCGCATACGCTCACCAAAGTTCTCGGCACTAATATTGCGAGCACCCGGACGAGATGCACTAATAGCATCACAAACGCGTACGATAATCGCTTCAACCGAAGTTGCCTCCATGTCGTCGTGGTGTTGTTCTGCAGCTAGAGCCACTTCTTCTGGCGCTCCGTACTTACGTAACATCTCACCTGAAATATGGTGATGCTTGCCTTCCATCTTGTGCGTCATAGCTTTTCCAAGATCGTGAACCAATGTAGCGTATTTTGCTACTTTAACGTTGGCGCCAACTTCTTCGGCAATCAATCCTGCAATATGAGCCATCTCTGTACTGTGCTTAAGAACGTTCTGGCCATAGCTTGTTCGATATTTAAGTTCGCCCAATAGCTGTAATACTTCTTTTGGAATTCCTATCACGCCGACTTCACGGGCTGCATCTTCTGCAGCACGCATTACGTCTTTTTGGACTTCTTTTTGTGCTTTTTCGACAACTTCTTCAATACGTCCAGGATGAACGCGGCCATCTTTTAATAGCATTTCTAAAGCCTGACGAGCGACTTCACGTCGCACTGGATCAAACGAACTAAGGATAATCATACCCGGAGTATCGTCAACCATAATGTCTACGCCAGTAGCTCGTTGTAATGACTGGATATTTCGGCCTTCTTTGCCGATAATACGACCCTTCATTTCTTCGTCAACCAACTTAACGGCTGTAACAGTTCGCTCAGCAGTAACCTCGCTAGCCATTCTTTCCATAGCGCTAGTAATAATTACAGCTGCTTTTTCTTCTGCATTTTCTTGTGCTTCTGTCTGAAGTTTAGTGACTAAACCTATCAAATCGTTTTTGATGTCACGCTCTGTCATTTGCATTAACTTTTCAGCAGCTTCTGTTTTGCTAAGTTTTGCAACTTTTTCTAGCTTTTCCTGTTGTTTAGTGCGAATGTCACGAATCTCGTTCTTGAGTCCATCAACTTCGTCTTCACCTTTACGCAAAGCTTCTGATCGCTTGTCTAGTTCATCTAGTTTTTTGTCTAAGGCTTCTTGACGAGACAATAGTCTTTGTTCGATATCCTTGGCTTCTCTGCGACGATTTTGATCTTCGCGACGTGCTTCATCACTAATCTTTGAAGCTTCTTCACGCGCCTCGCTTAATTGTTTTTCGGCCTCTTTTTTGGCTTTTTTTAGCTCTTTGTCTGCAGCCTCTTCAGCTGAACCGATTTTACGTTTTGTGGTTACTGTGCTGGCTCCAAAGCCAATGCCAACGCCAACCAATGCCAATATAATGGTAATTGGATCCATAATGGATATCCTTTCTATTCCTGCAGATCTAGCGTTATGGCGTCACTATCACTTCATTAGCCATCGACTAGATCTGAAAATCAAATTGAATTTAGTATAAATTTATCTAGTGAAATCTGCTCTCAAAACTGCAAAATTCCTACATATAATATACGCTGTTGAGTGTCATTCGGTCAAATAAGAATAATATGGA
>Ga0194048_10001534_pt1 | contig 11484 bp, 8 predicted proteins | sample JunL225m_MetaG_FD_161685 | JGI IMG/M metagenome (GOLD analysis project Ga0194048, IMG submission 161685) | Anoxic zone freshwater microbial communities from boreal shield lake in IISD Experimental Lakes Area, Ontario, Canada - Jun2016-L222-5m | ecosystem: Environmental > Aquatic > Freshwater >...
TCATCATGTGCAGGTAAAACTTGGAGACAATGAATTAATCGATGACTTGTATTGGAATATTGGCCCAGGTGATCGCATAGGAATTGTTGGTATTAATGGCGCGGGTAAGACAACGCTAATGAAAACCCTGGTGGGCGAAATCCAACCGACATCAGGCAAATTAGTAACAGGTATAACTGTTAAAGCCGCCTTTCTTACGCAGCATCTAGATGAACTAGATCCCACTTGGCGAGTATTAGAGGCTGTTGAAAAAGTAGCTAACCGCGTTGAAATTGGTGGCGGACGTGAACTTTCTGCCTCACAACTGTGTGAGCGTTTAGGTTTTGATAGAGAATCTCAGTGGACTCCTGTTGGTGATTTATCCGGTGGAGAAAAGCGTCGCCTGCAACTCACCCGCTTGCTGATGGATAGCCCCAACGTTTTATTGCTCGATGAACCCACAAATGATTTTGATATCGAAACTTTGACGGAGTTAGAAGATCTACTTGATAGCTATGGCGGAACCCTCATAGTTATTTCTCATGATAGGTATTTCTTAGAAAGAGTGTGTGATCGTTTCGTTGGCTTATTAGGAGACAAAAAAGTTAGAGATCTTCCACGAGGTGTTGATGAATACTTAGAGCTTCGTCATGAGACTTTACAACCCGCCTCTAGCGCGCCCAAGGAAAAGAAAACTTCTAACGCTGCCGAAGAACGTCAGTTAAAGAAAGACAAAGTGCGCCTAGAGCGTCAGATGGAAAAAGCCGATTTAAGGATTGCTGAACTAGAGAGTGAACAAGAAGATGCATCATTTGATGCCGAGCGTTTACATGCAATTACTAATGAGTTAATCCAGCTGCGTGCTGATAAAAGTAGACTTGAAGAAGAATGGCTAGAAATAACTCTTAAACTCGAATAAGTCACTTTAAGTTTCCCTTAAATACACTCAGCGTTTTACAGCAATTTCCCAGGTTAAACGACACTTCTCTCTAAATCCAATATGGACTATTTGAGAGGCAGTAATGAAACTTAAGAAAATTATCGCGGCAGTATCGGTAATTGCCGCAGCAGGTACATTAACAGCGGCTTCATGGCCAGATAAGAAGCCTATTTACATGATTTCAGCTAATGAAGCTGTAACCCTTACGCCAATTGCCACAACTGGAGATACGGTTAGCGGAACTGTTATTCGAGGAATTCCAGATGGAATGGGCGCATTCGATAATGGACAAGGTGGAATTACCATCCTTTCAAATCACGAAGTTTCTACAACAGACAAAATTGCGATGCTCAGCTCTTCGCCATCATCGCAATGGGGTGTATCTGTTACAAAAATGAATTACAGCCCATCAGCTAAAAAGATTACTTCGGCGACACCTCTAATTAAAGATATTCAATATTTCAATTACAAGACAGGGCAATACCAAGAAGCCCCACTAGGTGGAGAGCCAGCAGGGTCTACAGCTGGCTCATATGATGGCAAGACAGCGGGATCTTTCGGTTGGGGAATTAGCCGATTCTGTTCTGCAACATATTCACCAGCAGGCACATTTATGTATAACGGCGTTGGATATGACGGAGGCTTGTTCACTACTGGTGAAGAAGTTGGCGACAACTCACGCGGGTTTGCTTTTGATATGGATGGCCATGGCTACCAACTACCACGCATGGGAATGCTTTCATTTGAAAACATCATCCCAAGCACAAAGCCTGGAATCAACACAGTTGCAATCGGAACAGAAGATGGCTCTGCTACAGATAGCCAACTACATCTCTATATTGGAAAGAAGCAATCAACTGGAAGCGTTGTAGATAAGGCAGGGCTCACTAATGGTGATCTTTATGTTCTCAACGTTCCAACAGTTGCAACAGACAACATTTTCCGTACAACAATCGCAAAATCAACTCCTGTAGATGCGACATTTAAGAAAATTGAATGGAATACAGATGTTCCAACATTTGCTAAAGGAGCGCGCGAAAATGGCTTTACATTTGCTCGTATTGAAGATGGGAACTGGGATCCAAACAATTCCAATGTCTTCTATTTCCTAACAACTGAATCAAATAAGGATCCAGTTGCAACTAAGGAAAATCCAGCAGAGCCAGGCGTTTCACGTGACGGCGGCGGATTGTGGCGCTTAACTTTCAAGGATGCACAAAATCCTTTGCTAGGCGCAAAGCTAGAAATGCTTCTTAATGGTGGCGAAGCCCCATATTTGAGCAAGCCTGACAATTTAACTGTTACAAGCGATGGAATTATCATGATCCAAGAAGATCCAGGCAACAACGCACACGTTGCTCGACTTCTTGCATACCGAATTGCTGATGGAAAGTTAGCTACGGTTGCAACATTTGATCCTAAGTACTTCAGCGCAACAGGTTCAAAGTTCATGACTGTTGATGAAGAGTCAAGCGGAATTATCGATGTCACATCAATGCTGCGAAAAGGCAATGACAAGAGTTCGTATTTCTTCTTGAACGCGCAAATTCACACATATAGCGGAGTTGCAACAAAGGATGCTGGCGTTAAGGGTGCACTTTCACCTGCACGTCCAGACCTAAGTCCACTCAATGCCGCTAGAAAGGCTGCACTAGACAAGGCAACTGTTGAAGGCGGTCAGTACTACACAATGAGAATTACTGATTGGAATTCAGTCTTCACCTCATAAAGAAATAAATAATAAAGTCGGGCAGCGCTTCGAGGGAGCTGCCCGACTTTTTTATTGCTAGTCTCATCAAATGCGTTTAGATCTATTAGCAGCACTTTCAGGCTTAATGATCGCCCTGCAGGCGCGTGCAAATGGCGAACTTTCCCATCGAATCAATAATGGGTTGGAAGCGGCTTTAGTATCTTTTGGTTCAGGATTAATCATTATCACCATAATTTCATTCTTTAATCCAGCGATTAAAGAAGGTATTAAGAATCTGCGCACTGCTGTTGCTAATAAAGAAATTGCTCGATGGAAACTACTAGCCGGAGCTTTAGGTGGAAGCTTTGTTGCAATTCAAACCAACATCGTTCCACTCATAGGTGTTGCCATTTATTCAGTGGCATCTATTGCAGGGCAAACCGCAATGTCTTTGGTCGTAGATCGAATTGGACTTACTGGCGGTGGGAAAAAGCTGATATCTAAGCGCCGAGTTGCAGCGGCAGTTTTAACTGTTTTGGCAGTATTTGTCTCTGTAGTTGATCGAATTGATGCAAAAAATCTTTCACTTGTGGCAGTTGTACTGGGTTGCATAGCCGGTGCGGTGGTGGGTGTTCAACGGGCGCTCAACGGCCAGATAAATGAGTATTCACATCAAAGCTTTACAACATCACTTCTTAACTTCATTACTGGAACATCTTTACTAGTCATTCTCATTATTGGTGGTGTTCTGATTGGAAAGATTGCATTAGTGCCACTACCTATCGGCCCTTGGTGGATTTACACCGGTGGCGTTATCGGGGTTATTTATATTGCTTTCACTTCCACAATTGTGCAGCACCTTGGTGTTTTAACCTTCACACTCTTTAGCGTTGGTGGGCAATTAGTCGGATCTTTAGTAATTGATTTAGTTTCACCAACAAATGGTGTGAATGTGAGTGCCTATCTTGTGACTGGAATTGTTATGACTTACTTAGGTGTTATCGCCGGTGGCGTAGGTAGTTCACGAGTGCGGAAACCAAAGACGCACAAATAAAGAACGTTGCAATTGCATAAGACCATGTCTTCACCCAAGGCAATGTTGCCGCGTAATAACCGGCCAGAGTAATTCCAACGCCCCATAACAATGCACCGAGTGCGTTAGCTGATAAGAATTTGTAGTAGTTCATCTTTGATGCACCTGCGATAGGCGGGACAAAGGTGCGAATCCAAGGGAAGAAGCGCGCAGCAACAACAGCCCACCATCCAGTTTGCTCATAGAAGCGTTCAGAACGGGCAATCATTCGTTGCATGCGCGGAGAGTCATGTCTTTCAAGATAAGGACGGCCCACTAAACGGCCCAAAACAAAACCTATTTGATCTCCTAAGAATGCAGCAATAAATATAACGGTGACAAGAATAAGGATGTTTACATCCTTATGGGCTGCTGCAACCAATCCGGCACTAAAGAGGATTGAATCACCGGGAAGAAAAAAGGCAAATAAAACGCCGGTTTCAAAGAAAATAACTGCCCCTGTAACTAGATAAATCAGGTATGGGGCAAGGTTAGATAGTTGAGCATCAAATGATGCGGCTAGTTCAATCACACTGATTTCTTAACCGCCGCAGCAACAGCTTTAGTCACATTTGGATCAAAAACACTTGGAACAATAAAAGAGGCGTTGAGTTGTTCGGGAGATACACAGTCAGCTATTGCTTCGGCTGCGGCAACCAATAACTTGTCAGTAATTTTATGAGCATTAGCATCAAGTAAACCGCGGAAAATTCCAGGGAAAGCCAAAACATTATTAATTTGATTTGGTTGATCACTACGACCTGTGGCAACAACAGTTGCATATTTGCGCGCCACCACTGGATCAACTTCTGGATCTGGATTTGCCAGAGCAAAAATAATTGACCCCTTGGCCATAGTTGAGATATCAGTCTCTTTAAGAATGTTTGGTGCGCTCACGCCAATAAATACATCAGCAGCAACAAGAGCTTCTGGCATTGTGCCAATAAAGTTGTTTGGATTGCTGTTATCAATAAACCATTGCTGCATTGAATCTTCAGATTTCATTCCATTATGGATTACACCGTGATGGTTAAATCCAATAATGTTCTTAGCCCCACTGAGTGTGAGCAGGCGAGCGATTGCATTTCCAGCAGCGCCTACGCCACTCAAGACAATCTTTACGGAACTCAGATCCTTTTTAACAAACTTAAGAGCATTTCTAAGCGCAGCTAGAACAACAATTGCTGTTCCATGTTGATCATCATGAAAGACTGGAATATCAAGAAGTTCGCGCAGTCGGCGCTCAACTTCAAAGCATCGCGGAGCTGAGATATCTTCTAGGTTGATTCCACCGTATACAGGTGCGATTAATTGAACTGTGCGAACAATTTCATCTACATCTTGTGTATCTAGGCACACAGGCCAAGCATCAACATCTGCAAAGCGCTTAAAGAGGGCAGCTTTACCTTCCATTACAGGAAGAGCCGCTGCCGGGCCGATATTTCCAAGGCCTAGTACTGCAGATCCATCGGTAACAACTGCCACGGTGTTGCGCTTAATAGTTAAGCGGCGAGCATCTGCCGGGTCAGCAACAATTGCCTGACAAATGCGAGCAACGCCTGGGGTGTAAGCACGAGAGAGGTCATCACGGGTCTTAAGTGGAACTTTAGATTGAATTTCAATCTTTCCACCAAGGTGGAGCAAGAAAGTTCTATCACTTACTTTACGAACTGTGAGTTCAGGATTTTTTGCAAGAGCAATAGTAATTTGATCAGCGTGAGCTGAATCAATGGTGTCACACGTGATATCTAAAACAACTTTTTCGAGTAGTGATTCAACAACATCGAGTGCAGTAATTGTTGCACCTGCTGCAGTAATAACTGTTGTTGCAAGTGCTACAGGTTGAGCAGATGGTGGACCCTCAACACGGATTGTAATTCCATATCCCGGGGAAGTGGCTGCCATTTATACGACTCCGTATAAACGATCGCCGGCATCGCCAAGACCTGGAACGATGTAACCATGTTCGTTGAGTTTTTCATCAAGCGCACCTGTAACAATATTGATTGGCACTTTACTCGCAGAGAACTCATCCTCTACAGCTTTCACACCTTCAGGTGCTGACAAGATACAGATAGCTGTGATCTCAGTTGCGCCAAGGTCAAGTAAATAATGAAAAGCTGCAATTAGAGTTCCACCTGTTGCAAGCATGGGATCTAGAACAAACACGTGTCGACCAGATAAATCTTCAGGCAAACGATTGGCATATGTACTTGCCTTTAAAGTTTTTTCATCGCGAACCATTCCAAGGAAGCCAACTTCAGCATTTGGCATCAACTTGCTCATGCCTTCGAGCATTCCAAGTCCTGCTCTTAAAATTGGAACAACGACTGGGCGGGGTTCGGCCATCTTGAGGCCCTTGGTCTTAGTAACAGGAGTTGTTATCTCAACACTGTGTGTACGAATATCACGAGTGGCTTCATATGCCAGAAGCGTTACTAGCTCTTCGACTAAACGGCGAAATGTTGGGGAATCAGTACGTTCATCGCGCAAAACCGTCAATTTGTGGGCAATAAGTGGGTGATCGGCAACGTGAACTTTCATAGGTATTACCTTACAGGGCTTTCAATCCTTTCCAATGAGTGGAATCATCTGAGCATGGCCGATTTCGATGATGACCTCGCAGAAGACATCGAAGAGTTTGACGTTTTAGCCGAAGATTTGCCAAAAGTAATCAGTCTCACAAATGAGTTAGATATAGCCGTAGCTGCATGGCATGAAGATGGCCGTTGGACCTTAGGAATATTGCCTGACCCAAATGACATTGGGCAAATAATTTCACGCCTTAAAGCACAGCAAACAAATGGTGGATCCATTGCACTTATTTCAATTGATGAAGAGTTTTTCATTTTGATTCGTGTTTTAGGTGCTCATATTTCACTTTTCCTGAGTGATGCAACTGCAGCCCTGGATTATGAAGTTGCTGAAGAGCTTTTAGAGATTGCAGATATTCCACTTCCAGAAGAAGATGATGAATCCAGCCCGATTGGTAACTTAGAAATCTTGGCAGATCTTGGAATGAATGGCATGGAGATTTCAGCGCTCTGTGATGACGGTGAGTTATTTCCTGACGAGCAACTCGAAGCGATTGCCAACCGATTGGGATTCGGCGATCAGTTTGCAGAGTTATTAGAACTGTGAACGATGAAGAGTTAATGCGCGCAGCTTTAGCTGTTGCGCAACAAGCTAGTGCCAGTGGTGATGTTCCAGTCGGTGCCGTGATTGTTAATAGCGCAGGCAAAGTTATTGCTACTGGCCACAATGAGCGTGAGCTAAATAATGATCCAACTGCACATGCAGAAATTGTTGCAATCCGAAAAGCTGCACTAGCGGTGGGAGAATGGCGATTGGAGAACCACACAATTGTTGTGACACTGGAGCCTTGTCCGATGTGTGCTGGCGCTATTGCGCAATCTCGAATCGCAACTCTTATCTTTGGAGCATGGGATGAAAAGGGCGGTGCTGTTGGCTCGGTGTGGGACGTAATTCGCGATCCGCGCGCTCTTAATAAACTAGAAGTTCGTGGTGGAGTCCTTGAAGAAGAGTGCTCAGCACTATTGAAAGAATTTATACAAGGAGTTCGTAAGAAGGATTAAGAATCACCATAGATCCTTCATCTTCACCGACCATGCCTTCAGCACGCATCTGGGAACCAACTTCAAGGCCTGCAATTTCACGGCGTCCTAAGAACTGTAATGAAACACCGCCTGTTTCATCCCAGATTTCAACTTGAAGGGCTGGGGCAGAGCCACGAGGCGCAGTTTTAATTGAAGTTACTCGGCCTTGAACCTGAGCGCGCTTGCGCCACTGGATCTCACCGATTTTGGTGACATTTTCTGCGTAATGGCTTATTGGTTCAACATTTATTGGGGCATTTGTTTTAGGAGTAGGTACTGATTGCTTCACTACTTTCTTAACTTCATGCGGGTGGTGAACATCTAACTTTGCACCAGAAGTAATACGAGCAACGTCGAATGGAATAATTGTTGCAACTACACGAGGAAGCTGTGAAATAGGAGCAGCGATTTCTTCAGCAGTTTGATCATGAAGTAAACGACCTAAGAAGCGGGAGTAAGAACGTCGCGGTAGAAGCAGAGTTAATTCAACTTCTTCCTTTTCTGTTAGGCGAATTGCATAATCCAAGGCTGAATTAGCTAAACGACGATCAGGACAATCGATAAGTTCTAAAGTCACATCATCTAGAGCATCAGATTTAGCCCAAGCTTTCTGGATTTCCTCAGCTCTGCGGTCATCAATTACAAAGTGAACTGCAGTCAAATTGCGTGGCTTAAGGCTTCGGGCGTAACGAATTGCCCCAACAGTTGCAATATCAACACTATCAACCAAGATTGTTACATCATGACGAGCAATGGATGTAGCACGCTCTTGATGGCGCTTAACTGTGAGAGCTTCTTGTTCACGGTCATACTGACGACGTAGGCGCAAGAAAGTAACTACAAGAATTGGAGCCGTTACTAGTACAAGCCATGCACCTTCAGTGAATTTAACAACGGCAAAAATGATTACAACAAGGAATGAGACGGCACCTGAAAGTCCGTTGATAAATACCTTTGCTTTCCATTGGCCTTCTTTATTGCGCAGTGCATGTCGCACCATTCCAAAGCCTGCCAAAGTAAAGCCGGTAAAAACACCCAGTGCATAGAAAGCAACTAAGTGTTCAACAGATCCTGCAGTAAAGAGAACCAAGAAGATTCCGCCACCTGAAAGAAGCAGGATTCCATTTGAGAAAGCTAAACGGTGACCACGCTTTGTAAGTTGGCGGGGTAGGTAACCATCAGTTGCAACGAAGTTACAGAGCAATGGGAATGCGCTATATGTGGTGTTTGCACCTGCGAACAAAATTAGCATAGTTGCGGCTTGAACCAACACGAACATTGTTTGACCGAATACCCCGTCACCCACAATTGTTTTAGCAATCTGAGAGATAACTGTTGGAGTGCCAGATTCATATGGCATTGCATGAATACGGTGGGCGAACCAAGAAACTCCAAGAACTAATGATCCAAGCAAGCCGCTCATAATAAATAGCGTGCGGCGGGCATTGACGTGCTCAGGTTGTTGGAAGAGGGCAACACCATCAGAGATGGCCTCAAGTCCAGTTAGCGATGAACCACCATTTGCAAAGGCGCGAAGCAAGATAAAAATGGCTGCAAATGTGAGCAGGCCATGACCCTCTCCAAGTGGGACGGCGCCAACCTGATCTGTCGAAAGAGTTTCAAGAGTGCCAGCAAAGTGGCGATAGATACCAATTCCAAAAACAATAAACATGCAACTAATAAAGAAGTATGTTGGCAAAGCAAAAGCCTTACCTGCCTCCTTTACGCCGCGAAGATTGCCATATGTTAAAAACATAATAACAAGCAAAATCATTGGGATTTTCCATTGGTGCAGGGAAGGGAATGTAGAAATAATTGCGGCTACTCCTGCAGCTGATTGAATTGCGACAGTCACAATGTAGTCAAGCATGAGTGCAACAGCTGCAATTTGTGCCACCACTGGGCCAAAGTTATCTCTGGAGACTATGTATGCCCCACCAGTTTTTGTGTAGACATTAATTACGTTTCGATACGACAGAGTAATGATTGTAAGAATGACTAGAACGACTGCAGTCATTGGCATCAAGATTGAAAATGCAGCTAAACCAAATGCTGGAAGAAGTGCAATAAGAATCTGTTCTGACCCGTATGCCGAAGATGAAATGCAATCGCTAGATAAAATTCCAAGTGCGTATCTTTTGCTCAAACGTTGGTGACCCAGAGAGTGTCGATTCAGGGGATTACCCAAAATACGTCGCTTAAGGGTGTAGAAAAAGGAGTCCTTTAGGTGTGCGTGGTCTTGAAGCACAACCGGTGTTGTAGCGTCATCAGTCCATGACTTAGGCACTTATAGCTCCTCTTTTATTGCATATAACGCAATATTATTTCAAGGCTCTATCGTAGAGCGCATTGGCTTCAACTTCTCGCAGGCTGAGCGTATGCTTGCAGTTATGCATACACAGCTATATATCGATGGCCAATGGGTAGAGGGCGCAAGCAAGGTTGCTGTCCATGATCCAAGTGATAACTCAGTAATTGCCGAAGTTTCTTTGGCCTCTGATGCGCAGTGCGAAGCCGCAATCGCTGCCGCCGATGCAGCAGCAGATTCCTGGGCAAAAACAGCTCCCCGATATCGATCTGAGATTTTGCGCAAAGCGTTTGAAATTATGACCGGTGAAATTGAAGCGATTGCTACTTTAATTTCACGCGAAAATGGAAAAGCGATGCCGGATGCTCGCGGTGAAGCTGGATATGCAGCAGAGTTTTTCCGCTGGTTTGCTGAAGAGACTGTTCGCACACCTGGAGATTTCCGTAAATCGCCATCAGGGGACAAGCGAATCCTTGTCACTCACCAACCAATTGGTCTTTCTATTCTTATTACTCCTTGGAATTTCCCAGCAGGTATGGCAACTCGCAAAATCGGCCCAGCAGTTGCAGCTGGTTGCACCATGATTTTAAAGCCAGCAACCGAAACCCCTTTAACTGCGATGTATATCGTGGATGTAATGGAGCGCGCTGGTTTGCCTAAGGGAGTTCTTAATTTAGTTCTCCCAGAAAAGACTGGTCCAGCAATTTCAAAGATGTTGCATGATCCACGCGTTAAGAATCTTTCATTTACTGGGTCAACAGAAGTTGGCCGTGTGCTCTTAAAAGAGGCTGCGGATAAGGTAATTCGCTGTTCTATGGAGCTAGGTGGCAATGCACAAGTGGTAGTTCATGATGATGCAGATCTTGCAGTGACAATTCCGCAGTTGCTTCTTGCCAAGATGCGCAACGGTGGAGCTGCCTGCACATCTGCAAACCGAATCTTTGTTCAGCGCGGAATTTCAGAGGCATTCATTGATGAAATGACTAAGTCCATGAGTACATTTGTTGTGGGCCGCGGAACTGATGCCACAACAACTCTTGGTGCTTCTGTTTCAATGAAAGAGCGTAACAAGATCGCACAAATCGTTGATGAATCAGTAGCTGCGGGTGCAAAGGTAAAAGTTGGTGGCGTTAAGCCTGAAGGCGATGGTGCCTTTTATCCAGCCACAGTTTTAATCGTTGATAAAGACAATCCAATCCTTCTCCATGAAATCTTTGGGCCAGTTGCACCCATCATTATTTTTGATACTGATGAAGAAGGCATCAAACTTGCTAATGACACTGAGTTTGGTCTTATTAGTTATGTCTTCTCATCAAATCTGACCCGCGCCCTTCGCACAGCAGAGGCAATGGAATCAGGAATGGTTGCTATTAATAAAGGTGTTATCTCAGATCCAGCAGCTCCCTTTGGTGGCGTGAAGCAATCAGGGCTTGGTCGTGAAGGTGGCTTTGATGGCATCCATGAGTTCTTGCAGACCAAGTACATCGGGGTAGAGATTTAAAAACTCTTAAAGAGCATGAATCTTCTTAAGGCAACTAAATAGTCAGATTGTGAAATTAGGCGTCAATTTCAGCTCTAGCTTCACATTCAGCCAAAGTATCAGTTATCGCTGAAATTCTTTCTTCGAGATTTTGAGGAAGTTTTGTCCACCCGAGTCTTTGGAAATCTTTTCCGTCTGACTTTCGAGAGCTATACCCACAACCATTCTCATCAACTGAAATTTTGTAGATTCCACTCGGTAAGTCAAGTAGTTCTTCGCCTCCGGGTGATAATCGGAGTGCAAGCTCCTCATACCGTGAAGAATTCTTAGTTTTTAGATCTTTTACTAGAGAAAAGAAAGTACGTTCCCACTCAATGTCCTTATCGCTTAGGAATTCT
>Ga0194048_10001536_pt1 | contig 11478 bp, 11 predicted proteins | sample JunL225m_MetaG_FD_161685 | JGI IMG/M metagenome (GOLD analysis project Ga0194048, IMG submission 161685) | Anoxic zone freshwater microbial communities from boreal shield lake in IISD Experimental Lakes Area, Ontario, Canada - Jun2016-L222-5m | ecosystem: Environmental > Aquatic > Freshwater >...
TAAAGATTCACATTTTGGTGAGCGGAAATTCCCACTCCGCCGCTCCAGCGAGTACGATCACGGTATGCGTCGTCTACTTCCAGCCCTCGCGCTTGTCCTGACATTGACGATCTTTACGGCCTCTGCGCAGGCTGCCGCCCGCCTCAGTGCCGCCCAGGTTGCAACGGCGATGACCGCGCGTCACGCCTTTGTGCAGCCGGGTGTCTCGCCGAAGCCTGATATCGCAGCCCTAACGGCTGTCGCCGCAGCGAACCCCTCGTTCTATCTCGTCGTACTGGCCAGGCCGATTGCTGGCGCAACCAATGCCAGGAGTTCTGCCCGGCTGCTTGCTCAGGCCCTCCAGGCCAAGGATCCAAAGGCCACAGTCGGATTGATCACCAAAGGCAAGCTCGGTGGAGCGTCGCTCAGCTATCCCCAAGATCGCATCAGCAAGGCTGTTGCCGACACCGGCGCAGTTGCTGCGACAGACCCAGTTGGCTCGCTGACGAGCTACGCCGCTGCCGTCACCAAGCCGAACAAAAATCCCGACGACGCCGGCGCCGGCGGAAGCGGTGGCCGTCCCTGGTGGCAGTGGGTCGTCGTACTGCTCTTGCTCGGAGCCATCGTGCTCGTCGTCCTACGCATCCGTGCGCGATCGAATGAGCAGCGTCACCGGCGTCGTGGTGGTTCGATTTGGACGGCACGCGAGTTTCACCTCGACCGCCTCGAGAGTCTCGCTGCGCGCCACACCGCGCTGACGGGCGAGACCGCCACGAGCGATGGGCCCAAATCCGACGATCCCGAAGCGGCCGACCACCTTCAGACCGCTGGCGCTCGCTTGCTTGCGCTGAGGCGCACGCTGCCGGCACTCACCTCGCCCCGCGAACTACGCACCGTCGCGGGCGAACTCGATGCCGTTGAATGGGAGATTCTCTGGGTCGAATATCGCATGGCCGACCATGCGCCTCCCGCCACCATCGCACCCGGCTTCCCCGGTCTCTGCTTCTTCTCTCACGAACACGGACTCGGCACTGAGGCGATCGAGCTACGCAAGCCCGACGGCACGATCAACACGGTCTACGTCAGTCCCGAAAACCGTCTCGCGCTCGAACGGGGCGACGCTCCGGAGGTCTCGCTCGTCCACGTCGGCTCCCGCATGATCCCCTGGCCCGCTGCACCATCTTGGTACGGCGCCTACGGCTGGAGCCCCGACGACCTGCCAGGCCTCGAGTACAACGGCGAGCAAATCTGGGGTATCGATGGTCCCGAGCGCGACGAAGAGCCACCAGCAGACGAGGCCAGTAGCGACCTGGCACCTCCTCCCGCAACGGCCTCCGGCGTCGTCGCCACACAGGACGGCGAGCTTGCGCTACCCGAGGAAGAGGCCACGAGCGCCTGGAACCCTGAGACCGACGCCGCCTTCGAAGAAGTGGCGGATGTCGCCGTCCCTCCTGAGGCGGCGCCCCCGATCATGGCTCCCCCCGCACTACCTGTCGCTGAACCCGCGCCAGACCAGGCCTTCGAGGAGCTTGACCTCCCAGCACCGACGGGCCTGATCGAGGAGCCGAGCAGCGAACCCGAGGCCTCTGAAGAACTCTTTCCCCCACCACCCTCGCCACCTGTGATCGACGATGGCGAAGACACCATGGACGGCACGCGCCTTCCCCCAGCAGGTGGAGACGCAACGCTCGATTGGGATCCATTCAGTGATCAGGAGCCACCGGCAGACGGTTCGCAGCACTAACGGTGGCCCACCATCGCTGGTATTGGGGAGTGGTAATTCGCGTCGACTCGGCGCGCGAGTTGTTGTCGGCGATCGCAGACGATGTTGATGGCGAGGACGTACGCGCCCAAGATCCACGCACGGGACACATCACACTGTTCTACGCCCCACTCCGCGGCCGTCGAGACGCACCCGAACTCGCCGAGCGCGTCCGCGCCGCAGCTGCTGCAATCGAACCGTTTTCCGTCAAATGCGCGGGCTTCGGCGAATTTGCCTCGCCCATTCGTCCTGTCGCCTGGCTTGGAGTTCAACAAGGGGTTGACGAACTCCTAACCCTGCGCGAGAGCCTCTGCCGCTGCGACCAGGATTGCCACCGCCATGCGTTTGTCCCGCACCTCACCCTGGCCTACGGCGAAGAGGCGGCAACCTACGCGGGGTTCCACGAGAAACTTCGAGAGCACGCGGGATCTGCTGCCTGTACGACACTCGTTGATGCCGTCTGGATTGCAGGATTTCCGCAGAACGGCCATCCTGCCCGCGACCTGCGCTACGTCGAACGTGTGCCCTTCGCTGGGCAGTAGGCTCTCGCGCCACTACACTAACGGGATGCGCCCGCCGCTCACCGATTCGTTCGACCGCCACATCGAAAGCGTTCGTGTTTCGATTACGGATCGCTGCAACTTTCGCTGCAAGTACTGCATGCCAGCTGAGGGACTACCGTGGCTCCAACGCACGGAGGTACTGTCGTTTGAGGAGATCGAACGACTCGCCACGATTCTCGCCTCGATGGGTGTCAGCCATGTGCGTCTCACGGGCGGCGAACCACTCGTTCGCCGCGACGTCCCCGATCTGATCGAACGCCTCGTTAAGGTTCCCGGACTCAAGGACCTTGCCCTGACGACCAACGGCGTCGCGTTGCGCACGCTCGCCGGACCACTCGTCGATGCTGGCCTGCGCCGCATCAACGTCTCGCTCGACAGCCTCGACCATTCGCGCTTTGCCGAGATTACGCGCCGCGACATGCTCGACCGCGTCCTCGAAGGACTCGAGGAGGCGGAGCGCTACCCCGAACTGCGCCCCATCAAGGTCAACTGCGTGGCGATGCGCGGCTTTACGGAGCCCGAGGTCATCGCCTTCGCGGAACTCGCGCGCCGCAAGCCCTACACCGTGCGCTTCATTGAGTTTATGCCGCTCGATGCCGACCGCACGTGGCGCAAGGAAGATGTTTTGACCGGCGCCGAGATTCGCGCCATGATCGAGACCGTCTACCCGTTGGTGCGTGTACCTGCTGCCGCCTCGTCCACAGCTGAACGCTGGGCCTTCGCGGATGGAACAGGCGAGATGGGCTTCATCAACCCTGTCTCCGAACCGTTTTGCTCGTCGTGTGATCGCATTCGCATTACGGCCGAAGGCTCTCTCCGTACGTGCCTATTCTCGATGGAAGAGACCGATCTGCGCACGCCATTGCGCTCCGGTGCAACGGATCTCGAAATCGAGATGCTCATCCGCCAGGCGGTCCAGGCCAAGCGCATGAAGCACCAGATCGGCGAGGCTGGATTCGTCCGCAGCGCTCGCTCGATGAGCCAAATCGGCGGGTAAGCCTGCTCGGTCGACCCTGCGCGAGCCGATCACGACGAGTACCATTGTCCTGTGAGCACGCCCGCTACGAGCCCCATTCGCCGCGCAGTCAACCGTGTTGGGCGCTTGCTCCCTCGTGGCTGGCGTGATTTCTGGCTCCAGTTTGCGATCTTCTGGTCGTTTTACGTGGCCTACGAGGGATCGCGCACGCTTGCACAGAGCGACCGCTACGTCGCGATGCGTAACGCCCTCGACGTCGTGCGCGCCCAACAGGTCCTCGGCATCGACTGGGAGCGTGGTGTTCAGGTTTGGGCTATGAACGCGCCCGGCATTGTCATGACCATCGCGAACTGGACGTACTTCAATTGCCAGTTCACGATCACCTACGCGCTGCTCTTGTTCATCTACTTCCGCCGAAACCACGCCTTCTACTTCATTCGCAATGCACTGCTCGCAACGAGTTTCGCCGCGCTGCTTGGCTATGTCCTGCTCCCAACCGCGCCACCGCGCATGCTCGGCGGACTTGGCTACGTCGACACACTCCGCGAGACGTCGGTCAATCACAACACGAGTGTCGTCCAATGGTTTGCGAATCCGTATGCCGCGATGCCCTCGCTCCACACGGCCTACGCAGTGATTATCGGTTGTGCTGGCGTACTCGTTTTCGCCCACCCTGTTTTGCGGGCCATTTGGGCGCTGTACCCGGCGTTGGTCGTCTTCTCGATTATTGCCACTGCGAACCACTGGTTTCTCGACGCAACAGTCGGCGCCTTCGTCGCGCTCTTTGCGTTGCTCTTTGCCTTCGCCGTGAGTCGCGGGCGCATACCCACACTGCCCCATGCGCCGAGTGCGGGCAAAACCGCACCGCCGCCAACGCTCGGTAGCGACCCGCTGCCACAACGCGCGTAGGCGACCGCTCGTCGGTCGTTGCCTACCGCTCGTCGGTCGCGCTCTCAACCTGACGAGCGCGCGCCGTATCTTTTGGCTATGGGCGTAGAACGACTCCAGCAGGAATACACGGACGGCACGCGCCGTGTCATCGCCAGCATCATGGCGCGCATCACGCGCATTCCCGTGACCGCGAACCAGGTCACGATCGCCGGCTTTGTCCTCAACGCAATTGCCGCCGTCCTCGTCTACCGCGAGGCCTACATCGCTGGTGGCGTGTTGTTCCTGGTCGGCTCGATCCTCGATATCTTCGACGGCGCTGTGGCTCGTGCCCGCGGCGAAGCCGGCCCGCGCGGCGCCATGTTCGATTCGATTCTCGATCGTTTCTCTGAGGCGATCATGCTCGGCGCCATCGCGCTCGTGTTTGCGCGTGACGGAAACGAAATCGCGCTGATCGCGGTTATCGCTGCACTCACCAGCTCGTTTATGACGTCGTATCTCCGTGCTCGCGCCGAGGCGCTTGGACTCGATGGTACGCATGGCGTGATGGCACGCGCCGAGCGCGTCGTTCTGATCGCCGCAGCACTCTTGTTCGCCCCACTCGGCGCTCTGCCGTGGGGCATCATCCTGCTCGCCATTCTCTCGACCGTCACTGTCGTGCAGCGTGCTCGTCACGTTCTGCGCCAGCTTTAAATCAACAGCTAAATCACCACCTAGATCCACACCACTCGGAGGAGTCACCACGTGTCTACACCCCAGAATCGCGTTCGTCGTCGTTCGGACGGCAAGGTTCGCGTCGCTATCGTCGGCGTCGGCAACTGCGCATCGTCGCTCGTTCAGGGCGTTGAGTACTACAAGAATGCCGATCCCAAAGAGACCGTCCCTGGGCTGATGCACGTCAATCTGGGTGGGTATCACATTCGCGACATCGAGTTTGTCGCGGCATTTGATGTCGACAAGGAGAAGGTCGGCAAGGACATCGCCGACGCGATCTTCTCGGGCCAGAACAACACGATCAAGTTCTCGAAGGTGCCCAAGACTGGCGTCAAGGTCCACCGTGGTATGACCCACGACGGCATTGGCAAGTACCTGTCTGAGGTCATCACGAAGGCGCCGGGCGAGACTGCTGACGTCGTCCAGATCCTCAAGGACACGAAAGCCGACGTCGTCGTTTCGTACCTCCCGGTTGGTTCGGAGGAAGCAACGAAGTGGTACGTCGAGCAGGCACTGGCTGCCGGCGTTGCGTTCGTCAACAACATTCCCGTCTTCATTGCCCGCGAGTCGTATTGGGCCAAGCGCTTTAAGCAGGCTGGCCTGCCGATCATTGGCGACGACATCAAGAGCCAGGTTGGCGCGACGATTACGCACCGCATGCTCGCCACGCTGTTCGAGGATCGTGGTGTTCACCTCGAGCGCACGTACCAGCTGAACGTCGGTGGCAACACGGACTTCTTGAACATGCTCGAGCGCGAGCGTCTCGAGTCGAAGAAGATCTCGAAGACGAATGCTGTCACGTCGCAGATTGATCACGACATGGGTGCCGAGAATGTTCATATCGGCCCGTCCGATCACATTCCGTGGCTGACCGACCGCAAGTGGGCGTACATCCGCCTTGAGGGTCGCGCCTTCGGCGATGTGCCCTTGAACGCCGAGCTCAAGCTTGAGGTTTGGGACTCGCCGAACTCTGCTGGCATCGTGATCGACGCTGTGCGACTGATCAAGCTCGCCCTCGACAATGGCATCTCGGGTCCGCTCGAGTGGCCTTCTGCCTACCTGATGAAGTCGCCTCCGGTCCAGCATCGCGACGAACTCGCGCGCGAAGAGGTCGAGGCGTTCATCCGCAAGTACGGTAAGAAGCGCCCAGCCGCCACGGCCGCCAGGCGTGCACCGGCAAAGGTTGCTGCCAAGCGGGCGCCCGCGAAGAAGGCTCCTGTCAAGGCTGCTGCACGGAAGGCTCCAACCAAGGTCGCGGCCAAGAAGGCTCCCGTCAAGGCTGTTGCCAAGAAGTCTCCCGTCAAGGCTGTCACCAAGAAGGCGCCGGTCAAAACTGTCGCCAAGAAGGCGCCGGCGAAGGCCGCTGCAAAGCCAGCCGCTAAGCGGACGGCAACGAAGGCGAAGCCCGCAGCACGCAAGCGCTAAGCCCGACGGCACTTCCCCCTGCTCGTTGACGGCGGGTGGTTCGAACTTCGGTTCGAGCCACCCGCCGTTGTCGTTTTCTCGTCCGAGGCGACATTTTGGGCCCGGGCCCAAAATGTCGCCTCCAATACTGTCGCCAAGAAGGCTCCCGTCAAGACTGTCGCCAAGAAGGCCCCGGCGAAGGCCGCTACAAAGCCACCCGTCGTTGTCGTTTTCTGGTTAGAGGCGACATTTTGGGCCCGGGCCCAAAATGTCGCTTTCGCGTATCGTGCGGGTATGCGCATTGCTGTTTTTGCCACGACACCGCTCGATCGACCGGGCCCCGAGAGCACGGCAGCTCTTGCTGTCGCCGAGGCGATTGCCGCTAAGGGCGTCGAGGTCGTACTCGTTGGCACGACTCGCAGCGCTGCGCAGCAGGTTGCTGGTCGACTCGCAATCCGCGCACTAGAACAGAGCGGGTCGGCAGCGCTTGCTCATACCGATCTTGGACCGCGCACCATCGTCGTTGGTGGTCCGACGATGACGTGGGCGACCGACGCAGCGGTCCGACGCGTGATTGGCGCCGGCGCGATCGATCTTGTCGTCATCGTTGGCGATGCCCACACGCCGATGACCGCAGTGGTTGAAGATGCTGCTCCCAGTGCGGAGCGCATTGGACTGACAGGTGCCAAGCGGGCCGCCACGGCAATGATCAAACTCGCTGGCGATCCCGCTCGAGCACCATCCCTGCACGCCCCGGCCGAGCCGATCCTTGGCGACTTTCATCTCCACACGTGCTTCTCTCCCGACTGTGGCACTGGCATTGAAGAGCTCGTCGAACGAGCACTCGCCCTTGGTCTTGGCTCGCTGTGCGTAACCGATCACGACTCGGTTGCTGGCGGCTTCGCAGCCAAGGCTCACGTCGAAGCCAACGGAATTCCTCTGCACATCGCGGTCTCCAGCGAAGTCAAGACTCAGACCGGTGAGGTCATTGGCATGTACCTCAAGGAAGACATTCCCCCCGGCCTGTCCTTCGCCGACACGGTCGAGGCGATGCGTGCCCAGGGTGCCTTCATTTACGTACCGCACCCGTTCGACAGCATGCACGCGATCCCGTCAGAGCTACTGCTGGAGCGCATGGCGCCGCTGATCGATGCACTCGAAGTTGTCAATGGTCGTCTGGCACGCGAGCGCTTCAACCACGAGGCTCTTGCCTTTGCCACGCGCCTCGGCTTGCCGGCCGGCGCAGGCTCCGACGCGCACGTGCTCGATGGGCTCTTTACCGCTGGTCTCGAGCTGCCCGCCTTCCATGATCCCGCCTCGCTAGCCCTCGCCCTCGGCGATGCTCGGGTCGTGCGTCATCCGAAAAACATCCTCGCGCTGCAAGCGCGTAAGTGGTTCCGCAAGAGGAGGAAACCACTGCACGCCGAATGATCGGGGACGCGCCGTGGCTGAACCTGACCAGATCTATGAGCGGTACCTCGCCCGCGCGATTCGGGCCATGAACGCGCTGGGCGACGACATCGCCGAGAGCGACGACGACCTCGAACCAATTGCCGCTCCAGTCCTCGGCTCGGGCCACCCGCTCGCCGACATCATGCTGCTGAAGACTCGCGCCCAGCCCGCAGAGGTGCAGGAGGGCGTCGCCTTCTTTGGACGCGCCGGTGGTGCGATCCTCAAGAGCGTGACCCGCGTCGGTATCGACCCACTGTTGATCTACGGCACGAACTGCGCCAAGCGGGCCGATGACGATCTCACGGATGCAAACGGCGCTCCTGCGATGTTCCTGCTGCGTGAGATCCAGATCACCGAGCCAAAGATCATCGTCTGCATGGGACCCGAGACCGCCGCGTTCATCAACCTGATCAAGGTCCCGCTCGCTGAGCCGATCGATCCAGAGTTGATTGGCCAACTCCAGCAGTTGACGCCAACGATTGAGACGCTCGTCACGCCAGATATCGACGAGTCGCTCGACGAAGAGTCTTCCAAGCGCCGCTTCTGGAAGGCCTTCCAAGAGCTCGGGCGCTGGTACTCCGCACTGCCTCCGTACTAGTCAGTCACTCATCGCTCGGGTTAGTCAACGACGAGCGCATCGGCCGCCGGCGTGCGCACGAAACGCGCCACGCACTCAACGTGCGGCGTGTGCGGGAACATATCGACCGGACGAACAACCTCGAGGACATAGCCGCCCTCGGTAAAGAGCACCGCGTTGCCCGCCAGCGTTGTCGGGTTGCAGGAGACGTACACAATCGTCTGTGGCTTGAGTTCGAGCACGCGCCGGACTGCCTTCGGTGTCAGGCCTGCGCGCGGCGGGTCAATCACGACGAGGTCTGGCATCGGCGCACCCGCCTCGATCAGTGGCTCGATTGCCTTGGCAACGTCGCCCGCAACAAACTCGGCGTTTTCGATGGTGTTGCGTTGCGCGTTCTGGGTTGCCTGCTCGACAGCATCCTCGACGATCTCGATGCCCACCACGCGTCCGGCGTCGCGCGCCAGTGCCAGCCCGATCGACCCGATCCCGCTGTAGAGATCCCAGACCGTTTCCGTCCCCGTCAAACGAGACTCCTCGATGGCGATGCCGTAAAGCTTCTCGCACATCGCCGTATTCGTCTGGAGAAAACCGTTATGCGGCACGTGGAGCGTGAGGCCGAGGATCTCCTCGCGATACCAATCCTGACCGGTGATGATCTCGGTCGGGTGTCCCTGCGTCGTCTCGGAGAGGCCACTGTTCTTCGTCTGCAGCAAGCCGACAAAACCCGGCACGGACTCTTGGAGCTCGTCGATCAGGTTGCCGAGCTTCGGTAGCTCGATATCGGTGGTGACGAGCGCGAGCAGCAGATCGCCGGTGCGGGCCGAGTGACGGATGATCAGATTGCGCAGTTCGCCCTCATGGAGCCGCTGGTCGTAGCCCGAGAGCCCCGTCGACTGCGCCCAGCGCTGGACCGCATCCTTGGCGGCATTCGGTGCGTCGCCGATCAGGTAACAGCGGTCGACCTCGAGAACTTCGTCCCAGCGGCCGGCTCGATGAAAGCCCAGCACGGGACCCTGCTCCTCCTGGGTAAACGTCAACTCGACCTTGTTGCGGTACTCAAGGTTGTCTCCTGCGCCCACGATGTCGTCGATCGGTACATCCGGCAGGTGTGCGATGCGTGTGATGGCGTCGCGTACGAGCTGTGCCTTCTCGCGCAACTGCGCGGGGTAGGAGAGCGCCTGCCAGCGACACCCACCGCAGGCCCCAACGTGCGGACACGTCGGCTCGACACGATCCGGACCTGGCGCCAACAACTCAACGACGTCGGCCTCGCCATGCTTACGGCGCGACGTGCGCACGCGGACACGGACGTGGTCGCCAGGCAGCGCGCGATCAACGAAGACCACGAAGCCATCGATGCGCGCGACGCCACGACCACCGGTCGCAAGCGACTCGATCACAACGTCGGCGACGTCACCACGGGAAGGACGGTCAGCCACGGAGCGGATCGTACGCGAGGGCGGCTGGTCGGCGATCCGCACGCCCCAAGCGAATGCCTGGAGCGTGCGGTCGAAACTAGGCCGAAGCGGACTTGGAGTTGTCAGTACCCATGATCAGCAGGATGATCAAGGAGATCAGCGGGAAGAAGAAACCGAGCACAGTCCACAGGTTTTGACTGCGGTTTCGACTTCGAGCCATATTCCGACAAATCAGCGCGAATACCACTGCAATCGCGATCACGATGATGTAACTAATCACACCCGACATCTGAAACCTCCTAGATATTGACGCAGAAACGCGATGCCACGAGTGTACGCCGCGCAGCGGATCGCACTAACCCCTCAGAGCATGGTTGGCTCGGCGGGCGCCGTGACGATGCGCCCGTCCAACCATTCTGCGTTGCCGTAGAGCGGCTCAAGCCGCGCCACCATGCGCCCATCCCCACCAGGTACCAAGTCGACGAGGTCGAAGCGACGCGCCACGAGGTCGATGTCAACGCGATAGTCACGTCCGCCTTCACCCCAAGCGAAGGCGATCAGTACTGGCCGTGGGAGTTCGGGACCAATCACATCGATGCGTACCGTTGGCGTTCCGTGGAGCCCGACGAGGAGCCCAATCGTCGCAGCCTGCGGCGAACGGTTGAAGACCTCTGCGGCGATGCCAGCAAGGTAGACCTCGTCGGATTCTCGCCGCCGCGCTCTCAGAATCGTGGCCTGGGCTGTCTGAGACTCATCAAGATCATGCTGAAGTTGCTCCAACCGCCGTTCCGACTCGGCGAGCGCAGCACGAACTGCTGCCCCCTCCGCTTCCGCGTCGGCGAGTCGCGCAGCCAACGTTTCGATCTCGGTTTCGCGCTCCGTCGTGTGGTCGCGTGTGTCTTCGAGTCGCTCGACCGTTGTCTCGAGTTGCGTCTGAAGCGTGTTGACCTGCGCCGTTAACGTGCGCACGGTGCGATCCGTCGTATCGACAGGGACCACAGCGGGAGCGGGCTCATCTTCGCGGTGCCAACCATTCTTCTCAGCTCGTTCAAAACACAGAGGACAGACATGCACCGTCGAGCCCGAACGCTGCTCGATAAAGGCCGCGGCACGCTCACCCGTCAGGAGATTCCGCCGACAGATCGCGCATTGAATGTCGTTTGCACTGAGCATGCCGTACCGATGCTACCGAACGACGCCCTCTCAGAGGCAGGATTTACAGGCTCAGCGCGATATATAGGGACATAATCCGCACGTTCCCCCTCGGAGGGTTGGTAATTATGGGTACTGCTGAGTTGACCACATTTGGTCTTGTTTCGCTGATTGGCTACATCATCGTGGGCATTCGCCTGATGAACCTCTGCAACGCTTCTGGCGTTTCGAACGGATGGTTTGCGTTCATCCCGCTGCTCAACTTCACCCGTTGGGCACGGCTTGCTGGCAAGAGCCCGTGGCTCGTCTTGCTCTGGTTCGTGTTCATCATCCCTGGACTGATTCTCTCGCTGATCTGGCTGAACAAGATCTCTGAGAAGACCGGGACGAAGTCGCCGTGGTTCTGGGTCTACCTGATCGCCGCAATCGTCGCTTACGGCGGCACCACGATCTTCCACGGCACGGCGCAAATTATCGTCTCGCTAATTCTGACCATTGCCATGATCGCTGCGCAGTGGATGATCTTTGACCCCACGAAGGGCACCAGCTCTACGACCGCAACGGTCTAACTCGCTCGAAAACGGTTTGAACCC
>Ga0194048_10001537_pt1 | contig 11474 bp, 11 predicted proteins | sample JunL225m_MetaG_FD_161685 | JGI IMG/M metagenome (GOLD analysis project Ga0194048, IMG submission 161685) | Anoxic zone freshwater microbial communities from boreal shield lake in IISD Experimental Lakes Area, Ontario, Canada - Jun2016-L222-5m | ecosystem: Environmental > Aquatic > Freshwater >...
ATTCAGGCCGGTGCCGATGTGACCTATCTGCTGCGCGATAAGCGTCACGCAAAGATTCAGGCCGAAGGCCTGGTGATTGAGACCCCCAAAGACACCTTTACGGTTCAGCCAAAAGCTATCACGCGCGACCAACTAAAGCCTGAATATGATTTGATTGTGCTGGCACCAAAGTCGTTTGATTTTGAAGATGCCCTCGCCTCGCTTGAAGGCGCAAGCGCCAAAGGTGTGTTTTTGCCATTTTTAAACGGCCTGGATCACATTCAACAACTCGATGCCAAGTTTGGAAAAGACCGCGTGATGGGTGGCGTGGCTCAGATTGCCGCGACCATTTCGTCAACCGGTGCAGTCAAGCAACTCAACGACCTGCACATGCTAACCGTTGGTCATCGCTCGGCTGCGCACGAGCAAATTGCCAGAGACTTCTATGCGTTATGCGAAAACGCCGGCTTCGATCGTTTGTACAGCGAAAATATCGAACAATCGTTGTGGGATAAGTGGGTGTTTTTGGCAAGCCTGGCTGGCATGACAACCCTTTGTCGTGGTCACGTCGGTAAAATTTCGGCCACCCCCTGGGGGATCGAAAGCACCACCAGCCTCTATGCCGAAAGCTGTGCCATCGCAGCAGCGAATGGTTTCCCAACCAAAGAGAGCGCACAAAAGCGTTCACTTGATATGCTGACCAACGTGAAATCAAACTTTGCGGCATCCATGCTTAGAGATCTGACGCAAGGCAATATGACTGAGCACGAGCATATTTTGGGACAGCTCATTCAGCGTGGTGTGAGTCAAGGGGTTGCCTGCCCGTTACTCAAACTTGCCCACACCCATCTGGTCGTCGAGCAAGATAAAAGCAAGTAAGTCAGCTTAGCCGGGGTAACCTCAGCACTAGCTTAGGCGGGCTAACTCAAGCGCCAACTTAGGCTGGGTAACCCCAGCACTGTTCAGGGGGCAGCGTCATAAAGGCTGCTGCCCCTGCCTCAAAGCGCGGCAAGGTACCTAGCTCGGTCACTTCAAGCGTTTGGCCAAACACTTCAATTTCGTAATTGGTCTGAACACCTAAAAACTGTAATTGCCGAACGCGAACGGGTAATGAGCCTTGCGTTGCTACGGCAGTTAAAGAAATATTTTCTGGACGCACGGCGATCACGACCGCTTGCCCCTGACTCAGCGAGCTCAAACATCGGACCCGTACCTTTGCACCCTGCACCAACTCAACGACATGATCGACACCATCCTGGTTGATCACAGTTCCGTGCAAGGCGTTTGAGGCGCCCGTGAAACTAGCAACAAACAAATCAGAAGGTTGGTTATAAATCTGTTGTGGCGAACCCATCTGCAACAGCTTGCCTTGATTCATCACGCCGATCTGATCGCCTAGCACCACGGCCTCTGATTGGTCATGCGTAACATACAGGGCAGTCAAACCTGCTTGCTTGATAATGCGGCGCAAATCAGCCCGCAGCCGCAGGCGTAACTTGGCATCTAAATTAGACAGCGGCTCGTCAAGTAATAATATTTTTGGTTGATAACTCAAACTACGCGCTAGTGCCACGCGCTGCATCTGCCCACCGGATAACGAGGTTGCAGGTCGATCCGCATACTCAAGTAAATGCACTAGCTCAAGCGCGTCTTTAACTTTCTGATCAACCACTTGTCGTTCAATACCACGGTATTTCAAAGGATAGGCGACATTTTGTTTGACGGTCATGTGGGGCCACACCGCATAAGACTGAAAAACCATCCCGACTTCGCGATGTCTGGGCGCAACAGAAATCCCTTGCAGCGGCGCTGAAACGACTTGACCATCGATCACAATTTGCCCTGCCGTCGGATGCTCTAAGCCAGCAACGCAACGCAATGTCGTTGTCTTGCCGCACCCCGAAGGCCCCAACAGCACGGTGATTTCACCGGTTGGGATTTGAAAGCTCACTTGATCCACCGCCGGGCGCCCCGACGAGAATTCTTTCACCAAGCATTGCACAGCAAGCGTGACCGCCATTATCTAATCCCCAACAAATCATCGAGTGTGGCAGCCATCATCTGCTCTCGAACAAACCATCGAACCTGGCTGCCATCAGCGATCTCCGACAAACTCCTCAGCAGCCTGATTATCATCGCTTTCATCCAACACTCGAATTTGTTGACCCGCCCGACAAACGATTGGCGAGCCCAATCAGTAACCCCAGCAACACCACCTGCGCTAAGCCAAAGGCCGCGGCAGTCCCTAAGGTGCCACTTTCATATAGATTCAAGAGCGCGATCGCCATCATCATGGTGTCGGTCGTATACAAAAAAAGTGAAGACCCGAGCTCTCGAATAGCCAGCACAAACAGAAGCGTCATCGCCGCTGCGACACCGGGCTTGGCCAACGGCAGAATGATCGTGGTGATCGTGCGCAACGGCCCCTTGCCAGAGATCCAGGCGGCTTCTTTTAACTCGGGGTGAATTTGTGCGAGTGACGTCGACAGCACTTTGACGGTATCAGGGATGAAACGCCCCACAAACGCAAACACCAAAATCCAGATCGTGCCATACAGGCCAATCGGAAGGCCAATCCACGCCCACAGGTACGCAACCCCAACAATCAAACCCGGCACGGCGGCTGGCAAGGTAGAAATTAAATCAATCACGCGTGCGGCCCGCGCATCTTTGCGCTGCACCGTGTAGCCAATCGCAAAAGCGAGAACGCCACCCACAAGGGCTGTGGCACAGCCAATGACCAGAGTGTTCCAGACCGATTGGATGGTTTGCTGATCAGCAAGTACTGTTTGAAAATGCCCCCATGAGTATTGCTTCAGTTCAAACAGGCTTACCATCGTTGGGACAAACATGAATTTTCGAGTCGCTGCGATAGAAAGCGCCGCGATCGGCAAGACCACGACCACTAACAGGTAGAGCATTGCCAGCACAAACAGCAACCATTTCCAGTGACCAAGATTTAATTCACGTGGGCGAAAACCTTTGCCACTGATCGTGATGTAGCTACGCTTAGACAATACTTTTTGCTGGATCAATACCAACACGGCGGCAACAATAATCATCAAGATTGATACCGCTGCGGCGGCGTTATAAAGAGGCGGGCTCCAGGACGTCAGCTGAAACAAATAGGTACTGAGCAACATGATTCCAGATTGAGAACCGAGCACCGACGGGATCCCATAAATCCCTAACATCACCACAAAGGACAACAACATACTGGATAGGATAGCAGGCAAGATCAACGGGAACGTCACATGCAGTTGCGTATAAAAGGCACTGGCGCCACTAATTTCAGAGGCCTCTTCAAGCGTGGGATCCATGTTGCGTAGCGCCGAGGCCGTGAACATATACACATAGGGCGCGTAATACATCCCAAACACCGCAATCAAACCACCCATCGAGTAGATATTGATTCGAACGTCGACGTTAAACCATTTAAAAAATGTGTTGAGCAGACCGGTTGTCGGTGATCCCAACAGAGACCAGGCGATGGCACCTACCATTGGTGGAACAAACAACGGGATGTATGACAACGCAGCGATCAGCTTGCGCCCAGGCATATTAGTGCGCACCACCATCCAAGAAAAAGTCAGACCAACCACAACAGCCACGAGCGCCCCGCCCCCACACGCGACCAACGAATTGAGCAACGCAGCAGACGCATTGGGATTTGTTAACGCAGCAGAAAAATGATGCAGCGCAAAGCGCGAAACATCGATCCCCTCTGTGATCGGATCCATGTCGGTGAGCGCACCCACCACCAGCATGATCATTGGATAAATGACCAATAGGGCGAGGATGATCAGCAACAACCCCGACCAAAACCAATTGCCAAACAGTGCAAAGGCGGTCTGGGCAATACGACTAGCTTTGGACTGCTCAGCAGTGGACGTCAGCATGAAAAAGTGAGCTTGATAAATGCACAGAGGTCAAATTAACGCCAATTAAATAACTGCGTCCACTCTTTGGTCCAAGACTCACGATTCGCAGCAGTTTTAGCGGGGTCTGCTCGCCAGATTTTATGCACTGAGGGATCAAAACCTTCAGGCGATGGCGTGCCATTCAGCGCCGAGAACATCTTCCAATCATTCACCACAATCGACTGCCCTTCGTTTGAAAGGGACCAGTTCATAAACAAGGTTGCGGCATTAGGCGCCTTAGCATTTTTAACCAGACTGATCGGCAGTTCAATGACAGGGATCCCTTCTTTTGCGAAATGACAGGTAATTGGCGCGCCTTCTTTGGTACGTGGCAAAATCTGATTCGTGATAATCGCGGCCACAGAGACCTCTCCGCGTAGCAAGGCATCGCTTAACGGCACACCACTTGGAAAGATCTTTGGTTTGTTTGCTGCCAAGGCCGCCCAGTAACCCTCGCCTAGTGTCTCACGTTCAAACATCGAACGGATCCATCCCGTACCACCTGTCAAAATGGTGACCTCGCCTAGCTTGCCCTTGTATTGCGCGTCAGTGAGCTCAGCCCACGATTTTGGCGGGTTCTTCACGAGCTCTGTGTTGTAACCAATACACCAAGCCGCCATGGTGAGCGGCCAAGCCTTCTTAGCCGCATTAGGCGCCGGAAAGCCATTAGCGTTGGGTGGTGCATAGTCGGCCAACGCTGCCTGAACACTGTCGACTTGTGTTTGATCAGAAAAAGACACAATGTCAGCAGCTAATTTGCCGGCAGCCATTTCGGCCTGCACACGCGTGACCAACTGGCCACCCGGCATGCGCAATACCTGAACATCAATCCCAGGAAAACGCTTGTTAAACAGCCCAATCGCACGCATGGTGTTTTCTTTATCCATCGTGGTATAGAGCACCAACTTACCCTCTTTGGTGGCGGCCTTGATTAACTCGGGGCTACCGTATTCGTTGGTTTGGGCAGCAGCAGGAGTCACGCCTTGCAACGCACAAGCGACCAAGATACTGCCTAGCAATGTCTGTTTCATGGAGAGTCTCCGATATTTTTTATTGTTGCAACGCCGCATAAAGTCATAGACCAACGCTAGTCTCATTGTGCATGCAGCTTAGGGCGTGACTTCTCTAATGTCAACGTCGTCGGGTTTTCGCTTTCGAGAACATTTCAAAAAGTGTCAGGCTCTGCTATAAACGATAGCAATCAATTCTAAAAATAATGCAGCTTGACACAAACACTGTCGCGCAGCTACAGGAGACACACGTGATTGAAAATATTTTTGGCCAACCCTTAGGCGGCATTGTGCAGGTTGCCTACGTCGTTGAAGACTTGCAAAAATCGATTTCTGAATTTAGTCAAAAATTTAATATTGGCCCTTGGTTCTATTCAAATGGTTACACGCTCAAAGAGGCCTATTACCGGGGTGAGCCGACCAACATGCGTATGGGCCTGGCGTTAAGCTTCTCGGGCAATATGTGTTTTGAAGTGATTCAGCCGCTTGATGACAAACCCTCTGTGTATTGGGATGTCATCAAGAAAAAGGGCTACGGTTTTCACCATCTTGGCATGGCAACCACTCAGTACGAAGTGGATGTTGCGCGCTATAAAAAAATGGGCTACGTGTTGGCGTTTGAAGGCTTAACGCCACGCGGCATCCGCTTTGCGTACTTTGACACGACGGGTGACCTACCCGGCATGCTTGAGCTGATCGAATACAACGACACACAGTTGAAGTTTCTGTCGCTGATGCAACAAGCCTCTGTCAATTGGGATGGCAAAGATCCCTCTAGAAAAATCGAACTGATTACCAGTCAATTGACCTAACGGCGACTCGCCCCTGCCACAAGCCCCACTGGAGAAAACAATGAATCATTCAATCATGGCTCGTGTATTCAATAAATTCGCGCACTTGGCGGGCATCAGCCTGCTTGCCACATCCACCTTCGTGCAAGCGCAAACACTTGAGTTCGCCTCGGTGTTTCCTGAATCAGATTTCTCGTCGCTCATGGTGAAGCACTGGACAGAGGGCGTCACAAAAGCAACCGATGGGCGTATCAAATTTCGCATTCACTGGTCGGGTAGTTTAGTCGGCAACAAGATGGTGGATGCCTTACGCGACGGAGTGGTTGACGCCGCCCTACCGTTCACCGCCTACGTTTCGGGTGAAGTCGTCGATTTGGCAGCACTTGATGTGCCCTTTAGCTTTCCTCTGGATGCCAAAGGGCTGACCGCCTTCAATAAAGAAGTTCTGCCAATGGTGGATGCCATTTATGAAAAGCGCGGCTCACGCGCTGTATCGGCACCACCCGCCTTGCTGCCAGATCCGATTACCTGCCGCGATCGCTTCTTAAGTGGACCCGATCAGTGGAAGGGTGTAAAAATCAGAACAGCGGGTCGCTGGCAGGCTGAAGCCGTTAAACGTTTTGGTGGCAGCCCCGTTGTCTTCGCGCCAGCCGACCTTTACACTGCGCTTGATCTGGGTACCGTGAATTGCACACTCATGGTGTACAGCGCCATCCTATCGCTCAAACTGTTTGAGCCAGCCAAGTTCATTACGCGCGTAGATCACTCTATTGCCTTTGCCTCGATCAACGTCAGCAACGATCGTTGGAAAAAACTATCCGAGGCAGATCGAGCAATCATGCTCAAGGTAGGGGCTGAGACCATGGAGTGGGGTGCGCAAGAGTACACCCGTGGTTACGCACAAACCATGCAATCTCTGGCTGATCGTGGCGCGAAATTCTGCGTACCTAAACAGCAAGAGTTTGATCGCCTCGTTGCCGCCGCGAATGACGTTTTCGAAAAAGAGATTTCACCCAAAACTAGTCCTGACGGCACGCGTATCGTCGAGCTGATCAAACGCTATCGTCCGCAGGTATTGGCGCGCCCAGTTTTGGGCGATACCACTGAATGTCCATAAACGAATCAACATGACTCAAGCTACTAAACGCGCCGTGATTGTCACTGGGGGCAGCCGCGGCATTGGCGCCGAAATCGTCCGTATCCTTGCGGCACGCGACATTCCAGTCTGTTTCAACTACGTCACTCGACCGGACGAAGCCCATGCGCTCGCGCAAGAGCTGAAGCAAAAAGGGGACCGCTTTTGTATGGTGCAAGCGGATGTCGCTGACCCAGAGTCTGTCAAACATATGTTTGAGCAGGCGGATCAACAACTAGGTCAACTAGGAGGACTGGTCAATAACGCCGGCTTCGTAGGTATGGCCGGACGTCGGATCGATACTCTCGATATTGAGACCTTGCGTAAGACGTTTAATGTCAACGTGATTGGTCCAATCTTGTGTGCTCAAGAAGCGTTAAAAAGGCTCTCAACCAAACACAGCGGACCCGGCGGACGCATCATTAACGTCTCCTCCATTGCGGCACGCACCGGAAGCCCGAACGACTGGGTCGACTATGCGGCTTCAAAAGCTGCGCTGGACACCTTCACGCTGGGCTTGGCTCGCGAAGTCGCCAAAGAAGGGATTCAAGTGACAGGGGTATCACCCGGCGGTGTCTCAACAAATTTACATGCTATTGCAGGCGCGCCAGAGCGCATTGAACGTATGGCCAAAGCCATACCCATGGGGCGTGCGGCCTACCCAAAGGAAATTGCAGATGTTGTCGTCTGGGCGTTGCTTGACGCACCAGACTATTTAACTGGCACCAGTATTGATGTTGCGGGAGGCTTATGAAATCATCACATCCAACATGGTCAGCAATCAGAGATAGTGTCTGGAAACTCAATCACGGTTTGGCCATTGTTTCTGGCTGGTTGGTATTGTTGATCACCCTCATTGCCTGTTACGGTGTGTTTACGCGCTATGTGCTTGGTGCGCCTGACACTTGGTCTTTTCCGGTCTCGGCATACCTACTATGCCTGGTCGTTTTTTTTGCGGCGAGTCACGCACTGCAAGAAGGCATCCATGTTCGTATTGATTTGCTGCAAGAGTGGTTTCCAGGCCGCGTCGCGCGCTGGGCCGCCACCGTAGCCGACCTCATCACAATCAGTTTTTTAGGCTTATTTTTTTACCAAGTCTGGAAAATATTTCACGAGGGTTACTCCCTTGGACGTATCGATGAAACAGAGTTAGCCTGGCCCGTCGCCTTCGTGCAATGGACGATGCCACTAGGCGCTGGACTGATGCTGATCACGCAAGCGCTACTAATCGGCGCCCGCTGGATTGATGGACACGAAGTCGCTCATCGAGACAGTTGGTAATCACCTGCTCGTTTTGCGCTCACGTAAAAAAATAAAAATATTAATTTGACAATGCTAATCATCTTGCCCAGAGCAAGGAGCTAAAAATGGAATTAGGTTGGTTAGGGCTTACGCTCATACTCTTTAGCTTTCTCTTAGTCTTCATGGCGATTGGTGTGCCTGTGGCCTTTTCGATGGGTGTCACGGCAACAATCATGGTGTTCATATTTTTAAATCCTGCCATGCTTATACAGATGGCGCGCATGAGCTTTGTGGTCTCGACCAGCCATCTATTTCTTGTGGCTCCGTTATTCGTACTTATGGCCGGCGTTGTTTCTCACTCTGATATCGCAGAACGAGCGTACCTAGCCGCTACCAAATGGTTCAACCGGGTACCGGGTGCTCTACCGGTTAGCACCATTGCAGCGTGCTCCGCCTTTGCAGCCATTTCAGGTTCCAGCCCCGCCACCGCTGCCGCTATCGGTTATGCCTCGATCCCCGAAATGCTCAAACACGGTTACTCAAAACGCATGGCAGTCGGCGTAGTCGCTGCAGGTGGCACCCTCGGCATCCTGATCCCTCCGAGCGTTGTGATGGTGATTTATGGCATTTTGACTGAAACTTCCATTGGTTCCTTATTTATGGCCGGAATTATTCCCGGTCTATTTTTAGCTGCACTCATGATTGGCTATGTCATTATTGAGAGCATGCGAGAAGGCACCGCTAAGCCCATTGAGGTCTTGGTCACCTGGCGCGATCGTTTTGCCTCGCTGAAAGGGATCTGGCCCGTAATGCTATTGTTTTTGATCGTCATGGGGTCAATCTATACAGGCCTAGCCACCACAACAGAGGCTGCTGCGCTCGGCGCACTCGGCGCGCTGATGCTAACAATTCACCGCAAAGATATGCGCAACGGGGGCTTAAGCAAAGTTCTGCTCACGACGGCGCAGACGACAACCATGTTGATGATGTTAATCATCTTCGGCAGCTTCTTTGGTTTTGTTGTGTCCAGGCTGGGCATTGCACATGGGATGATTGAGGCTGTCACTACCGCGAACCTTCAGCCGTGGGTTGTGCTGACACTTTATATCGTTGTGCTGCTGATTCTGGGTTGCCTAATGGACCCCGCTTCAATGATGGTCATCACACTACCGTTAGCATTTCCGGTATTGAGCAAGATGGGCTATGACCCCGTTTGGTTGGGGATCATCGTCACCATTGCCGTCGAAATCGGAATGATTACCCCTCCAGTCGGTTTAAACCTCTTTGTACTGAAAGGGATCGTGCCTAAAGAGGTCACCATGACAGACATCATGGCGGGCTCTGCACCTTTTATTTTAGTGATGCTTGTGGGTCTACTAGTGATCGTGCTGTTTCCGCAAATTGCACTTTGGCTGCCTCAGATGATGGCAAAGTAGCAAAGCCCTCACGCACCACCAGATCGACTCTAATTCGAGCAGACCTTAGCCGAAATTACAAGGTTCGCTGCGCGAGCCGTGCCCCTAAAATCATCGCCACGAACGCGAGCATCGAGGCGTAGGTCAAGGTCGAAAACCCCGTGAGACCTTGGCCGATCGAACAGCCCATGGCCAAGGCACCACCGATCCCCATTAAGGTCCCGCCCCCCATATAGCGAAGCATGTCGGTGGGCGTATCGAAACCTTGCAAGCGAAAAGTCTTAGACCACTTCGCAGCCACAAAAGACCCCAACACAACACCAACCATCACCGTCACACCAAAACTCAAGCGCATCCCGGTTGCAATCATGGTGTATTGAATCGTTTCACCAATAGGCGCAATAAACGTCAATGAAGCGCTGGGTGCAGGTTCAAATTCGTCGACACCTAGCCAGCCCGTCACCCACCAACCCGCCGTGATCAAAGCGCCTACCACGACCCCGCTGATCAGATCGGTTTTGTTCTTGAAAATAGAACCACGCCAAAAGACAAAAATGAGTAGTGCAACCGATAAACCAGCAATCAAAACAAAGCGCGTGGCTGTCGAGAACTCAAAAAAACCATGTGCAGGCAATGCCGTTGCTTGCCCAACGGTTAAGCGTAAGGGTGCTAGTAACCCAGTGAGCGTCATGTAAGCCGAGATCCCCAGGCATAACAAGACGACAAACGATCTGAGATTGCCCTGACCAAGCAACACGACTGCCCGTGCGCCACAGCCATTGGCCAGCATCATTCCGTACCCAAACATCAAGCCACCCAAGAGCACAAAGAGCCAAGAGGCTCCGTTGCCGCGGTAAATAGAGGTACTCAAATCAACGATCTCTAAAGCAGATAGCGTCTGAGCACCAATGATCGACAACACCAATGCCAAGGCGAAGGACTGCGCCTTTTGTTTGGCACCAGAGTCCCAACCCTCTTTAAGCGCCCGATTCAGGCAAAATCCCGACCATTGGCCGTTAATCCCGAACAGCACACCAATCGTGAGCCCTGACCAAAGTAATATTTCTTTCGTATCCATACGTCGCTTAAGCTTGTTTTTTTATATTTGATCACATACTAGACACCGCTGCGTTGAGCAACCGACTGCTATCAGGTGCATCAACGCAATTTCTATCATTTTTTTCATGCATCATTCTCGGCGACTGCTTAGCGTGTGAAGACTAACCGCACTCCAAATCCAATCAAACATAAGCCCGCAAGCTTTTCAAGAACAAAACCGGCCCTGGGATTACGACGCATGCGTTCAGCAAAAAAATGTGTCAATAGCGTTGCGATCAAACCGTAAATAAACGCAAGTGCAGCAATCGTAATGGCCAAAAAACCAAAGGTGAGCAAACCTTGTTGCCGGACCGGATCAATGAACAGCGGGAAAAAAGCCATATAAAAGACGATGGCTTTGGGATTCAAGAGCGTGATGAAAAAGGCCTGACGCAAGTAATGATAGGGCTTGATATTGAGGATCGGGGCAGACCCTTGTTTGGCCAAAAGCATTTTTGCGCCTAACCAGGCCAGGTACGCCGCACCCACCCACTGAACCGCTTGAAACGCAGTTGGATAAGCAGTTAAGACCGCAGCAACGCCTGCAACGGCTAACCAACACAACACCTGGTCGCCCAAGATAATACCGACCGTCGCAGCGAGCCCAGCCTGCAGCCCACCCTTCGTGGTTGAGGTAATTAAAACTAAGTTACCTGGCCCGGGAATCAACAGAAAGATCGTAAAGGCAATAACAAATGCATCGTAATCCGTAACCCCCAACATAACGCGTCCTCGCTGCTAGCAATCGTTGCGGTGCACGTAGAATGTTACGCTATGCTAGAACTTAAGTGTCTTGACCGCCCATCATGCATCCATTTGACGCGATCCGCGTCGGGGAGACTCAACTCAATGTCTATCACCGCTAAAGCCACCCTCTATTGCTT
>Ga0194048_10001539_pt1 | contig 11467 bp, 7 predicted proteins | sample JunL225m_MetaG_FD_161685 | JGI IMG/M metagenome (GOLD analysis project Ga0194048, IMG submission 161685) | Anoxic zone freshwater microbial communities from boreal shield lake in IISD Experimental Lakes Area, Ontario, Canada - Jun2016-L222-5m | ecosystem: Environmental > Aquatic > Freshwater >...
TTTCGCCGCAACGAGTGCATTGGGTTGTTGGCGAAAAGCCTCTGCTCCAATTTTTGCCGCCTCGTGATGATTGCCAACACGTTGTAAGCCAGACATCACCAAAATGATGTAGTCGGTCTGTGAAAGACCAGCGAGAGGAGTAGCTGCACGCTGGCGTGACCCGAATAGTTGGAGTTGCATCACCAGCAGAATTGCGGCCAGGGGGAGAAAGCTTCTTGCTTGCTCAAAGGCAACTGCAGCAACCAACCCGCCAGAGGTGAGGACGATGCTAAACCACATCATGAAGTTGGCACCACGGTGTGGTGCGAATTTCTCGAGGGCGGCAGAAACAATTGCCCCACCGTCAAGTGGAATGACGGGAATGAGATTCACCACCGCGAGAACAATGCCGGCCCACCAAATGCTCAGTGTTGCTTCATTGCGCAAGATGTCGCTGCGCGAGAGCGGGTTGGCGCCAAGCAACAACATGATGACGGTGGCAACAGACCCTTGAGCAAATGAACCAGCAGCTGCAATACCGGCTCGTTCCCATCGAGCAAGGGGGCGACTCGGTAAATACGAGGCGTAGCCCGCAAGAAAGTCGAGTGAAATTTCGGCATGTGCGCCAGTGGCACGTGCAGCGAGCGCATGGCCGAGTTCATGGATGAGGGTGAAGGCGGCGAGTGTTCCGGCAGCCCAGAGACCGAGTGAACCGCCATAGATGAAGACCACGAGCCCAAGAAAAATGATGAATCCAGGGCGAATTTCCACGCGGAAGCCCAGCAGCGTGAAACTTCTGAAGTGTGACCCGTGATCTTTCGCCATTTGCTTGAAGCCTAAGGGCATTACGCCTCTAGACTTTCTCACCGTGCCACTTGTATATGCCTTCGACCACAAACATCGCCGTTCTCCACGAGACATGAAAGACCTTCTCGGTGGAAAGGGTGCAAACCTCGCCGAGATGATGAGCGTCTTGAACCTTCCCGTGCCTCATGGGTTTACCGTCACCACCGACGCGTGCCGTGAGTACATGAAAGGTGGATGGCCAAAAGGCCTCGACCTAGAAATCGCGAAGCAAGTTGCTGCGCTTGAGAAAAAAATGGGACGCAAGCTCGGCAATGTTGCCGACCCGTTGTTGGTGTCGGTGCGCTCAGGCGCAAAGTTCTCCATGCCCGGCATGATGGACACCGTTCTCAACTTGGGTTTGAACGACAAAACTGTTGTTGGTCTTGCCAAGGCAAGCGACGAGCGTTTTGCTTACGACTCATACCGTCGCTTCATCAGCATGTACGGCCGTATTGTTCTTGGCCTCGAGGGTGAAGAGTTTGAACATGAGCTCACCCAGGCGCGCTTGGCTGCTGGGGTTGCTTCCGATGCAGAAATTCCTGCTGCAGCACTCAAGGCAATTTGTGATTCGTACAAGAAAATTGTGCAGACCCACACGGGTAAGCCATTCCCTCAAGACCCTGTGAAGCAATTGCGCGGAGCCATTGAAGCAGTGTTCCGTTCATGGAATGGCCCACGTGCCATTGCCTACCGTGTGCGTGAAAAAATCAGCCACGATCTAGGTACCGCGGTCAATGTTCAAGCCATGGTGTTTGGTAACCGCGATAGCAACTCCGGAACTGGTGTTGGTTTCACACGTAACGCTGCAACAGGCGATAACAAGCCTTATGGCGACTTCCTCGTGAATGCGCAAGGTGAAGACGTTGTTGCAGGTATCCGTAACACCGAAGATCTCGACGCTCTCAAGCGCAAATTCCCTGTTATTCATGCTGAGCTCATGGCCATTTTCTTGCGCCTTGAAAAGCACTACAAAGATATGTGCGACACCGAGTTCACTATCGAGCAGGGCAAGTTGTGGATGTTGCAAACACGTGTTGGCAAGCGCACTGGTGCAGCTGCACTGAAGATGGCTGTCGACATGACCAAGGGCACCGGCAAGGGTAAAGGTGCATGGAAGATCTCGCGCAAAGAAGCTCTCATGCGTGTTACTGCCGACCACCTCGACCAGGTGCTGCACCCACAGTTCGCCAACAAGGGCATTGTGCTCACCAAGGGTCTTGCTGCATCACCAGGTGCTGCAGTGGGCAAGGTCTATTTCACCGCCGACGAAGCTGCCGATGCAGCCGATCGTGGCGAAGCAGTCATCTTGGTACGCAACGAAACAAGCCCAGAAGATGTGCACGGCATGATGGTGTCGCAAGGCATTCTCACTGCTCGTGGCGGACTCGTGAGCCACGCAGCTGTTGTTGCCCGTGGTTGGGGTACTCCTGCCATTGTTGGCGCCGAAGCTGTTCGCATTGAAGGCAAGCAGTTCTCTGTGGGCAACATTGTGGTGAAAGAAGGCGACGTTATTTCTCTCGATGGCGCATCGGGCGAAGTGGTTGTTGGTGAATTGAAGCTCGAAGCCGCAAAACCACCAAAAGAATTTGAAACCATTTTGAAGTGGGCCGACGAAATTCGTAAGGGCAAGCTTGCCGTGCGTGCCAACGCCGACACCGGTGAAGATGCAAAAAATGCTCGCGAACTTGGAGCAGAAGGAATTGGCTTGTGCCGTACCGAGCACATGTTCCTTGCTCCCGACCGTTTGCCTGTTGTGCGCCGCATGATCTTGGCCGATACGCCTGAAGAAGAAACGGCAGCGCTTGAAGAACTGCGCAAAGTGCAAAAAGAAGACTTTGCAGCCATCTTCCGCGAGATGTCGGGTCTCCCTGTCACTGTGCGTTTGCTCGACCCGCCATTGCACGAGTTCTTGCCACGCGTGCTCGACCTTGAAGTGAAAAAAGCTTCGGTTGGTCTCACGCACGAAGAAGAGAAGTTGTTGGAAGCTGCTGAAAGCTGGGCTGAATTCAACCCGATGATCGGTACCCGTGGTGTACGACTTGGTGTTATCAAGCCTGGTCTTTACGCCATGCAAGTACGTGCGCTCATGGAAGCAGCCGACCAAGTGTCGAGCGAGGGCTTCAAGCCCATCGCAGAAGTCATGATTCCTCTCACCGTTACACGTGAAGAACTTGCTCTTGCTCGTTCATGGGTAGAAGAAGTGTTGCGCGAAAATGCCACACGACCCGCACCAATGAACAAGGGTAAAAAGGTGTCACGTCCGAAGGTCACCATCGGAACAATGATCGAAACACCGCGTGCAGCATTGCGTGCCGATGAACTTGCCGAAGAAGCCGACTTCTTTAGCTTCGGTACCAACGACCTCACGCAGTTGGTGTTCGGCTTTAGCCGCGACGACATTGAAAGCCGCATGATGCCTGCGTACCTCGAAGCTGGTCTTTTGAAGCGCAACCCATTTGAAACCATCGACGCAAATGGCGTAGGCGAGTTGGTATTCCTTGCCGCTCAGCGTGGTCGCAAGGTGAAGCGCGACCTCAAGCTGGGCGTATGCGGTGAGCATGGTGGCGACCCAGAGTCCATCGAGCTCTTCTACAAGGCCGGCTTGAACTATGTCAGCTGCTCACCGTTCCGTGTGCCCATTGCGCGCTTGTCTGCAGCGCAGTCGGTATTGGGCGGAACAAATGGCGAAACCAAGTAGGCGACATCACGCGATTATTTGCTTCCACGTCAGGGTCAACACAATTCGTTGATCTCAGCGTGGGTGCTGGAACCTGGTTCTTTTTCGCCGGGGTCGTTGCCTCGCTGTTGCTCATTGACCTCCTTGTAGTTCATCGCAAGGCGTCAATCATGACCACACGCCGTGCGGCGGTGGAATCGGCAGTGTGGATCAGCATTGGGTTACTTTTCTCTCTATACGTACTTGCCGCCTTTGGTGCCAGTTCATCTGGTGAGTATCTCAGCGCGTATCTCATTGAAAAAAGCTTGAGCATCGACAACGTCTTTGTGTGGTCGGTCATATTGACTCATTACCGGGTTCCTGCACAGTTTCAGCATCGCGTCTTGTTTTGGGGAATATTTGGTGCTCTCGCACTGCGCTTTGCCTTTATTTTTGCCGGGGTAGCGGTCATTCAAAAATTCGACTTCACCTTGATTATTTTTGGGGCTTTCTTGGTCTACACCGGGGCGCAACTTTTCAGGGGTGATGATGATTTCGACCCGTCGAAAAGTAAACCAATGATATTGTTTCATCGCTTTGTTCCAAGCACCGGCGAACTCGATGGTCAGAAACTCATTACAAAACGTAGTGGCCGCCGCTTGGCGACCCCACTACTTGCGGTTCTCGTTCTCATTGAATTAACCGACGTGATCTTCGCGGTCGACTCAGTTCCGGCCGTGTTGGCAATTAGCCATGAACAATTCATCGCATTTTCATCAAATGCATTTGCGATTTTAGGTTTACGCGCGCTGTACTTTGTTCTTGCCGATATTCGTCATCGTTTTGAATACCTCGAGCAAGGCATTGCGACAATTCTCATTTTTGTAGGCGTAAAAATGGCGTTATCGCTATGGCTCCATATTTCTACTTATGTGTCTCTCGCAGTCATTGCCGGTGTGCTCGCAGCCTCGGTGCTGTGGTCTGTGCGAAAGACTCAAGGAGATTCAGGCGAAGGCTAGGCAGTAGCCTCTCGCATATGGCAATCTCCGACGACGATATTGAGGCACTGCGTCAACGCGTGTCTATTGTCGACATCGTGCAAGCGTCGGTTGCACTGCGCCGTGTGGGTCGTAACTGGGTGGGGTTGTGTCCCTTTCACGCAGAAAAGTCTGGCTCATTCAATGTACGTGAAGAGACGGGTCGTTATCGCTGCTTTGGTTGTGGTGCGTCGGGTGATGTTTTTAAATTTGTACAAGACATGGAGCATGTCGATTTTGTTGGTTCGGTAGAAGCTCTTGCAGCCAAAGTAGGCATGCAACTCAATTACACCTCGGGCACAGAGTCGAAAGATCGCCAGAGGCGTAAAAAGCTTGTTGCAGTTATGGACAATGCGGCTACGTGGTACCACGAGCGTTTGTTGACTAGCCCCGATGCGCGAGAAGCTCGCGACTACCTGCGCTCGCGTGGGTTGGCTGGCGACATTGCCCGACAATTCCGTATTGGCTGGGCGCCAGACGATTGGGATGCACTCAGCGTGGGCTTGTCGCAAGGAAAGCAGGCCTCGGTAGAAGACCTACGAGAAACGGGCCTTGCATTCACCAATAAGCGGGGGAAGTTACAAGACGCTTTTCGCGCTCGCATTTTGTTTCCCATTTTTTCCGACACCGGAGACGTGCTTGCATTCGGCGGGCGAATTATGCCGGGCAGCACCGACCCTGCGAAATACAAGAACTCTCCTGAAACCCCCATCTATTCCAAGTCGCGCACGTTGTATGGGTTGAATTGGGCAAAGTCCGACATTGTGGCAAGTGATCAGGTGGTCATTTGCGAGGGCTATACCGACGTCATAGGTTTTCATCGCGCTGGCATTGCTCGAGCGGTTGCAACATGCGGAACCGCACTCACCGAAGAGCACGTGCGTATTTTGAAACGCTTTGCGAATCGTGTTGTGCTGGCATTCGATGCCGACGCTGCGGGTCAAGGCGCCGCCGAACGGTTTTATGAATGGGAGTCGAAGTACTCGGTCAGCGTGAGCGTGGCACATTTCCCTGCAGGAAAAGATCCGGGTGAGTTGTCGTTAACTGACCCCACCGCATTGCGTGAAGCCATCGACAACGCACAGCCATTCCTTGGTTTCCGTTTACAACGGGTACTCGACGCAAGTTCTATTCGCACGCCAGAAGATCGTGCAAAAACTGCCGAGAAGGCAGTGAGTGTTATTAACGAACATCCCGATATCAACGTGCGCAAAATTTACGCTGGTCAAGTGGCAAGCCATACCGGTCTTCCCGTTGCCGATGTGGTGAAGCGCGTGGAAACGCGCACCCGCAATGTTTCATTTACCCCGGTCGATCAGCAACGCTCGGCACGTGAAAATGCAGAGTTCGTTGCCGTGGCCACCCTCTTGCATGAGTGGGACACCATTGCTCCGTGGCTTGTCGAAGGTCTTTTCCCCACTGACACCATGCGTCGGGCCTTTCTCGCCTTAGCCGAGAGCAATGGCAACCTAGAAAGTGCACTCGAATTGGCCGACCCTGAGGCTCGTGAGGTCTTGGAGCGGGCTGCAGTAGCCGATATTGAGGCCGATGGGCGCAGAGAGGCAATGAACCTGCTCTCAGCAGCAGTGCGAAGGGAACTCGCTGGTCACCGCGGAGTAACCGACCCAGAAATGTTGTTGTCTGACCGCGATGCACGACTGCAACTTGAACTTCTTGAAGACCGACACGCAAGTGAAAATGCCGCTGCATTTCTGTTGGAGTGGGTCAGTGAGCGGGCGGTAAATCATGTCACAGAATGAATCTAGGCTGTGGTCGTGGCAGTAACTGAACGTGGCTCCGACGCAATGCGTTTGTACCTCAACGAAATTGGTCAGCACACGTTGCTCACGTCCGACGATGAACGTCGTTTAGGCAAACTCATCAAAGATGGTCTCGTTGCAGTTGAGCGTCTCACCGGTGAAGAACCCATCGATCCAGGCGAGAAGCGCACACTGCGTCGCGCCGCGCAAGAAGGCCAAGCTGCAAAATCGCAAATGGTGCAAGCCAACTTGCGCTTAGTTGTTTCCATCGCTCGTCGTTACGACGGTAAAGATCTTCAACTTGCCGACCTCGTACAAGAGGGAAACATTGGCCTCATGCGTGCGGTCGACAAATACGACTATGAAAAAGGCTTTAAGTTTTCTACTTATGCCACCTGGTGGATCCGTCAGGCAATGACGCGGGCAATGGCCGACCAGGGTCGCAACATCCGTATTCCCACCCACATGATGGAACTCGTCAACCGAGTGCAGCGCACCGAGCGAGAACTCACTTCAGAACTCGAACGCGACCCCAGCCCCGAAGAAGTGGCTCATCGATGCGGTTTAGAGGTGGAAAAGGTTCTGGAGCTCATGCAATATGCCTTTGGTACCGTGAGCCTCGATACGCCACTGGGTGACGATGGCGACGGGGGAGCCTGGGTCGACATCATCGCCGATGAAAAAATGGAGACACCCAATTCAGCAGCCGAGCGGCATGCCTTGGTGAATCTTGTTGAAGCAGAACTCGATGGTCTTCCCGAGCGCGACTGCGAAATTCTGATGATGCGTTTTGGCATCTCGCGTCAGCCACGCCCTCTCGACGAGGTGGCCGCCCAATTTGGGGTAGCAAGGGAACACGTGCGACACATCATTAAAGATCTTGTGCAATTTGCAAGTCAAGAACTTGCGCTCAAACTCAAACGCGCTCCAACGGAGGCTGAGGAAATAGAAACAGAGAAAGTGCTCGAACTCATTCCTGAAGCTTTTGGCGCGTTGCTCCACGATTGCCCGCTTGCCGACAATGCCGACGCAAAAGCGTGGGCTGCTGCAATTGCCCGCGAACAAAACGGGTCGTTCGACTCAGCCGCAGAGCGCGCTGTGCATGTTGCTCTCGTGCGCTTGGGCCTGAAGCATCTTCCCGAGAACGACTGCGAAATTCTCAAGCAGCACTTCGGAGTGCGCCGGCGCCCGCGCACCCTCGATGAAGTGGCATCGGAAATTAAGGTCACTCGCGAACGTATTCGTCAAATTGAACAAAAAACGCTGGCGCGGATGCGCCACCCCCATAATTCTGCTCGTCTTCGGGGTTTTCTCGATGACTAAAAGCACCCTGCGCTGATAACCTGCGGTACGCCTTTCCGGGGTAGCTCAGTTGGCAGAGCAACGGACTGTTAATCCGTTTGTCGTGGGTTCGAGCCCCACCCCCGGAGCTACTGCATTGCCTCGGCTAAGAGTTCCATCGACCTTAGTCGAGCTGGCGTGTTCTCACAATGGTGAACCACCATCAATTCATCGGGTTCCACAGCGCGAAGGAACTCATTGACCTTCTCTTTCACCAGCTGTGTGTCGCCCACTGCGCTGTAGGTGAAAATCTGGTTCAGGTACTGCGCTCGTGGTGAATTGAGGAGATCAGTCACTTCATCGTCGCTCAAACGGTTACCCGGCCCGCCAAAGAGGGCTTTGGCGAAAACGCGACGCCGGCGCTCGAGTTGACGCTGCGCATCGGCCGTGGTGTCGGCAGCAATGATGTTCATGCTCGCCATGGCATGCGGTTTGTCGAGCTGTGCCGATGGGGTGAAGCGTTCGCGGTAAATATGGAGCGCTTCGTGCAAGTGTTGTGGCGCAAAGTGCGATGCAAAAGCAAAGGGTAAACCCAACACTGCAGCGAGCTGTGCGCCGAACAGCGAAGAGCCCAAAATGTAGAGCGGAATAAATGTGCCATAACCCGGAGTTGCTTGCACATGTTCAACGCGCGAAGTGTGCGAAAGAAAACCTTGCAGTTCAACAACGTCTTGCGCGAAATGTTCTGCTGCTCGTGGGTCGCGGCGTAGTGCACGAAAAGTATTTTGATCGGTTCCCGGTGCACGGCCGAGGCCTATATCGATGCGGCCGGGGTGTAGTTCTGCCAAGGTGCCAAATTGTTCAGCAATAACGAGAGGTGAATGGTTCGGCAACATGACGCCACCTGAACCAAGACGAATAGTAGAAGTGTTTGCTGCAACGTGCGCAATAAGCACGGCTGGGGCCGACGACGCAATGGATTGTGAGTTGTGATGCTCTGCGTACCACACTCGCGTGTAGCCCAATTGCTCGGCCTTCTGAGCAACGGTCACGCAACCATTCAGGCTCTCGTGCACTGTTTCGCCTTCACCAATAGAAGCAAGATCAAGAAGAGAGAGTGGAACCTTGCTCACAGTGACCTTTCGCTTCGGTGGAGTGAAATGAACGATAGCCTGAGAACTCGCGCGGGCCCATAGCTCAGTTGGTTAGAGCAGGGGACTCATAATCCCTTGGTCGCAGGTTCGAGTCCTGCTGGGCCCACTCATTTCAATATTCCTCGACCTGTTTTCCGCCGGCTGCGTGAAGAGACCAGGTATTCATGATGGAACCTTAAAACAAGAAAAATTCTTCTAATTTTGGTATATTCATCTTGACCCCGTGTCGCAATTGCGAGAGGAAAAAATGAAGCACTTACCTACACAGCATCGAATGAAGAGGTCTTTGGGCATTGGCACCGTTGCGGTCACTGCAAGCCTGATTGCCTCGCTTGGGGTGAGTACCAACGCTGCAACCGCCGCCAAGGAATGGGATGGCAATGGTGCCCCAACCATTTTGAAAACCGCACCAACAGGCACTCCAATCAATGCGCCAGCAAAGAACTCTCTCTATGCCTGCGTCACAGTGCCCGTGCCGGGAACTGATCTGAAAGTCACAATTGGTCAGACGATTGGTACAAAGTTGTCACAGGCGCAAACACCGTGGATGCAAAACGGCAACGTGGTTCTTTCGAAGATTGAAACAGTGCCGGGCAAAGTGAAGTTGAAAAGTGTATTCAAAGTCACTGAAACCAAAACCACCCGAAACCTCAAGGGCAATGGCATTCCGAATCATCCGATCGGAATTTTCGGGATTCCCAAAGATTCACCTTCGTACAAGTACTACGCGGCCCTTCCCGCAGAGGGATACGCCAATGCCGCTGAAATTCCGGTCAAGCCTTATCACATGGAAATTACTCTTCCCAAGAACCCCAAAGTTGCAGCAAAAGCAAGTTGCATCTCTTCACTAATGATTGGCGTTTCCCTTACTGGTGCTTCATGGCACGCAGAGATGGCACCAGATGCACAAGCGAATATCTATGACCCGAATAGTGCACTGCCAACCGACCGCTGCTCTGGCCACCCATATGCAGAGCAATATCACTACCACGGTTATTCCTGGAAGTGCATGGAGCAGGGCAAGCGAGGCGAACCGTCTCCGCTACTTGGATACGCCGTCGATGGCTTCGGCATTTACGGTCCTCGAGGCGCTAATGGCAAGCTCGTCACTAACGCCCAATTAGATGAGTGTCACGGCATGGTGGGCGAGGTCATGTTCAATGGGAAGAAGCAGAAGATGTACCACTATGTGCTCAACAACGAGTACCCGTACTCCATCGGATGCCTTCGTGGAACCCCTCGGCCGATGGTTGCGATGAACCACTAAGGCCTCATCCCCGATGATGTAGGCATCGCGCGAAGCGGTAGCTCATTTCCTTGCTGTACTTGGCGTTGAGTTCCGTGGAGTGGCAGGGTAGACAGATGCAATTCGACGTCGCCATCATTGGGGCAGGCCCTGGAGGCTCTTCTGCTGCCATTACCGCTGCGCGCGCCGGGCTCAAGGTGCTGTTGCTGGAAAAAGGTAGTTACGGCCGCGACAAAGTGTGTGGTGATGGTCTTACTCCGCGAGCAATTGCTGCGGTAAAAGAACTGCAGGTCGATTTTTCAGTAGCGCACCGAATTGATGGCTTGCGCATGATTGCAGGAAAAAAAGAACGCGAACTGCTGTGGCCCTCGAACACGGCGTTCCCCAACCACGGTGCAGTGTGGCCTCGTCAAAAATTCGACCAACACTTAGTTGACTTAGCCATTGCTGCAGGTGCCGATGTGCGTTTCGATGCAGAGGCGCTTCCTGTTTTCGAAGGCACCAAGGTGATTGGTGTGGAAGTGGCTGGCGAGGTTTTCCATGCGTCACTCGTGGTGCTTGCCGCAGGCGCACAAGGCGCTGCAGCAAAAATGCTGGGCGCTGTTCGTGACCCCAATGAAACTTTTGGTTTAGCAATTCGTGCCTATGCAAAAACACCACGCCATGCCGAGCGACATTTGGAGGCATGTTTGAGTTTGCAAGATGAACACGGCACTGCAGTGCCTGGGTACGGATGGATGTTCCCTGCAGGCGATGGCACCGTCAATATTGGCGTGGGTGCGCTGAGCACCATGAAGGGTTTTAAGAAACTCAACCTCAATACATTGCTCGACCAGTACGCATCTCTCGTGCGTGACTCATGGTCACTTGGCGAATACGAAGACAAGCCACGCGCATGGCGTTTGCCGATGAGTTGCATGAAACGTTCTGGGCCGGGTTGGGTTGCTATTGGTGATTCCGCCGGTTTTGTGAACCCCATGAACGGCGAAGGCATTGACTATGCCTTGGAGTCGGGCATGCTCGCAGTGAATTGTTTTCTCGAGAACCCCGCAACTGCTCCACAGCAATATGACCGCCTCGTTGGCGAACGTTTTGATGATTTCTTGCGTACGGGCCGCAGGTTCAGTCTCATCATTGGGCACCCCTGGTTGTTGAAGCCTGGTTTGCGCATTGCCGTGGGTACTCAAAGTGCTGCCGACATCACCCTTGCAGTGATGGGCAACCTCATCGACTCATCAACACCAGGTGCTGCAGGCAAAGTAATGCGCCTTGCCGACAACGTGTTGCGTATTGCAGACCCTGTTCTGCGCCGTACGCGGGCAAAGGCGTAAATCGCCTCCCCACAATGTTCTACATTGAGGGCATGGGCGTTTCTGTCAAAAAGAACTATTTCAACGGCTTGCGCGGCGCATTGGAAGATATTGCGCGCGATGAATTTTGGCCGACAACATTTATTTCAGAACCCTCTGCGCCACCCGATGTGCATTGGCATGCATGCGATGTGCACG
>Ga0194048_10001542_pt1 | contig 11448 bp, 8 predicted proteins | sample JunL225m_MetaG_FD_161685 | JGI IMG/M metagenome (GOLD analysis project Ga0194048, IMG submission 161685) | Anoxic zone freshwater microbial communities from boreal shield lake in IISD Experimental Lakes Area, Ontario, Canada - Jun2016-L222-5m | ecosystem: Environmental > Aquatic > Freshwater >...
GTCTTGGACTTTGTCTTATTTCATGAGGCGATCCATCTGCGATATGGCGACCACGGGGAAGAGTTTCAAGCCTTCCTCGCCCGCTTCCCTGAAGGAATCCGAGCCCAGGCCTACCTCGATGGCTATGAAGCTGCCGAGGATCGCCTCCTGGCCCCAATTATTCGGGGATAAGACTGGGCCGGGCCAATAGCGCCCACGCTCAAAAAGTTGCTCACTCGCCCGCGTAGAAGCCCCATTTCACGCCTAAGCAGGGGTATCGTGGCGCTCGCACGCTCGTGTGATTTCGGGAAACCTCCCGCGAACCGCTTGCGTCGATTGGAGGAAAAAATGGCGGAGACATATAAGGGTGACGCTTACTGCGTTAAGTGCAAAGCAAAGCGTGATTTCGAGGGAACTGTAAAGGTCTCAGAATCTGGTCGTCGCATGGCACAGGGCATCTGCCCAGTCTGCGGTACCAAGGTGAACCGCATCCTCGGAAAAGCACAGTAACGCTAGATAGCACAACACCAGAATTAGTAATGAGTCATTCGTGACTCGTTAGATTGTTAGGAACTGGCGCTCCCGCTTCGTGCGGGGCGCCAGTTTTCTTTTCTGCCAGAGCAGACTTCTTGCACTCGGTAACGCAATCATCACGCAGGGCCAAGGAAGTCCGTGTCATCTCACAGGATTATCGAGCGCTTCACCCCCCTGCTTCCACTATTGCAACCCTTTGTCCTATGACTACACATACTCAATTAGAAACGATGGAAGATCTAGCACCACGCCTGAAAGTCGGAACCCTTGTCCTTTCACAAGGTGAGCGCACAGTTATTGGGCGCATTGATCACGCAATAGAAAGCAATCTGCCTGCCAGCGTCGCAAGTGCGCTCAACGGAAAAATTACCTGCAGGCAGGTGAGCCAACGAGCAGGAATCACCCTTGATGAGATGCTCCGCTTGGTCTCACAACTCGATACCGCAAATTTGCTCGATACCACGTCGACGAAAATTACAGTCGAGAGATTTCATTCATCTCATCCAAGCCGAAGCTCTCACAATAACGATGACAGCAATGACGGCGCCTACAAACAACTCCAATCGCGAATTGCACCAGAACTTACTTTCACCACTTGGCTCGACAATGTTAAAGATGGAGGTGTCGAACTCATCGCAAATCGGCGCAATTACGATGTGACCGTTATCGGGCGCTCTCGCGTTGCAACACTGCTGTACGGAATTCTTCTTGCTAGCGGGGTCTCCGAAACGAATCTTCAACCCCTGCGTGGCAACGCAACTATCAATGATCAAGATATGTGTGGGGGCTATTTGCACGCAAGCGACATTGGCTTATCGCTTAAAACTAGAGCCGAGGAGCTTTCCCGTGAAATTTCGCTTTTCCCATTACCTGCCACTCACGAGAAAAAAGAAAATCGATCCCTGCAACACATTGTCGTTTGTGTCGGCGCCCCAGACCCTGATCAACTCCAGAAATGGATGAGTGATGGAACACCACACCTCCTCATCGAGGATCCCGAGTGCGCTTCTATCAATATCGGACCGCTAGTTCTTCCTGGAAAGACACCATGCTGGCGTTGCATTTGTTTGGCGCGCGAAGATCAAAATAATTCTTGGCACGATATTGCCTTACAACGCATTGCTGCCGGCGCATCTGAAGTCCCCGTCTCGGTAGCACACCATGTCGCAGGTTTGATTGCACTTGAAATCTTGCGCTTTATTGATATCGGAAAATCAGAATTAATTGGCAATAGCGTTCGCATGAGTTATCACACACCACTGGATCTGGAGCATCGACTTCACGCACGCCATCCTGCCTGCGGGTGTAATTGGTAATTGAAAGTTCTCTTTCAAGATGCGAAGAAGGGGCAACTGCTTCAGAATACGCGGATGAGTTCAGGGGGGTCCGCGGATAATCTCGGCAATATAACTGAGTCGGAAAACTTGGTTGAGTTGAGTGAATCGGCGATTCCGCAATCTGGAGCCTCGCGCACTGCGAAAATGATTTCAATTCCGCTAGGACTTGCTGGACGAAGCGCTTATGGTTTGGGTCGCCAACTTGTGGGTCAATCAGGCAACATGGTCTTTCAAGAAATTCAAGAAAAAACAGCGGAACAAATATTTAAAGTCCTTGGTGAGCTCAAGGGCGGGGCGATGAAATTTGGCCAAGCACTTTCAGTTTTTGAAGCCGCACTTCCGGAAAACATTGCAAAGCCATACCGAGAGACACTTACTAAATTACAAGAATCCGCCCCACCGCTTCCTGTACGGGTGGTCCATAAAGTTCTTGCTAAAGAATTGGGTGAGGATTGGCGAGATCACTTTGCATTTTTTGACGACAAGGCAACAGCGTCGGCATCAATTGGACAAGTACATCGTGCTACGTGGAAAGATGGCAGAGCGGTTGCGGTCAAGATTCAATACCCGGGGGCAGCTGAGGCTTTGATATCAGATCTCAATCAAATTCAACGGTTTGCAAAAATCTTTGGCCTCTTTATGCCCGGCCTAGATATGAAACCTCTACTTGAGGAGCTGCGAGCACGCATCATTGAAGAGGTTGATTATCGCTATGAAGCACAAGCTCAAGAAACATACGCCCGGGTCTATGACGGCGATCCTGATATTGCAATTCCGAAAGTTGTTATGGCTTCAGATCGAGTCTTGGTCAGTGAATGGCTAGATGGCACGCCTTTATCTCAAATAATTGCTAACGGAACAAAGCAGCAGCGAGACAACGCTGGTATGAAACTTGCACGTTTTCATTTCACTTCACCAGATCGTGCTGGACTTCTACATGCAGATCCGCATCCAGGAAACTTTCGACTTCTCGATGATGGCCGCCTAGGAGTGCTTGATTTCGGTGCATGCAATCGCCTGCCTGATGGTTTCCCAGAACCAATGAAGAACCTTCTTAAACACGCTCTCGACGATGATGCAGTTGCGCTTTATGAAGGGTTCAAAAAAGACGGTTTTATTCTCTCTGAGGTAGATGTCGATCCTCAATTAGTCCTTGATTATTTAGTTCCACTTGTCGAACCTTTGCGTACACAGACTTTTCAATACTCGCGTGAGTGGCTACGCGATCAAAGTGCTCGTGTCGGAGATCCTCGTAATCCGACTGCAAAAATTGGATTCCAGTTAAATCTGCCTGCTGAATACGTGCTGATACATCGTGTGACGTTAGGTACTACAGGGATATTTTGTCAGTTAGAAGCAGAGGGAAATTTCCGAGATGAAGCACTTTCGTGGTTCCCGGAAATCTCCCCCGTGCGTTAAGCCGCATCACTCACGAGTCGTGGGCGCCCGACGGTGCGCTTACGAGCAATGATGGAGCCGTCTTCAAAGAGCTCGCCGCCCCATACTCCACATGGCTCAAGACGCGATAACGCGGCATCAAGACATTGGGAACGCACAGGACATGCTCCGCACAATGATTTTGCAACTTCAACTTCTGATTGCTTTTCAGAGAAAAACAATTCAGGGTCAGCGTTGTGACAAGGCAAGGCGAAAGCAACATCGGAGCCATAGGCGCCAGTTACCTCACCTAGTCCGATCATGTCGCCATCGCTGGCCCAGCCGGGTACTAATAGTTCGCTAAAGAGAACAGCCATTGCTCTAACCTTCCTTTTTTATCGATAGTGGTGACGGATCCGGTTGGATTCATCTGGGTAGTAGGGAAAAGAAAAAGGGCCCGAATCCTTGTGGATTCGTGGCCCTTGAGGTCCCAATTCGGTTTTATCGAATTGAGCTCCAAGTGGCCATCTCGCTAAATGCGGGATACCAAGCGGTGCGCTTTGCGGCACGGTTGGTTGTGGCCTTATATGAATGTGTATGTGAATGGACAGCACAGAGCGCTGTAGTGAATTTATGCGTAGATAATTGCATTTTCGCGCTCCTTTACATTCGAAATAGCAATCTGGTGATTGCGTTGACTAAGGGTAAAGCACGAGCTATCAATGATGCAAATCAATTAACTACTCTCCCGTGAGTAAACCGGCCTCACGTAAGAATCTGCTCGGTATTTGCCTGTAACTCACATGCAGGTGCGCCTTCGCACGCGTGATGCCCACGTAAAACAAACGCCGTTCTTCATCGGCCACGGCCTCATGCGTAGGCAATATTCCCTCGCTCACGCCAATGACAAATACGTTCTCCCACTCAAGACCCTTCGCCGCATGGAGTGTGGCCAGAGTCGTCACGGGCATTGTGGGGGGATTATTTTGCTCAGAACGATCCTCGAGCTCGCGCAAGAAAGTACGCAAGATTTTGGGTGAAAATGCGGGGTCAGAATCTAATTCAGCAGCTAAATGCAAGAGCGCTGTAATGCCATCGGTGGTTGTTTGCCTAATAAACGGCTGGGCCAGCGTGCGCAATTCATCGAGCCAATAGACGCCTTCGGTAGGAATAACAGATGCCTGGCGCACTCCTTTCAGAAAATCGCGAACATCTGAGCGCTCAAAGAAGCGATCGTTATTTCTTACTTGATAGGCAATTTTCGCGGCGATGCACTCGCGCTCTAAAACTTTGAGTTGGGCATTGGTTCTTGCCAAAACGCAGATCTCTTGAGGTGGGACACCGGTACTTGTGAGTTTTTGTATCTCCATTACGACTCCGCTTACTTCACTCGCCTCATCATTATATTTGGTGAGCTCTGGGCTTGTGCCATGAGAATTAATGGCAACAATTTCTTGCCCCATGGAGGCGCTTCGTAAAACACTGTTAGCGGTTGAAATGATCTCTGGTGTAGAGCGATATCCAGAAGTGAGGCGAATTACTTCGGCATCTGGAAATCTCTTTGTGAATTGATTTAAGAATATTGGAGTCGCCCCTGCAAATGAATAAATAGTTTGTGCTGGATCTCCAACCACGCAAATCTCGTGGCGTCGGCCCAGCCAGGCATTAATCAATCTTTGCTGGAGTGGAGAAACATCCTGGTATTCATCGATAGTGAAAAAGCGATATTGATCATGAATCTGCTCACGCACTTCGCGTTCCTCTTCAATCATTGCGGTGGTGAGGAGTAATACATCTTCAAAATCAATGGCGTGCTCTTGGCGAAGCAAACTCATATACGCTGAATACACCTGCGCTACTTGGCCTTGCGTAATGCGATTGCGAACAACTCGGTCTTTTGATTCTGCCATGTAATCCTCAGGAGCAATCTCTGAAACTTTCGCCCATTCGATTTCTGTAGCGATATCTCTTAATAATTCCCGTGATGTTGCTGGTAGCGATCCGGTTAATCCAGCACGTGCTACCGCTTCTGTAAGAAATCCGCTCTTGGATGTCAGCAAATCTGGAGTTCTACCGCCGAAAACGCTGGGCCAAAAATAGAGAAGCTGTTTGAGCGCTGCCGAGTGAATCGTGCGAGCAGCAACACTTGGCACCCCCAGCGATCGCAAACGAGCCCGCATCTCACCTGCTGCTCGCGCAGTGAAGGTCAGGGCCAATACTTTCTGAGGATTCATCACTCCAATAGCGGCGGCGTATGCGATGCGATGTGTAATAGCGCGAGTTTTTCCTGTGCCCGCCCCTGCAATAACACACACGGGTCCCCTTGTAGCCATCGCAACTTGGCGTTGCTCATCATCCAATGCTGCAAGTATTTCTTCGGCTCTGAGCTCGTTGGCTTCACTCACGGACGCCAGCTCTCACCCGTATCAATTTCACTTCCATACCAATGCTCAATCATTCGGCGTGCGACGCTAATCCGTGGAGGCAAGAGCACTTCTTGGCTTGCAACTGCATCCTTCATCTCATCGCGCGTAAACCATCTAATCTCGGTGATCTCCACTCCATCTGCTCGAGCAGTTGATACATCTGAAGTAATTGCTTCAAATGCAATCATGATCGAGGCAGGAAATGGCCATGGCTGCGACCCTAAATAATGAACAGAATGAACTTTCACCCCAGATTCTTCTTCTACTTCTCGGACAACGCATTGCTCGAAGGATTCACCTGGTTCGACAAAGCCGGCAAAAGTAGAAAATCTTTTCTCTGGCCAAATAGGTTGATGACCTAACAAAATTCGATCATTAACATCTTTGACGAGCACGATGACAGCTGGATCAGTGCGCGGATGATGCTGACTCTGATCTTGCGTACACAGCCGTGCAGCACCACCAAGGTCCACTTGGGTCGCTGCTCCGCATTTTGGGCAACGAGGATGAGCGCTATGCCAATTACTCAAGGCAATCGCATGGACAGCAAGACCGGCTTCAAGACTTGAAAGTTGCGCACCAATCTGCCGCAGAGTGCGAAGCTGATCCTCATCATGTTCTGTTGTGTGCCAAGCAAAATAACTTTGAGAACTGCCTTGGTCAATTCCTAAGAAATATCTCTCGCCTTCGCCAGAAATTTCAGCAGAAGTAAAAAAAATAAGTTCTGAATCATGAGAGCTCACTTGATCATTGACAATGATCAGAACTTTTGCGCTCTGCCACAACTCTTCTAGTTTGATTGTGTCGGTGCGTAATTCGCTTGCTCGATCTACAGCACTTCTTGCCAGAATGAGATTATTCAATCTGCCTGTGTTCATCTTGGCCGCGCTCATGATGGGCGACACTACTAGCATGACCCCATGCGCCTCACCTCGTGGAATCTCCTGCACGCAATGCCTATCCCGCCCTCGCCGACCGCCAACGGGAGCGCCCTACTGGGCCGCGCAATCATGGATCTTGATAGCGATGTGATCGGCCTTCAAGAAGTTGATTACTATCTTGAGCGCTCTGGCGCTGAAAACCAAGTCGAACGTGTTGCCAAATTACTTGGAGCAAAATCATGGGCATTTGCTCCATCTGTATTGGGCTCACCCGATGCTAAGTGGCGCAAACTCTCTCGTGATGATGCCGCAATCATTACATCAGTCGACCAACCACGCACTCCTTCATACGGAATAGGTCTCGTGTCTAAAATTCCAGTTGTGTCATGGCATCGCCTCGAATTCAAAGCAGCCCCGGTTGGCATGCCGATGGTAATTCCGGAAAATGGAAAAATGAAACTTTTCTACATGCGAGATCATCCTCGTTCAGCGATTGCTGCCGTATTGGAGAATGGTTGGCTGGTGATCAACACTCATCTTTCATTTGTTCCAATCTATAGTTTCGTTCAACTTCTCGCGATCAAGCGATGGGTCAAGCGATTACCCGTCCAAGACAAAGCCAAGATCGTCATCATGGGCGATCTCAATATTCCCGTCAGTCTTTTTGTGCGCGGAATTGCGTGGAACTCACTGGCTAAACAGAAGGGCTACCCAAGTTGGCAGCCAAAAATTCAACTCGATTACTTACTTTCACAAAAAGTAGCTAGTGAAGATGTCGTCTATGTCGAGACTGCACGCTCTGGCATAAGCGACCACTTACCGCTTAGTGTTGATATTGACTAAATCTTTTCAACCAATGCAATAAGTCCAGCCTCATCCAATAAATCTGCGGGACGATCTGTCACTCCAGTTGGTACGTAATGAAAAGCAGCACTGACTTGCGAAATATCGCATCCCGACAATTTGGCCCATGCCAGGCGATACATCGCCAATTGCACCGCAGCAGATTTTCCAAGAGTCTTGGACCCTGTCTTCCAATCTATGACCTCAAACCCATGAGCTGTTGCATAAACAGCATCAATGCGTCCACGGACAAGGACGCCAGCAATTGTTGTCTCGAAGGGAACTTCTACTCGTACCGGAGTGCGAGCGGCAAAATCACTGGCAAGCCATGCGCTCTTGAGAACTTCAAGCGTTGAGTCATCCTCTAACGGATCTAGGTAATCTAAATATTCATCGCCAAAGAGAGTTGCTGCTTGCGTAAATTGACGCTCCACCCATAAGTGAAATGCAGTTCCACGGCGCGAGTACTCATCTTGTCCGCGAGGCATGGGCCGGCGAATAGTCAGAGCTAATTCTGAAGGATTTTCTTGCAACGAAACCAAGGTGGAAGTCGATAGCCTGCTGGGAAGAGCAACTTCAAAATCTGTCTTGTTTTTACCGAGTTGTTCATTGATGAGTGCTTGCGCATCTTCAATCCATGAATTGATTTCGCTATCTGGCGAACTCACTAACGTATGAGCATCGCTTGAATCAACAAGCGCAATTGCTGCGTCAAATTCAGTACGATGATTGCCAAGTGGATCACGTGGCCACTGCGCGCTCAAAGGATTTTCTATTGATGGATTTCTTGCATCATCGGCTGGGCTTTGCATCTGACTGAGCGCTTGACCACCATGTGTGCTTGCAACCTGAGAGATGAGTGCAAAAACTTCGCTGGGGGCAACCGCTGTGCTTCCACCTCTCCACCACGAAGTAGTACAGAGCAGATGTGTTTTGGCTCGAGTCACCGCCACATATGCCAGACGCATTTCTTCGCGCATCTTGATCTCGTCGACACATCGAGAACCAAAATCTTTTATTGCTTTGGATGCATCTGAATTTTTCGTGATGCCCTCCAAGCTAAATTGCGGAAGCTCGCGTGCGTCACCTCGTAATGGAAAAGGGATATGACGTTCATTTTTTAACCAGTTATCTGGATCATTGTGGTTGACGCCAGGAAAGGTTCCTTCGGCAAGACCTGGTATCGCAACAGCGCTCCACTCTGCACCTTTGGCCATGTGCACCGTCAAAATCTGGATCACATCACTGCGCACCTCTGGCGCACCAACTTTGAGGCCACCTTCTTCTTCAGAGGCAACATCAAGCCAATCTAAGAATGATGTAATGGTGCCCCCGCTGCGTTCAAACTTAGATGCCTCATCCAAGAAGCGATCCAAATGTCTGCGACCTGATTGCGAGCCATCTCGCAAAATTAATTCACTTTCTAATGAAAGATAATTCTCGATTTCACAGATTAAATCTGTAATTTGGCCGCCGGCCCGAGAGCGTAGGCGTCGAAGTTCGGATGCAAACTGAACAAGGCGCTGATATCCAATATCTGAAAAGTTAACAGCCTTCGCGCTATGAATTTCATCCAAAGTATCAATCAAAGATCCTGCAAATTGATCATCGGCCTCCAACTGATCAGGATTACCAGCGGCCACCCGCATGATGAAAGTCTTTGAATCTGCATGGCTGGCTTTGGCTCTCTCGCGTGAAAAAGCCCCTAACGCTGCAATATCCCGAGGTCCTAAGTTGATTCGCGGACCAGTGAGGTGTCGCATCAAAGCAGCACCGGCATCTGGGTTTGTAATAACTTTCAGAAGCGTCACGACATCTGCAACTTCTGGCACATGAATAAGCCCACCGATGCCAATGACTTCCACAGGTAAATTCTGCTCTCTAAGTGCGCTTTCAATGGCAGCAATTTGGCTGCGCTTTCTGACTAGAACTGCGAAAGTTTTTCCAGTTGATGGATCCCACAAATCTTTGAAGTACTCCGCAATCCCTTGCGCTTCAGCTTCGGCAGTTTCGTAAATTCCATACGCCAACTCTCCAGCGCCAGCACCTGGTCTTGCCTCAAGTTGAACAACTTGTCTTCCGTTGCTTTGCCGAATCACATCTGAGATCGCATTTGCTGCCTGCAAAATAATGGTGTCGTTGCGAAAGGTAGTAGGCAGGGAGAATTGTTGCTCACCGGTTTGATCTGAATTCTTCGGAAAGTACTTACTAAAGGAGGCCATGGTGCCAGCTGATGCCCCGCGCCATGTGTAGATCGCTTGGGAGGGATCACCTACTGCCATTACCGGGTGGCCGTCTCCAAACAACGATGAAAGCATACGCACTTGTGATTGCGAGGTGTCTTGATATTCATCGAGCAGAACAACTTTATATTTTCCTCGCTCTAATTGACCGACATCTGAAAAGTCTTCGCAGATGTCAGCTGCCAAAGCCATTTGATCATCAAAGGAAAGTTCACCACTTGCTTTGCGTCTTTGCATAAATGTTTCAACCATCGGAAGCAAAGAAGTGCGTTGTTGCATCGCGCGAGCTACCGCGCGGACCTCATCATTTTTAGCACCACCAAGCAGTTGAAGTTGGTCATAGATGCGAAGGTCAATATCAACTATGTCACTTGCTTTTACCTGGTGTTCGAGCATGAGTTTAGAAAGTCCAAGCAAGTCTTTAATGACAGTGCTGACTGCGCTTTGATTGCGATAGCCGTCATCAGACCAATTGCGAACTACATCGGATGCAATTTGCCACATCGCTGCTTCACCTAATGGCTGGGCATCTGCATCAATTCCACATCGAATTGCATGCTCGCTAAGGAGTTTGCCCGCATAAGAATGATATGTAGTCACAGAAGTAGAATTAGACGTTCCTTTCGCAACTAGCCCAATGGCGCTGAGCTGGCGCAAACGGCGGCGAATACGAGCAGAAAGCTCACCTGCTGCCTTGCGGGTAAAGGTGAGACCGAGTATTTCATCGGGCTTGGCAAGTTCGTTTGCCACCAAATAGAGAACGCGATTGCTCATTGTTTCCGTCTTGCCAGAACCTGCTCCAGCAATAACAACTGCAGGCTCGAGTGGATTGCTGCGGGCGGAAATAATGCGTGATTGATGGGGAGTAATTGGCTTAATTTGATCGCCAAACTTCTCTTGCAGCTTTGCAATAATTTCTTCGGGTGAATACTTCTCGTTGAAATTCACTCGATCACCGTGCGTCCATCACTTTGTACGGGACAAGAATTGCGCACCGCACAGCCTTTGCACCGTTTGTTAATTGCTGCAAGAAAAGTAGCGCCGCCCATTCCTTCAGCAATTCCTGTAATAGTTTTCTTAGTCTCCGCGACATCAATCTCATGCTGGGGGCGAATAGTTGGAGTTTTCTTTGTCGTTCCCAGATAAACTAATTCAGATCCAGCACTTACTTTTCCTTCTGCAAAACCGCCCTCGAGAACGCCAAGTTGATAACTGGCTAATTGAAGATTCTTTTTGGCCTCTTCCTTGGTGATGGCTTGAGAACTTGTTTTGAAATCTATAATAAATAAAGAACCATCAGCTTCTACTTCAAGACGATCCACGCTTCCAATAATTCGCGCACGCCCAAGTTTGATGTCAAAACGAAGTTCAGCACCAGCGATAGTTCGAGTTGAATCTTCGTGGTAGGAAACAAACTTGTTCAGCATCTCTACTGCATTTTCGAGGGCAGAATTACTCACCCACCCAGAATTAGGATCGATTAACTTCCAGGAGTTCCTGAGGTTGGCAATCAAATCTTCTTTGGTTGTCCCCGGTTCCTTCACCATCTTTGCTGCAAAGGCGTGAATGGCCGAACCTAATACTTGAGCACTACTATCTCCGTCTGTGCCACCATTGTTTTGCAAAAACCATTTGACTCCACATTCAAGAAAAGATTCTGCGCCGCTAGGTGAAACGACAACTTCCATCTCTGGCGCCACAACAGGGCTGTCAGTGCTCAATGGGACTGACCCGATCCAGCTTTGCGGATCTGCAAGGAAAATAGATTCGGCCTGAAGTTTCTTCAACAAAGAAGCAGCTTCCTGCGACTTTTCACCTCTTAAGTGAC
>Ga0194048_10001543_pt1 | contig 11446 bp, 3 predicted proteins | sample JunL225m_MetaG_FD_161685 | JGI IMG/M metagenome (GOLD analysis project Ga0194048, IMG submission 161685) | Anoxic zone freshwater microbial communities from boreal shield lake in IISD Experimental Lakes Area, Ontario, Canada - Jun2016-L222-5m | ecosystem: Environmental > Aquatic > Freshwater >...
AAATTGGAGTGGGCTAACATATTTAGCAAATACAATGAGTCCAAATGACTTGTACTATAAGAACTGGTTTACGGACACAGGAAAGGTAAACATAGTAACACTATTAGGACAGGTAGATAACAATACAGAGATAGTGTGGAGTGATACGTATGTTTCGGGAACTCAAATAAATGGTTCAAGTACATTTCGTTTGGGAAGTCAATCCTTTGTGTCAGACGACTGCGGCTCAATAACAAAGATACAGAATACATCAAAGGTACAAGACCAAGGAACGGTGATGCTGGCTTTGTGTACAACAGAGACTAACTCTATGTATCTTGGGGAAACGCAGATAACAGACAGTACAGGAGGGGTTAAGTTCTTTAGTTCGGTAACTGGTGTAATTGGAACTATAAACATATTGAAGGGGAACTATGGATGTATAGACCCTGCGTCTGTTGTTCAGTACAGGGGCAATGTTTACTTCTTTGACGCAAGCAATGGTAGATGGGTGCAATATTCAGCCAATGGGTTAGACAACATTGCAGCAGTAAAGATGTCAAGGTTCTGGAAAAATTGGGCATACCAATATATGAACATGACCAAGGCAGAGATTGAAGCATTTGGCGACAGACCGTATGTATTTGCTACGGTAGACCCAGGACACGATGAGCTTCTGATAACAATTCCCAAACTTTCAGACAACCCCCCTAAAGGATACCTACCAGACTACCTAAGTGTAGTATATCCGTTTGACATCTTAGACTACCAAGGTAAAACTGTTGTATATAAACTAGGAACAGGGGCAGTAGTTCAACCACACTGGCAGGGGGCTTATACATTTACAACAGAGTACTTCTGTACAATACAGAATAGATTGTTCTCATTTAAAAATGGTAACGCTTGGGAACACAACATAGACGACCAGAATATATTCTATGGCGTGTATTCCCCGTCAAAAATAATGTTCACATCAAACATTTTACCACAAATGCCCAAAGTATACGATAATTTTTTATCAGAATCTAATATTGTTCCAAATTTTGTGTATTTTTATAATGAATTCCCTTACTTACAAACATCAGACTTAGAGGACATTAGTTTTGTACAGAAAGAAGGAATTTGGTACGCACAGATATTAAGGAACAAGGTAGTGCCAACAACAAGTGGTGATGTGTATACAGGTTTGTTAACGGCTGAGGTAATGAGGAATACTAATATGTTTGTTTTAGCAGAGTATTCCCCAACAACATCACCCTTACAACTTCGTATTTTAGAACTAGGAATGTCAATAAGCAGAGGTCATATAGTTTAAAGCTATAGTTATGCAAAACGAAGAAAAGTCAGTGGTTACAATTTTGGCTTCTGACATACAAGAGAAGACTAAGGAACAAAAGATAGACGAACTAGAGTCGATAATGGCAGATAACTTTGACATAATTAGTTGCCCATTAAATCACAGGTTTACAGATGGGCTTTATGTTAGGGAAATATTTATGCCAGCAGGTTCTTTGATTGTAAGTAAGATACATAAAACACAGCACCAATATTTTATATTGAAGGGGTCTGTTTCTGTTTGGATAGATGAGGGAGTTGAACAGTATTTAGAAGCACCATATATCGGTGTCACAGAACCAGGAACAAGGCGTGTTTTATATATTTGGGAAGATTGTATTTGGGCAACGGCTCATGCTAATCCAGAAAACGAAGACGAGATTCAGGTAGAGGAAAGGATTATAGAGAAGCATGACAATCCAATGCTTCCCACAGACCTAAAAGAAAAATTAAAAATAATAAATTCGTCTAATAGTGTTAGATTAGATTCTGTTAACAATAAAAATTTAGAAATATGAGTTTCGCAGCAATAGCAATAGGTGGAGTAGCAGTAGCTGGAGCAGGCACAATAGGAGGAATAGCCAGCAGGGCAAGTGCTAATAAACAAATTAGAGAGCAGCTCAAAAACAGACAAAAGCCGCAAATAAGCAACTTGGCAAGAACCTTACTAAATGCACGTATGCCAGGCGCTGCACAAGCAGAAAGAAATATATATCAGAGTGGGGCTAATACAATGGGCAGGACACAACAGGCAGCTACGTCTGCTGCTGATGTAATGCAGGCTGCTGCTGGTATACAGTCTCAGACTAATAATGCTATGGCAGCCTTAGGTCTTCAAGAGGCTGGTGATTATCAAAGAAGATATGGCAACTTGGTTAATGAAGAGCAGTATAATCAAGCACAAAGAATGCAAGACTTTGAAACAGCCATTTCTGCTCAGGCAGCAATTGCTCAAAATAGAGCAAAGTCTTGGGGAGATGTTACTCAGTTTGGAATGGGAACAGCTTCAGCAGCATTGGGTGGGATGGGTGGTGCAGGTAAAGGAGGAGGAGGAGCTGGTGCGCCTGCGGGAACTATGACTACAAATTATGCTAGTTATGCACCTGGGGCATATCCTCAAGGAGGAATGATTCCTTATTTTGCAAAATATGGTTAATAATTATAAATATTTAAACAGCAATATCCGTTTCTTAAAAGATAAAAAATGGCAGATTTTTCACAGTTTATAATTCCCCAACAAGATTTTAGTGGACTATATAAAATAGGTCAACAACTAGAGGGGAAGCAAGAAGCAAAAGCTAAAGCAGCTGAAGCAGATAAAGCTCAAAAGATAGCATTAAGCAAAGAGCTAGAGGCGTATGTAGACCCAAAAAACTTTCAGACTAAAACAATATATGACCAACAGTTAACGAAAGGGGTACATGATTTATTGCAAGATTCTTATGATTTAATTAATAGCACACCTGGGCTTACTTCAAATATGCTTAAAGCCACGATGAATAAAAGGGTATCGGACTTGTCTCAGGCTACAGAAAAAATAAAAGAAATAGAAAGAAAAAGAAAAATACATAGAGATATACTTTCAAAATCCCCATCAGTAGATTTAAATTTATTTGACAACGAATACACAAAAAAAGCATATTATAATGAAGATGGTGTACTAAAAACTTTTGCCGAAATAAATGATGAAGAGGATTATGGCGATAAGGCAATGAACGAGTCAGATATATATACAGATGCTGGATTCCCATTGTTTAGCAAAAGCGCCCCAAGAGATATATATAATGAGGAGTTCGCAACAAGAAATGCCGCTGGACACATGGTGAAAGGTACAAAACAAATAAAAATGGCAAACTATTTAACCCCTGTGTTTGACGCAAGCGGTAAAAAAATAATAGATGCTGTTCCTAAATATGAAGAATTTACAGACGATGGGCAGCTTCAAATGCACACCGTATTGCATGACGGAAAGTCAAAAGACGAACCTATAAGAATGGTTACTGACGAAGTATTTGATAGCGCAATGGGGGGCAATAGCGGTATTGCTCCTAAAATAAGAGCGCAAGTCCAAGCATATGCTAAACAAAACAACATAGCAATAGACTCTCCGCAAGCAGAATATTTGGCAAAGGCTTTAGTTTATCAAAAATTATTAGAGAATAGAAAATCAGCTATTGATTTTGGAACAAAAACAGCAGATATGTATGCTATACCTAAATCTTCTCGTGGGGGAGATGGAGGCAAAGGTGAATTTAGGAATATATATAGAAGATTTGCAGATAGAATAAAAGAAGGACAAAGTAAAATGGGCGCAGGCGAGTTATATTCTTTTACACTAAATACGGTAGAACCCACCGCTGGGAATATGGTAGTAAAATTAATAAATGATAGATATCCAGGAGAAAACTACACTGCAAACGATATAGCAATCGTAACAGACCCGAATACTGATAGGTTAATAGCTGTAAGCGCAAGAAAAGGGAAAAAGGCTGGACAGTTATTAATGCCATTGACAGAAGAAGATATTAATGTAGGGGGTCAGTTTTCTAAAGAAGGGAAAATAGAATCGGTAGAAAGAGCGAAAGGCAAAAAAGAAACTATCACAGATAAGCCGAAGTACCAAGCTACTATTACAAATAAACAGAAAGAATCAAAAAGCGATGAAGGTGTATTTAATTGATATGTTTGGGAATTAATTAATAAATAAATATATAAAATGCCAGAATATTTAGAAGAAAATCAACAAGCTCAAGATTCTCAAAATGCCGAACAAGTAGATACCGAGCAGGTTGATGCTCAAGATAATCAAGACCAAGACCCGCCATTAAAGTTGTTATGGAAGGGATTATCAAATAAAAAAATGTATACTAATTCATACGAAGAATTTTCTAAAAAATATAGCACCCCAGAGCAAGTTGATTTTTTATTTAACGGTCTTAGCAAAAGGAAAATGTATACCAATACTAAAGATGATTTCTATAGCAAATACTTCCCAGACGTAAAAAAAAAAGATGGTCAGCCTTCAAAAATTGGTGGTCAAGAACCAAAGACAAATATCAATCCCCTTACACCCTTACAGTCACTATCAAATTTACAAGAAGGGGAAGAAAAACCAAGTTGGCAAACAAGCGCACTTAATCCAGTAGCGGTAGCAAAACAGGCTCAGGCAGAAAAAGAGGTTCAATCTAAAATAATGCCTCAGCCCACCCCTACAATTTCAAAGGCAAAGCCTAAAGCTCCAGTAAGAAAATCTATTACAGACGCATTTGCTAATATTGAAGCTCATCACGAAACCCTTGGTGACAAAGCAATGAGTTTTGGTAAGTATATATATAATCAAACACTAGATGGTTTTGCAGAAAAGTCAAGCGCAATGGCGGATTTGACAATGCAATTGCTTGCCAAGGTAATGCCAGGCACTCCACAAGAAAACGATGCGGCACTAAAACAATGGAGAGAGGAAGCGTCACCTTTAATTCGTTCTTCATTAAAAGAAAAGGTAGGCGCTAATATATCAAAAGAAAAAGAAGATGAATATAATAAAGGATTTGTTACTAGCGCTATAGGGGGGTTAGGAAAAATGGCTGCGGCTATGACCGACCCCAAAGGGATTGGATTTGTTTTACAAGCATATGATAATGGGATACAGTCTGTAAATGATTCAAAAGTAGGCAAAGATTTGCCAGAAACAGCAAAGACGGCTTATGGCGTTGGGAACGGAGTGGTTATGGGGTTGTTAATGAAATTACAACTAGATAAAATATTTGGAAAGCAAAGCACTAAAGTGGCTAGTAAAATAACTGCCGATATTTTTAATGACTTATTAAAAAATACCGAAGGAGCTATTACTAAAGACGCATTTGAGCTTGCAGCAAATAAAGCAACTATAAGCATAAAGGATAAAATAGTACAAGGAGGTGGAGACTTAGCCAAGGCTGGTCTTACTGGTTATATTTTTGGTACTGCTACGGATTTGACAGATGTAGCATCTAGGGCTATATTAAATAAGGCTACAGGGAAAAAAGTTTTTGACAAGACTTCATTTAGTTTACCCCAAGATATATCTAAAGTACTTGACAAAGATTCTTGGGGAGAGGGTTGGGGTCAAATGCTTCACGCTGGAGCTTCAATGGCGCTTGGCGGAGTAGTATTGCATGGAGTCTTTATTCCATTTAAAAATACAGATAATTATATAAAAAAGACTGTATCGGAATCCACCAATCCCCAAGACATACAAAATTTAAAAACAGAAATTGTAAGTCAGGTAAATGGAGGAAAAGTATCCCCAGAAGACGCCAAGAGAGTAATTGATACCATAGATGAATATGCAAGCATAAGCAGCAAGACTCCTAGTGATATACCAAATAGAATAGACGTAATAGATAAAATAAAACAAAGGGATGACTTAAAGCAAGCCGCAGCTCAAAAAGCAGGGGAGACGCAGGGATTAGATGAAGTATTTCATGAGCCAATAATACAAGAGGCTGCGGCATTAAATAATGCTGCCGAAAACATAAACAATAAGATAATAAAAAAGCCAGTATATAAAATTGGCGACAGAGAAGTAGACAGAAATACTTTTGACGAGTTTATTAAAAGCGAAGATGCTACAACTCAAGACATTGATTTATATGTAGAAAATGATGACTCGATGAGTCAAGAGCTAGAAAAAATAGGAGGCGTATCCATATTTGGAGACCCAGAATCAGAAATTCCCGAACACACAATAAAAACAAAATCAAATGATAAAGAAAACATCCCAGGGTTACCAAGTAAAGTCGGAGTCGGGGAAGAACCTATCACAACCGAACCTATCAAAGGGGCAAGCACAAAAGAGGTTAGCACAAGTGGAGTACTTCAAGCACCAGGGGTTAAAGGAGAAGGGGAAGGAGTTGGTGATAAAGTCGGGGAAGAAGTAGTCCCCGAACTAAAAGATATAGAAAGTACAGCTAAAGCATTAGAGGATAAATTAAAAGAAGGTGGGAGAGTAGATGAAGATGGCTTCCAATATAGAAACGAAAAAAAAGTAATGCCAATAGTTGATACATTTACTGATAAAATGTCTGAAGATTATCAGACAGATGTATCTATAAATGAAAGAAAAACACCTGAGCAATTCGTTTCCGAAGCATACCACAAAGCTAAAGCAGATGGAAGTAATCCTGAATTGGTAAAAGCAGTAGAAGATTTAATAGGCAAGAAAGCAAAATTTCCCCAACAAAAAACAGTAGAACAACTAAGAGCAGATGAACAAGCAGTTAGAGATAATTTAAATAAAATAAATGCAGAAGTTAAACCAATTGAAGTAAAAGAGAAGCCGTTAAAAGAAAATGAATATTATCATGCTACCGATAACACTGAAATATTAGCTCCGTCTGATAAGGGCTATAAAAAAAGAGAAGGCGCAAATGTGGTTGGGGAAGGAATTTATTTTGGAAAAGACAAGGAACACTTAACTGATAGATATGGCAAAAATGCAATAAAAGCTGAATTAGATATTAAAAACCCATTAATTTCTAATAATAAATATATTGTTGTAGATGGCAGAGAAATTGATGTGCAATCTTTATCTAAAGAAGATATTAACTTTTTAAAACAAAAAGGATACGATGCTATAAAGTATGAAGCAGCAGATAGGGCATATTCAAATTTTGATGAAACAATTATATTTGATAAAAGTCAAATTAAAGTAAAAGAACAAGTTAAACTAACCGAAGCAAAGACTGTAGAACAACTAAGAGCTGAAGAACAAGCGGAGTACGATGCAATGCCTGACCCAACAAACGAAGCAAAGCGAAAAGAAATTTATGACAAATACGATAAACTTATTACGCCTTTATTAAAAGAGGGTGTAGGGGAAGATGTAAAGCAAATAAATAAAACAGATTTTGACGAAAACGGCGATTTAACAGACGATGGCTTTAGTAAAGCAACAAATATTTTAAGTGGTATTATTAATGATGTTGCCAATAAGTATAATATTCCAAAAGATAAACTACTACAACATTATAATATAAAAAATGGTGAGTATCGTAGTTCATTGAAAGGAATTTTGGCTATGGGAGAAAGTCAAGATTATCAAAAAACAATAAAATTAGTAAAAGATATTGCTTTTGAAATGTTTCCCGATAAAATTGACGAATTAAATAATCAAATAAATTCTCATAGCGATGAATTATTAAATTCATTAGAAAATGGTAAACCATTTGAAGTAAATAAAAGCATCGGCAAGGTAGTATCAGCATTATTTGAAATTGATGAAAATTGGAATAAATCAAAAGCGGTAGCAGAAAAGAAAGCAGAACTTCCCCAACAAAAAACAGTAGAACAACTAAGAGCAGAAGAGCAAGAACAAGTAATAAAACAAATGAAACCATTTACAGATAAAATGGTTGATATTGAAAGGGAATTCAAAAATAACGAATACGAAATAAATACCGATTACGATAACGAGATACAGGTATTAGATAAAAATGGCGAACAAGTAGAGTCTGATGAACTCCCAGACAATCTAAAAAAATTAGCAGCAGACTATGAAAAAGCAACAAGTAAACTAGGAGAATTTGATGCTTCTGCTAGGGAAAAGGCGCTTGCTGAATCTAGGAAAGTAGTAGAAACGGAAGCCGAAGTTATTGAGCCAGAAAAAATAGCGCTACCAGAACGAAAAAGACAAGAACCAGCAAAACAAATAAAGGAAGGAGAATCAGTAGACTTTAAAATAGGAGATATAAATGCCAAGCCAATTACTGGAGAAAAAATAACCATACCAGGTCATGAAGACATGGATACTGTCATAGTAAGAGATGGGATGAGTTATGATATTTACGAATTAGCCACTGGGTTAAAGTTAACATCAGAAGAATCTTTTACAAGAGAAGATGCCATTCAAAACGCATCTAGCATAATGAAAGAAAAAGGAGTGACAGCCAAAAAAATATATACAAAAGCGGTAAAAGGGGAATTTGATAAATTCGGAGTAGAGAAAGTAAAGCCAATAAATAAAAGTGTTGCATACGAACAGTTTAGAGAAGAAGAAAGAGCCAAGGCTCTGGCTATGCCATATTTAAAAACAGAAACAGAAAGACAAGGATTATTGGACAAAGCTAAAGAAGCGAAAGATAAAGGACTTGATAATGTAGCGGAAACCATAACAAGGGCTGCCAATAAAAGAATTGAAGGCGGATTTGATTTTGGTATTAGCGATGCAAAAAGAATGATAGATTTTGCTGATAACGCAAAAAAAATGGCAGAATTAAAAAAAGAAAACAAGCCATATCCGAAAAGCGAAATAGTATCACGTACTGGAGATGAATTGGAGTTATCTCATTCTTTAAATATTGGATTCGCAAAAGACAGATGGAGCGACTTGCCAGCAGACATAAAAGAAAAAGGGATAGATGCTTATAAGAAAGTAGTTGATATATACAACAAGTATGGATATGCTCCAAAATCAGTTCAGAATTTAGAATCTCCGACATTATTTATTGCTAAATACATAAAGTCTCTCGGTACAAAAGATTTAGAAAAAAGACCAGAAAGAATAAAAGAAGAACTAGATAATATAGATAAGCAAGTAAAGGCTATAGACGAAGCGTATAAAAAAGAAATTGGTGGGGAAAAAGCTGAACCAGAAGCTCCCAAACAAAAAGAAGAAACACAAAAGCAATACGTAGATAAAAAAATAGCTCTTATTAAGGAAAAAGGAAAGCCACTTTCTGAATTTAAAGTAGGGGACAAAGTATTTGTAGCTTCCGATTGGGATAGCAGATTTAATCAACATACAGAAGGGATAATTACAGAGATAGGGGATGATAATGTTATAATAAAAAGATTTCCAGAAAATCCTGATTACGCCAGGTTCAAGATAGCCAACTTTAGCACAAGGACATTAGCTATGCTAAAACCAGAAGGCGAAGTCAATTATAAAGGAGAGTCAGTTATTTGGAAGAACAAAGAAAATAAAGCAGCCATGGCAGCTATAGAAGCCGTAGCAAAAGAACCAGCAAAAGAAACGCCTAAAAAAGAGGAAGCAATTCCCGAACAAACTAAATCCAAACTAGACAAATTCAAAAAGAAAAAGAAAGGAGAAGAACAAGTAGACCTATTCACTCAACCTAAAATAGCAGAAAATGCAGAAGAATCAAGAATCATTGAAAGTAAACTCTCAAAAGAAGACAATCCTGAGCAAGAGCCAATTGTCAAGACTGCTGAACGCAAAGCAGAAAATGCAAGCAGAACTCCAACAGAGGAACTCAAAAAACAAATAGATGATGTTACATCTAAAATAGAAGATGCTACCGATGTTGTCAACTTCCCTATCGCAAAAATAAAAAGCAACGAAACAGAGTATCAAGGAAGAAAAAATAAATTTTCTGAAAGAAGCGCAAAGAATGTAGCAGAAAATTTTGACCGAAATAAGTTTGACCCAATAGTAGTATATAATCATCCAGACGGCAATACTTATGTACTTAGTGGACACAGTAGATTAGAGGGGATGAAAAGAAGAGGTGAAACTACAATACCTGCAAGAGTATACGAAGGAACTCCCGAGCAGGCAAAAGACTTTGCATTAAAGAGTAATAAATTAGGTACACTACAAACAGATATAGAAAATGCAGCGTACTACAGAGAGCAATTAAAAAAAGGCAAGAGTTATAATTCTATTTTAGAAGAAGCTAAGGAAAACGAACAGCAAGGTAGTGCAAAAAGAATTGTTAGTTATGCTCATCTGAACCCAGACGGAAAAACAATGGGGGCTATGGAGTCTTTAGAAGGGACTGAAGGGGATACCAATGTAAACCTATCTAGTATAGCTACAAAAATAGGGGACATAAGAGCAAACAACGAGCATTTAACAAATGCCCATGAAGATGAATTGTTTGATTTTATGACTTCAGACAAAGACAATATACCTACTGATAAAGAAATATTAGACGCTAATAGTCAAATTAGCAGAAGCATTGCATCCGTTAGATTCAATCCAGAAGAACCATTAAACTTAAATAGATTCACAAATAAGTCGGCAGAAAGGATAGAGTGGGAAAAAGAAAAAAGGGATATCGAAGAGCAAATCAGAGAAAATAGAAAAGAAGTTAATCCTAGTAAAACAACTGGGTGGACTGGATTAAAAGACAGAGCAATATCTTCCCTGGCAAAAGATAAATCGGCAGAAGCTGTAGATGCAGCTACGCAGCAGTTTAATAAAGATTTTAATGGTATAAAAACGCAATACGAAAAAATATTAGCAAGAAAAAAAGCGGAACTTAAAATTCTTGAAGAAAAATTAGGCAAGCATTTATTGAGAGAAAAAGGGTTGATTGAGGGAGAAAAAAACCAACAATCATTATTTTCTGTAGAAAAAACAAAAGAGCAAGACCTTTTAGATATGACCGATGCTGTAGTCGATATAATTAAAGAGTTCCCCGACAAAACATCAGAACAAGTACAATTAGAAGTAGCATCATATACAGGCAATAAAACAAGGGCAATGAGCAGGCTTGTAGCACAAGCATATAAAGAAGCAAAAAATGTTGTCACAAAAGACCTTGTTAAAGACCCTATAGTAAGAAGATTAAATAGAGCATTTTTAAATATAGGCACTACTATACTTGAAAACTCAAAGCAGCTAATGGACAAAGCAAAGGAGCTTAGGGAGGCAAGGTTTAGCGCAACAGATAATACCGCAGGATACGAAACAAGAGATGGTAAGCCTATTGGATTTGTATATGACACCGAGCAAGTTGCAAGACAAAGATTTGACTTTTCTAAATTAAAAAAGATAGGAGAAGGAAGCGATAGAATTGTTTTTGACCTTGGAGATGGCAAAGTATTAAAGGTTGCAAAAACAGCCAGAGGATTGGCTCAAAATGTATATGAGGGGGATTTTTATTTAAGTATAGTTCCGCAGGTATTTGAAAGAGGATTGAATTATGTAGTGGCAGAAAATACGCCAAGAATAAAAGCAGCAGATGTTGTTCCTATCTATGATGTAGAAACTGGACAAGAAATAGGAAAAGCTACTGCTGGGGAAATGCTAAATGACTTAAAAAAATTCAATCAAAAAGATTTTGATACACATTCTGACAAAATACAAGATGTATTAAGAAAATATGGTCTTGAAGATGCCTTAAAT
>Ga0194048_10001547_pt1 | contig 11434 bp, 9 predicted proteins | sample JunL225m_MetaG_FD_161685 | JGI IMG/M metagenome (GOLD analysis project Ga0194048, IMG submission 161685) | Anoxic zone freshwater microbial communities from boreal shield lake in IISD Experimental Lakes Area, Ontario, Canada - Jun2016-L222-5m | ecosystem: Environmental > Aquatic > Freshwater >...
GCTCGCCTGCGCGGATGGAAAATCCGCTTCTTGGGGCTAGGTTCTTCGTAAAAGCACCAGCTGTCCTGCAGCATCCGCACGCCCCTCAGCGTTTGATCGCGCACAAAGGCTAGGACCGGGCAAGTTACCGGCCCTTTAAGACCCGTCCTAAAATGCGCCAGATCACGGCAGCAAGGACTGGCGGGTATCGCCCGGCATGCGCTGCACCCAGGGCGCGCGCGCCGGCATGGACAGGATTAGTCCGCGGATATCGGTATCGGCAGGCCCCGCCACGGCGCCGGTGTCGGGGTCGATCACCCGCCGCGCCTGGGCCTCCATCGCATAATAGCGGCGCTTGCCGGACTGGTCGGGACAACCCATTCCGTCGCCGCCCCAGCGCAGTTCCACGCAGTTGTAGGGATCGAACGACATGTCGAACAGCCGGTGCGAGATATCGTCAAACGTCAGCGTCACCGGGCGCTTGTCGCTGGACAGGATGGTGATTGCGCAGGCCGCGCTTTCCCGGTCATAGGCGGCCAGCAGGTCGCGCTTCAGGTCCAGCCCGTCATAGACAACTCTGGTGTCGCGGTTCAGCCACTGGCCGATCATTTTCCCAAGTTCCTGGCGGAATGCGACGAAGGCGGCACGTAGCCGCGCATCGCGCGCGGGCGTGGCGTAAGCCTCCCACTCCCCGTCATTGCTGGAATAGATGTTGGCCGGAATGGCCGAGGGATGCAGCTTGGCCGTGATGCCGTTGGCCACCGCCTGGTTCACCGCCTGCGCCCGGTCGTTCAGGTCGTTGCAAAGGGTGCCCATGGTGGCCTGCAACTCATAGACCGGATTGAAATCTGTCTTGCCGCCCGATACCGCCACCCGCGCATATTCGTAATAGCCCAGCCGCGCGCCCTTGTAGCGCCAGGTCCCGTCCCGCTCGGTGCCGAAATACTGGACCAGTGAGAAATCCGCGATCTGGCTGTTGCGCGCCAGAACATAGTGCCCACCCACCAGCGCGCCATTTTCCCAATGCGCATTCTGCAATTGCAGCGGCCGCCAGTTCTTCAGCCCGCCGCCCAGCGATGGCGGGCTCTGGCCGAATTGCGGACCATAGACGCTACGGCTGATGGTGAAGTCGGGATGGGCGTCCATGTAATAGATGCGCCCCGAACCATCGACGCGATAGACGATGCCGACATGGGCATTGGTGTCATAGATCACCGTGCCGGGGCGGATGCTGCCCGGCTGCAGCGCAGGCGAATAGAAATCCGCCGGGATGGCGCCATCGCCGGCCGCATCGATGCGAAAGGTGCCGGAATAGACATTGTCCAGCAGGGTGCGGATGGCGGCAGCGCCATCGATACCGCCGCCATGGTCGATCATCCCGGCGCGGCTGACGATGCGGTTGGAGCTGTGGCCGAAGCGCGAGCCCGCCACGCCATCGACATAGGAAAAGGGCAGCCCGTTCTTCCAGGCATAATAGGCGCGCAGCAGGTAGGGCAGCTTGGCGCAGTCGACATCGATGTCCAGGAAACGCCCATCGCCGCCGCGCCAGGGATTGGCCGGATCGCGCAGGCAGCTTTGGGAGGAGGAACAGCCCGAATCCCCCAGCGCGGTGATGAAGGCGCCATAGCCCGCCTCGTCCGCGGCGTCCCAATGGTCCTTGGTGATGCGCCAGGGCGCGGCCTGCGCGGACGCGCAACCGGCGATCAGGATCAGGGCGGCAAGCAGGGCGCGCATGCCCCCGTTCTAACAGCCGGGATGGAATGGGGGTGCGGCAGAATCGGTAGTTCGGTTAACGGCAGGGCGGCGGGTTCAGCAGCGGCGCCAGCCTGCGGCCGTCCAGGCTGACATAGGCGCTGTCGCCCATGCCCGGGCGTACCCGGCTCCTGTGACCATTCTGGGCCAGCGGGATCGCGATGGAGTCGGGAACCGGCACGGCGGTGGCGCCCACATCGGCGGGGACGACCTTGCGGCCCTGGACGTCGGCTCCGGCGGCATAGTCGGGCGCGGCGGCGCAAGGGCTTGTTGGACCTCCATCCAGCAGGGGATCGGGTTGGTGCGGCTTGGCGATGGTTCCGGCGGCGGCTGGAACAGCCAGCGAAAGCAGGATCACCGCCACGAAATTATATTGCGTATGTTGCATTGCAATACACCTAATAATGTCGTGACTCCACCCACGAAGCACTATATCAAACTACCCAATAAAAGAACGTGACCGCATTAGAACGGCCAAGTTCGGGGAGAATTACCGCGAAAGCGGATATGGGCCGGAAGCCATGCTTCCGGCCTTTTCGTTTGTGGGCTGTGGGGGCACACGATGCTGGAAAGACTGTTCGGACTTCGCGCCGAGGGCATCACCGCCAGAAGCGAAATCCTGGCTGGCGTCACGGTGTTCTTCACCATGGCTTACATCCTGTTCGTCAATCCGCAGATCCTGAGCGCCGCCGGCATGGACCGCGGCGCGGTGTTCATGGCCACGGCCATCGCCGCCGCGCTGACCACGCTCCTGATGGGCCTCTACGCCAACCTGCCGGTCGCGCTGGCGCCGGGCATGGGCCAGAACGCGTACTTTGCCTTCACCGTGGTGCCGCTGCTGGCGGGCGACTGGCGGCTGGCGCTGGGCTGCGTGTTCATTTCGGGCATCCTGTTCGTGGCGATCTCGGCCTCGCCCTTGCGCGAGGGGCTGATCAACACCATTCCCCAAAGCCAGAAGCGCGCCATCGGGGCGGGCATCGGATTCTTCCTCGCCCTGATCGGGTTCGAGAATGCCGGATGGGTGAAGGCGAGCGCCGCCACCCTGCTGCAGCCGGGCAACCTGGCCGATCCCAAGGCGCTGATCGCGGCTGCCGCCCTGCTGGTGATCGCGGCGCTGTGGGCGCACAAGATTCCCGGCGCGGTTCTGATCGGCATCATCGGCGCCACGCTTGCCAGCATCGCACTGGGCCTGACCGCCCTGCCCGCGCTGTCGGCTGCCCCGCCGTCCATCGCGCCGACCTTCCTGCAGCTCCACTTCACCGGCAGCGCTTCAACAGGTGCGCTGGCGTCGGTGGTGCTGGTTTTCCTGCTTCTGGACCTGCTCGATACTTCCGGCACCCTGACGGCGGTGGGCAACCAGGCTGGACTGATGAAGGACGGCCGGTTGAAGAATGGCCGCCGCGCCCTGGTCAGCGCCGCCACCGGCACCATGATCGGCGCAGTGCTGGGGACCTCGCCCGTCACCGCGTACATCGAAAGCGCCGCCGGCGTGGGCGGCCGCACCGGACTGGTCGCCGTTACCGTGGCGGTACTGTTCGCCGCCGCGCTGCTGCTGGCGCCGCTGGCGGGAGCGGTCCCGGCCTATGCCACCGCCCCGGCTTTGATCTTCGTCGCAGGGTTGTTTGCCAAGGAACTGAAAGACATCGCCTGGGACGATGTCACCGAGGCCCTGCCCGCCCTGATCACGGCGCTGGCCATCCCCTTCACCTTCTCCATCGCGAGCGGCATCGGCATCGGCTTTGTCGCCTATGTCGTTCTCAAGCTGCTGACGGGACGTTGGCGAGAAGTCGGTGTTGGCGTGGGGGTAATTGCGCTGGCTTTCGCTACGAAAATCGCTTTCGGGTTCTAGCCAATAACAATAATCGACAAATTGAATATTGCCGGGCTGTTATTGACACTTCTCGGAGCTATCGTCGCGGCCTCAGGCGTAATTATGAGCAAGCAAACGGCGATCGAACTCAGCAGCACTTATTGGGACGAAAATCTGCGTCTTAGAGCGGCGCTCCTCAAACAGTCCCGCACTGCAGCTGGCGGACTAGTTTTAGTTGCACTCGGAACAGCCCTCCAGCTTTGTGCTTTGCTGCTATCGCACAACTGAATCCAAAAGAGCTATTTAAAGCTCCAGCCAGTGGAAGCCGATAGCGGCATAGAACGCCACCCAGATCACCGCTGCGATCACCGTAGCGATCCTCGCCTTCTTCCAGAGCATCGGATTGAGCGGCGCGCCGCTTTCGGGGTCGCGTTCGCTGCCCAGCCCCACGGGCAACAGGCAGAACAGGCACAGGAACCACAGCACCGCATAGGCGCTGAACAGCACGATATAGTGCAGCATGATCGCCATGGTCACAGCTCGCTTACCAGCACACGCGTGATGGGCTTCTTGCCCCAGGCGTTATGGGCGGCGCGGCGGGCGGCGCGGCGGACATTCTCGGTCAAATCGTCGATGTCGCTCTTGCGGTTGCCGTCGATGGTGGCTTCCACCGCCTTCAGCACCGCTTCCTCCACCGGCTCGGGCATGCCTTCGCCCAGCACCACCGGCGGGGCGGCGATGCGGCCCTTGTGATCCACCACCAGCGCTACTACCAGCAATCCGCCAAAGGCCATGGCGCGGCGATCCTTGGCCAGGCCCTCGCCCTCCGCCACCAGAATCCGGCCATCCATGTGGATGCGGCCCGAGGGCACTTCGTCGATCAGTTCGGGGCGGCCCGGCGCCAGGCGGAACATCTGGCCATTCTCGGGCACCATCGCCTGCGGCACCTGCAGCTCGCGCGCCAGTTTGGCGTGGCTGACCTGGTGGCGCATTTCGCCATGCACCGGCAGCGCCAGCTTCGGCCTGATCCAGCGATACATCTGGGCCAGCTCGCCGCGGCAGGGATGGCCCGACACATGCACGTCATGGTCGTCGGCGGTCAGCAGGGCAATGCCGCGCCCCGCCAGCTGGTTCTGGATCTCGGCGATGGCCAGTTCGTTGCCCGGAATGACGCGGCTGGAAAAGATCACCGTGTCGCCTTCACTCAGGCTCACATGGGGATGGCTGCCGTGGGCGATGCGCGCCAGCGCGGCGCGCGGCTCGCCCTGGCTGCCGGTGCACAGGTACAGCACCTTGTGCGCCGGCATGTCGGCGACCTCGGTCTCGTCCAGGATGGTGGGAAAGTCCTTCAGGTATCCGGTCTCTCGCGCGGCGGACACCATCTTCTGCATCGAGCGGCCGACCAGCGCGACGCGGCGGCCATGCGCCTTGGCCGCGCGCGCCACCGTGTCGAGGCGCGCCACATTGGAGGCAAAGCCCGTCACCGCCACCCGGCCCTTCAGGGTGCCGATCAGTTCGGTCAGTGTTTCGCGCACTTTGGCTTCAGAGCCGGAGCTGCCGGACACCAGCGCATTGGTGGAATCGCATACCAGCGCCAGCACGCCTTCATTGCCCAGCTTTTCCAGTGCTTCGACATCGGTCGCCTCGCCCAGCATGGGATCGGGATCGATCTTCCAGTCGCCGGTATGGGCCACCACGCCCAGCGGCGTGCGGATCGCCAGCAGGTTGGGTTCCAGGATGGAATGGGTGATGGAAATGAAATCCACCTCGAACGGGCCCAGCTTGAGCTTGCCGCCCACCGGCACTTCATGGACTTGGACCTTCGAGGTCAGGCCCGCTTCGTCCAGCTTGCCGGTAATCAGGCGGGCGGTGAAGGGCGTCGCATAGATCGGGCAACGCAGCGACGGCCACAAGGGCGCGATGGCGCCGATATGATCTTCATGCGCGTGGGTGGCGATGATGGCCAGGACATTTTCCCGCCGCTCCACCAGGTAGCGGATGTCGGGCATGATGAGGTCGACACCCGGCGTATTGCCTTCGCGCCCGAACAGCACGCCGCAATCGACGATGATCCATTGCCGGTCATTCTCGGGCCCGAAGCCATAGGCGTTGAAATTCATGCCGATCTCGCCCGACCCGCCCAGCGGCAGGAAGACAAGTTCGTCTTGCTTTGTCATGCGATCCATTACGCCTTTGCCGCCTTTTGGGCGTTTCGTGCGTGGATCAGCATCAGCCCGCGCATGGTGAGGTCCGGATCGATATGCTCGATGGCCGGGATGTCGGGCCGGAACAGGTGCGACAGGCCGCCGGTCGCCACCACCGTCATGGGCTTGCCGTACTCGGCCTTGATGCCGTTGATCAGGCCGGTGATCAGGCCAACATAGCCCCAATAGACGCCGGACTGCATGCTGGAGGCGGTGTCGCGGCCGATAACCTTTTGCGCGCGGCTGATGGCGACACGCGGCAGCAGCGCGGCGGCCTGGTGCAGCGCCTCGATCGACAGGTTGGCGCCCGGCGCGATCACGCTGCCGTCAAAGGCGCCGTCCGCAGACACGATGTCGAAGTTGGTGGCGGTGCCGAAATCCACCACGATCACCGCGCCCTTGTAGGTGGCATGGGCCGCCACGGTGTTGCACAGCCGGTCGGCGCCCACGGTTTCGGGATGATCGACCTTGGGGCGCGGTCCCAGGTCCAGCGCCGGATCGCCCACCCGCAGCGGCTCGGTCTTGAGATACTTGCGGCACATGTCGCGCAAATCGAACAGCACCGCCGGCACCACGGTGGCGATGATGGCGGCGTCCAGGTCGGCGAAGGACAGGCCGTCCAGCGCCAGGAGCTGGCCCAGCCACACGGCATATTCGTCGGCGGTGCGGGAAACCTGCGTCACCGCCCGCCATTGGGCGCGCATCTTTTCGCCCTCGTAGAGCGCAAAGACGATGTTGGTATTGCCGGCGTCGATGGCGAGCAGCATCAGAAGAACACCTCGCCCGCCGCGATGGCGCGCACGTTGCCTTGTTCGTTCAGCAGCAGCGCGCCCGAGGCATCGATGCCTTCGAACACGCCGTGGCGGGTTTCATGCGGCAGCCGCGCGCGGATCGGCGCGCCCAGTCCCCCGGCCCGCGCCAGCCAGGCGGCGCGTATGGTCTCAAACCCCTTGTTCATCCAGGCATCATACCAATGGGCGAAGCGCGCGGCGAGGACGGTCAGGGCCTTCTCGGATGACGGCGCTGCAATGCCCAGCTGCGCCAGGGAGGTGGCGGGGAATTCGGTGCCTTCGGGCACGCCGGCCAGGTTGACGCCGATGCCAATGGCCAGCCAACCGGGACCGGCTTCCAGCAGCAGGCCCGCCAGCTTCTTGCCGTCTGCCAGCACATCATTGGGCCATTTGACTGTGATGGCGGCGTCTGGCGCGAAATGCGATGCCATTTCGGCTGCTGCCAGCGCGGCGACGAAGGACAGTTGCCCCACGATGGCGGGCGGCGCATCGGGGCGCAGCAGCAGGGTGGTGGCGAGGTTGCCGGAATTGGTTTCCCACACCCGGCCCCGGCGGCCACGGCCGGCGGTCTGGCGGTCGGCGGCGATCCAGACGGGACCCGTTTCGCCAGACGCAGCCAGGCGCTGCGCCTCGCTGTTGGTGGAATCCAGTTCACCGTGCCGGATTTTTCGGTAGCCCGGGGGCCAGGAAATCAAGGGAGCAGCGCCTTGGCGGCGGCATCCGCGGCAGTGATCACCGGCGAGGCGGCAAAGATGAACAGCAGTGCGACCACGCCGGACAAGACCATGATGGCGCGCGAGCCAAGACCGCTGACGGCATCAAAGGCCGGCGCCGGTTCATCGAAGAACATCACCTTCACCACCTTGAGGTAGTAGACTAGGCCCACGGTGCTGGCGAGCACGCCCAGCACGGCGGGGATCAGCAAGCCCGCCTGGATGGCGGCGAGGAAGACGTAGAACTTGGCGAAGAAGCCGGCCAGCGGGGGCAGGCCCGCCAGGCTGAGGAACAGCATCGAGAAGACCACGGCCAGCCTGATGTCGGTGCGCGCCAGCCCGGCCAGGTCGGAGATATTCTCCACCGCCTTGCCGTTCCGCTTCATCGCCTGGATGCAGGCAAAGGCGCCCAGGTTGGTGAAGACATAGATCGCCAGATAGATCAGCACGCCGCGCGCGCCCAGCGAGGTGCCGGCCGCCAGGCCCAGCAGCGCATAGCCCATGTGGCCGATGGAGCTGTAGGCCATCAGGCGCTTGATGTTGGTCTGGCCGATGGCGGCGAACGCGCCGAGCGCCATGGACAGCACCGAGATGAAGACGATGATCTGGCGCCACTGGTGGATCAGGTCGGGGAACGGCGTCAGGATGGCGCGCAGGAAAAGGCACAGCGCCGCAACCTTGGCGGCGGTGGCGAAATAGGCGGTGATCGGGGTGGGCGCGCCTTCATACACGTCGGGCGTCCACATGTGGAACGGCACGGCGCTGACCTTGAACGCCAGGCCCGAGATCAGGAACACGATGCCGAAGATCACGCCCAGGCTGGGGGCGCCGTCATGGGTGACAGCGGCGATGGCGGAAAAGTCCACGCTGCCGGTAAAGCCATAGATCAGCGATATGCCGTACAGCAGCATGCCGGACGACAGCGCGCCCAGCACGAAATACTTCAGGCCCGCTTCGGTGGAGCGCAGGTGATCGCGGTTGAAGGCCGCCAGCACGTACAGCGCAAGCGACTGCAGTTCGAGCCCCATATAGAGCGACAGGAAGCTGGAGGCCGACACCATCAGCATCATGCCGAGGGTCGCCAGCAGCATGATCACCGGCAATTCGAAGCGCGACAGCTGGATCTCGGAAAAGAACTCGTCCGCCAGCAGGATGGACAGCGCCGCGCCGGCCAGGATCAGCACCTTGGCGAAGCGCGAGAAGCCATCGGCGATGAAGGCATTGTGGAAGGCACTCGCATGATCCGGGCCCATCACGGTGGCAGCACCGGCAGCCACCAGAAGCGCGATGGCGCCCCAGCTGACGGCAGGGGCACTTTTTTCACCCGTGATGGCGCCGAACAGCAGCAGGCCCATGGCGCCGATCGCCAGGATCAGTTCGGGCAGCAGAACGAGAAGATCGGCCTGAAGGTTCACCGGCCTGCTCCTTTGTGCAATTCCGCAACGACTTTCGCGTGATCCATTGCCAGCGCGGTCTTGTTGTCGGCGATCAGCTTGGCCACGGCGGGCGTGGTCACGTCGGTCACCGGCCTGGGATAGAAGCCCAGCGCGATGGTGATCACCACCAGCGGCGCCAGCAGCGCGATCTCGCGCGCGTTGAGGTCCTGAATGGTCTGCAGGCTAGGCTTGACCAGCGACCCGAAGAGAATGCGGCGATACAGAAACAGCGCATAGGCCGCCGACAGGATCACGCCGGTGGCCGAGAAGATCGCCAGCCAGCTGTTGTGCAGGTAGGCGCCCAGCATGGTCAGGAATTCGCCGATGAAGCCCGAGGTGCCCGGCAGGCCGACATTGGCCAGGGTGAACACCAGGAAGAAGGCGGCATAAAGCGGCATGCGGTTGACCAGCCCGCCATAGGCGGCGATGTCGCGGGTATGCATGCGGTCATAGACAACGCCCACGCAGAGGAACAGCGCGCCCGACACCACGCCATGGCTGAGCATCTGGAAGATGCCGCCTTCCACGCCCTGGTGCGTCAGGGTGAAGATGCCAAGCGTGACAAAGCCCATATGCGCCACGGACGAATAGGCGATCAGCTTCTTCATGTCCTCCTGCGCCAGCGCCACCAGCGAGGTGTAGATGATGGCCACGATGCTCATGGTGAACACCAGGGGCGCGAACATCTCGGTCGCGGAGGGGAACATGGGCAGGGAGAAACGCAGGAAGCCGTAACCGCCCATCTTAAGCAGGATGCCGGCCAGGATCACCGAACCGGCGGTGGGCGCTTCGACATGCGCGTCGGGCAGCCAGGTATGGACCGGCCACATCGGCATCTTGACCGCGAAGCTGGCGAAGAAGGCCAGCCACAGCCAGGTCTGCATGACGACGGGGAAATGCACCCCGTTCAGCAGCACGGCGATGTCGGTGGTGCCGGTGTACCAGTACATGCTCATGATCGCGAGCAGCATCAGCACCGAGCCGATGAAGGTGTAGAGGAAGAACTTGAAGCTGGCATAGACGCGCCGCTTGCCGCCCCAGATGCCGATGATCAGGAACATCGGGATCAGGCCGGCTTCGAACAGCACGTAGAACAGCACCAAGTCGAGGGCGCAGAACACGCCGATCATCATGGTTTCCAGCACCAGGAAGGCGATCATGTATTCGGCGACGCGGGTCTCGACGCTTTCCCAGCTGGCGGCGATGCAGAAGGGCATCAGGCCGGCGGTCAGGACCACGAACAGCATGGAAATGCCGTCCACGCCCATGTGGTAGGAAATGCCGCCGCCCAGCCAGTTGGCCTTCTCGACCATCTGGAAGCCGGGATTGGCATTGTCGAACCCGGCCCACATCACCAGCGACAGCGCGAACACGATGATGGTGGTGCCCAGCGCGATCCAGCGCGCGGATTGAGCCCTGGGCATCGCCAGGATGGCCAGCGCACCCAGCAGGGGCACGAATGTGACAAGAGAGAGAATGGGAAGGCTCACAGCGCACCTCCCGCGATCTTGAACCAGGTGACCAGTGCCACCACCCCCAGCAGCATCGCCAGGGCATAATGATAGATATAGCCGGTCTGCAGACGCACCGCGCCGCGCGCCGTGTCCAGCACCCGGGCGGCGATGCCGTCAGGGCCCAGCCCGTCGATCACCGTGCCGTCGCCGCGCCTCCACAGGAAGCGGCCGAGCTTGAGCGCAGGGCGCACGAACAGGAAGTCATACAGTTCGTCGAAGTACCATTTGTTGAACAGGAACAAATAGAGCATGCCCCGACGGTCGGCGAGCTTCTTGGGCAGGCTGGGGTGCAGGATGTAATAATAGAAGGCGATCAGGAAGCCAATGATGGTGACGATCAGCGGCGCCAGCTCGACCCACATGGGCAGCTCGCCCTCCTCGCCGTGACCCACGAACAGCGAAGCGCGCCAGAACTCGTGGGCGCCCTCGCCCACAAAGAAGTGGAAGAAAGCGGCGCCAGAAAACAGCGCGCCCAGCGCCAGGATACCCAGCGGAACCAGCATCACCAGCGGCGATTCATGGACCTCTTCCAGCTTGGGCAAACGATGCTGATGAACGTGGGAATGGCCGGTATCTTCCTCGCCCCGCAGCGGCTCGTCATGTTCTTCGTCATGATGGACCTCGTGCGGGTCCATGTCGGCGCCCCGGTAGCGGCCATGGAAGGTCATCAGGAACTGGCGCCAGGAATAGAAGCTAGTCATGCCGGCCGAGACGATCAAGAGAATGAAGGCGTAAGTGCCGATGCCGCTGTGGGCGGCGAATTCGTCATTGATGATGGTATCCTTGGAATAGAAGCCCGCCAGCCCGGCGCTCAGATAGGGGATACCCACACCGGTCAACGCTAGGTTGCCGATCAGCATCATCGCCCAGGTGAAGGGAATGGCGCGCGCCAGGCCGCCCATCTTCCGCATGTCCTGTTCGTGATGCATGGAATGGATCACCGCGCCGGCGCTGAGGAACAGCAGCGCCTTGAAGAAAGCATGGGTGAAGAGGTGAAACATGGCGGCGTTGTAGGCCGACACGCCGGCGGCGGCGAACATGTAGCCCAGCTGCGAGCAGGTGGAATAGGCAATCACCCGCTTAATGTCGTTTTGGAACAGGCCGACGGAGGCGGCGAAGAAGGCGGTGGTGGCGCCGATGAAGGTGACGAACTCCAGCGCCACGGGCGACAGCTGGAACATGGGCGAGCAGCGGCAGACCAGGAACACGCCGGCCGTCACCATGGTGGCGGCATG
>Ga0194048_10001548_pt1 | contig 11433 bp, 13 predicted proteins | sample JunL225m_MetaG_FD_161685 | JGI IMG/M metagenome (GOLD analysis project Ga0194048, IMG submission 161685) | Anoxic zone freshwater microbial communities from boreal shield lake in IISD Experimental Lakes Area, Ontario, Canada - Jun2016-L222-5m | ecosystem: Environmental > Aquatic > Freshwater >...
GTAATATCCCTAGTACAACAGGTCTTGACAATACTTATTCTATTGTTGGTGGCGCAATACCCCAAGATACCTATGTAGGAACAGTAATTGATGGGACAAGCCTAAATACGACACAATTATCATCTACTACTACAACTGATGGTTCTGTCACATTTAGTAAAACCATGTATGACCTTCCTGCTGACTATGAAACTATCACAGATAACACCCATTGGGATAAGACAAAGCATTGGCAGATGCTTGGCCCAGTCGATGCACAGCAATGGCAATGGCTAAAGTCAGGATATATCTCCACAGGGCCTAGAGTTCGTTGGAGAATATTAGGTGGTGAATTTCAGATATGGCCACCCTACAATACCCAAGAATATCTAGGTTTTGAATACCGCTCTAAGGGATTTGTACGAGATGCTTCAAACGCTGTCAAGAACAGCTTTACTGCCGATACAGATACGACTGTCTTAGATAACACCGTAATTGTCTTGGCAACTAAGCTCAAATACTTCCAAATTAAGTCTTTTGATACTTCTGCATTAATGCAAGATTACCAACGCTATTTATCAGTCGCTAAAGCTAATGACAAAGGTTCTGCTACATTGAGTTTTGCACCACAACCAAGTGCCGTATTAATTGGTTATGCAAACATCCCAGACACTGGCTATGGAAGTTAGTTATCTGACTATGGGGATATTATAAAATGGCTAGAAACGCCAAAACTACTTCAATGGCAGCCCCTATTGGGGGATGGAATAATAGGGATTCATTGGCAGAAATGCCACCCTTAGATGCTGTAGAACTTACAAACTTTTGGCCTACTCCTACCGATGTACAGCTAAGAAAAGGTTGGACTAAATACTGTACAGGAATCACGGGCAATGTCTATACAATCATTAATTACCCTTATAACAATGCTCAGGGATATAAACTCTTTGCGTTTGCTAATGGCAATATTTATGATGCTTCAGGAACTACTGCTACCCTAGTCTTTAGTGGTCTAAGTAATGCCAAGTGGCAGTATGTCAACATGACTACGGCTGGTGGTAACTTTATTATTGCCTGTAACGGTGTCGATCCTACCCTAATATATGACGGCACAAGCTGGGCGTATATGGCTACAACGCAGACTGCACAGACAATTAGCAGTATTACCCGTGTAGGCACTCTTGCTACTCTTACGACTGCGGTAGCTCATGGATTAATCACAGGTAACAGGGTTAGTATCTCAGGTGCTACTTCTAGTGAATATAACGGCACATTCGTCATTACTAAGACGGGTGCTAATACCTTTACTTATACAATGCTTACAACTCCTGCCGCTAACGCTACGGTAGTGGGAACATACACAATTACAGGCATAACAGGCGTAAACAGTAACACATTTGTTAATGTCAACTTGTTTAAAAATAGGCTTTATTTCTGTGCAAATAACAGTCTAAGTTTTTGGTATCTTGATGTACAAGCAATTTCAGGCGTAGCTTCACAATTCCAGTTAGGGTCATTTTTCCGTAATGGCGGGTACTTACAAGCGATGGGTACATGGACACTTGACGCTGGTTATGGTGTAGATGACTTTGCTGTATATGTAACCAGTATGGGAGAAATTCTTGTTTATCAAGGATTTGACCCTAGTGACCCAAACAACTGGGCGATGAAGGGTCTATGGCAGATGGGGCAGACTTTTACCCGTAGATGTTTCTTTAAGTGGGGTGGTGACCTATTATTGCTCACACAAGATGGATTAGTCCCCTTAACTTCTGCCCTTCAATCTGACCGACTTGATCCCCGCATCAACTTAACAGATAAAATTTACTACGCTGTAAGTTTAGCGGCTAGTAATTATTATGCTAATTTTGGCTGGCAAATCAATTACTTAGCAGAATCTAATATGCTGATATTGTCTATTCCTACTAACTTTGGAATGGAACAATATGTAATGAACACGATTAACAAGTCGTGGGCTAGGTTTACAGGAATTGAGGCTTATTGCTTTACTGTATCAGGTGATAACGATATGCACTTTGGCGGTAATGGCTATGTTGGTCTGTTCTTTAATGGTTTTTCTGATAACAATACTAATATTGTTGGAAACGCACAACAGGCTTACAACTACTTTGAGAGTCGTGGACAGCTTAAACGATTCACGATGGTAAGACCTATCTTTCAAACAGATAACGGTTTGCCAACTGTTTTATGTGGGATTAGTACCGATTTTGATACTGTACCCCTTACTAATCAACTTGCTTTTAATCCAGCCACAGTAACAACAGGCGTATGGGATTTAGGTAAATGGGACTTGAATAACTGGGGCGGTGAACTTGTAACTACTAAATACTGGCAGGGAGTCACGGGTACAGGATTTGCTGCTTCTATTAACTTAAATGTTGCATCGCAAGGTATCGACTTTCATTGGGCTTCAGTCGATTATGTAATGGAAGCTGGTGGCGTTCTTTGAGGAAGGTTACTACCGAAAATCAAAAGTATATGGGTGACTGGCTGGTTCGTTTAATGAATCATCCGCTACCCGCAGAAACAGTCTGTATAGGACAAGAATTAGATGGAGTATTAGTGGCAGTCGTAGGGTTTTGTAGCTTTATGCCAAATGCTTGCCAAATGCACATTGCAGCAGTAGATGAAGTAAATTGGATGAGTCGAGATTTATTGTGGGCGGCTTTCGATTACCCCTTTAATAAACTAGGAGTTAGCGTTATACTAGGGCAAATCTGTGCTGATAACACGGATGCACTAAGGTTAAACCGACACTTAGGCTTTAAAGTTGTAGCCGAAATACCTGATGCCCACATGGAAGGCGATTTGGTAATTATGGCTATGAGGAAAGAGGATTGTCGGTGGCTAGACATCCAATGTCCTTTAAGGAAATTAAAAGGGGAATAACATGGGTGGTGGTGGATTTTTAGGATTAGGGCCTGCGCCAAGTGCGCCAGCCGCACCTGACTATACTGGAGCGGCAAATGCTACAGCCGCAGGTAACTTAGCGGCCGCACAAACAGCAACTGCGGCTAACCGTGTAAACCAAGTAACCCCTTACGGTAACTTAAACTACAGCCAAAATGGTACTGATGCTCAAGGCAATCCTACTTGGACAGCTACGACTTCCCTTTCCGATGTCGGTCAACAACTTTTAAACAATCAAAATAACGCTAGTTTAGGACTAGGTTCTGCTATTACTTCTCAGTTAGGAAATGTACAGAACACGATGTCACAGCCGTTTAATCCTAATCTTCCACAAGTAGGAATTAACGCTGGTCAGAATTATCAAGATGCTGCAATGTCACGACTTTCTCCTCAAATTGGTCAACAGCGTGAATTATTAACTAATCAGTTATCAAATTCGGGTATTCCTGTAGGCTCAGAGGCTTGGAATAAAGCTCAAATGAATCAAGCTCAAAAAGAAAATGATCTTTACGCTGCCAATACAACTCAAGGGTTTAATACTGGTTTAGCCGCTAATCAGCAGGCTTATAACCAAGCTCAAACTAATTACAATATGCCGCTTAATACTTTGAGTGCATTGCGTACAGGATCACAGGTTCAAAACCCAACATTTCAAAATACCCCACAACAAGCTACAACATCAGGTGCTGATCTATTAGGTGCGACTACTGCTGCTGGTAACTACAATTTAGCTAGTTCTAATGCTTCTAATGCGGCTCAAAGTGGATTTAATAGTGGATTGATGAGTCTTGGTGGTACATTAGGCGGTGCTTATATGATGTCACCAACTTCAGATATTCGTACTAAAGAAAACATTAAACAAGTTGGTTACTTAAATAATGGATTGCCATTATATGAGTTTGAATACAAGACTGAATTTAAAAACGATCCTTTAGCTGGACATGGTAAGTTTATGGGTGTAATGGCTCAAGAAGCACAAGAAGTGATGCCTGAAGCTGTTTCTACACGCCCTGATGGTTATTTAATGGTTGACTATGGTAAGTTAAATGGATAGTCAATTTACAAATCCCTACACATCGACTTATGCTCCTAGTGGTTTTGAACAACTAAATCAACAGGGCATGAATCCTGTATTTCAAAATACTAATGCTCAACAACAATATTTGGCTGGTCAACTGCGTGAACAACAAGCATTAGCACAACATAAAAACCCACAACAAGCACAGGGTAGCAGTATGAATCCTATGGATTTAGCTAAAATGTTAAAAAATAAACCTGCTCAACAGCCTACAAATACAACTGGCGCACCTGTAACCGATTACAGCACACCATATAACCCTGCAACGGGTCAAAGTTGGGATGTAACTGGTAGTGGTTTAGCTGGAAACGGTGGCTATGATCCTATGGCAATGGGTGGAATGAATGACTATTTAGGTCAAATGGGTCTTGATACAGGTGGTTTTAGTGGTGTAGGTAATTTTAGTATGGGTGGTGTTGGCGATAGTTTAGCTGGTGCTGGAGATTGGACTAGCGGTCTAGGTGATATGTTTAGTGGTATTGGCGGATGGTTTTCAGGGATTGATTGGGGTGGAATAGGTGCAGGTGCGGCAACAGCCGCAGAAGAAGCTGCCCCAGCCGCAGCAGCAGCCGCATAAGGAAAGAAAATGTCAGATACAAATCAATTTAGCGCAATTCAAGCAGGAACATTATCTCCTGAAGATTATGCTCAACAACAAGCCTTAAATCGTCAACAACGGTTTGCTGAATTGTTGATGGCTCAAGGAACGCAAGGACAACCTGCGGGACAAATGGTTAGTGGTAGATATGTACCAAATTCATTTTTTCAAAACTTGTTACCTGCTGCACAAATGATGGCTGGGGCATATATTGGTAAAAAAGGTGATGAACAAGCTATCAAATTAGCTGAAAAAATTCGTGGTCAATATGCTGATGAATTAAGTAAATACCAACAATTGCGTCAAGGATCACCTGCACAAGCTGGTGGTATTCAAGGCCCTAATGGAATGACTACACAGACTACACCTGATATGTATGGTGCTGATATGTCGCTTAATCCACAATACAAACAAGTTGCTCCTGTTGCTGCACAAGCACCAAACCCGCAAGCCGCCAATATGTATGGTGCTAGTGTTGCTACAAATCCTGCTATTAAACAATACGCTACCAAACAATTGTTTGAAAATCCAAATTGGGCAGAAGTTAGTCGAATTAATCCAAAAACAGGTGAAACTGATACTTATACTTACGATAAAAACTCGCCAAATCCTGAATCAACGATGAGATTTTTGTCTACATCTAAACCAGCTTTAACAATGAACGAACGCTTATCATTACAAGATCGTGGTATCAATGTTCCTAATGGTGGCTCTATGCCTGTTAGTAATCAAGGCGGTGGACAACCTAATGTAGTTGGCGGTCAACCTAATGCTATGCAACCAACTGCTGTTGTTAAGCCTGTTTCAGCTACTAATGTTCCAGTAAATGATTTAGTTAAATCACTTGGATATGATCCATTTAAACCACCACCACCCCCTGTTGGATTGCCAAGTGCTGAAGCCGCCCGTGCTTATCGTGCAGATCAATACAAACCTTTAGAAGGTGAAAGTAGAAAAGCTGTAAATGGTGCGGCTAACTATCAAGATGCTTTGGACAGATATGTACAAGTTCTTAATTCTGTTGATATGACGGATTTGGCTAATCCACAAGTAAGACAAAAAATTGATTCTGCTTACAATTCAGCCATATTAACTGGTAAAGAAGCGTATAAATTAGGCGTTTTAAATGGTGGTGATGAAAGAATTTTAAATAGTTTATTTCCTAATTATAGTGATACTTTAAAAATGTTGGTGTTTAAAGATACTATTAAAGATTTGGCACAAACTCAAAAAGAATTTGGCACAGGAATTATTCTTAAAGAATATGGTTCTGCTAATAAACCTGTTCCTGAGATGTATAGAAAACATATTGTTGTTCCTAAATCTCAAACAGAAGCAAATGCACAACCTATAAATTTCAAAACAGAAGCCGATGCCGCTAAAGCTGGCCTTAAAAAAGGCACACGAGTTATTATTAACGGTGTAGCTGGAACTTGGAACTAATATGCCATTTGTACCTGATACCCCAGCCGTAGGAAAATTTCAGCCTGATGCACCTAACGCTGGAAATATGTATGCTGGCGAAGATGTTTTTTACAGCCCTGAAGGTATACCTTTAAATGTAACAGCGAGTTCGGCTGAAATTAAAGGCATTCCAAAGCATATTGCACAAGCAATGACAGGTATTGTCAGTAGTCCTATTACAGCGGCTACAGGGGCGGCTAAACAGTTTGCTGGAATACCGCAATATTTAGCCAAACTAATAGAAGAAAAACCACAACAAACGCTTTCAGGGCTAGTTACTGGTCAAAAACCAACACAACCATTAAATCCTGTTGAACAAGGTATTAACGCATTAAATCAAATTGAAACAGGCACAAAAGAAGCCGCTGGGCCTTATTCTTGGGTTACTAACAGACCATCAAATGTAGCAGGTGAAATTGCTCCTTATTTAATGGGCGGTCAAGCTGGTACGGCTATGGGTGAAACTGGTCTTACTACCAAAGTAATGAATGGTATGAAAGAAATCGGTGAATTGCCTAGTTTTGTTCGTAATGCAATGGCAAGTAGCCCTAAATTAGCTGATTTTGCTCAAAAAGTAGCAGGTGCAACTACGCTGGGCGGATTAACAGGCGCAGGTCAAGCTGAAAAAACAGGTTTAACTTTACCTGAATTAACTACTGAAAAATTAAAAAATATTGGTACAAATGCCGCAATTAGTGGTGCTTTACCTATTGCTGGGGCTATTGCCAAACCAATTTATAACTATGCAATTAAGCCTGTATCTAAAATGGCAGGTGATTTAGCGGCACATCTTATTAGTTTAGAAACAGGTACAGGATCAGAGCCAATTACTGCGGCCGCAAGGGCTGGTTATGCTGGCGGTGAAGAAGCTAAACAATTTGCTAGAAATTTACGAGATCAAGTATCTAAAGCTGAAGTATTAAATATGCTTGAATCTAATGTAAGTAATATGAAAAATGCTATGCAAAGCCGCTATACAGGTGGTATGCAACAGATTTCTAAAGATAAAACTCAACTTGATTACACGCCTGTTAAAACTGCTATTCGTGAAGCTACTGAAAACTTTGGTTCTTATAAAGGTAAAGAAGTTAATAGTAGTGTAATTAATGCAATGGATGAAGTTCGTACAAAAGTTAAAGATTGGCAATCAGAACCAGCCAAAATTTTCCATACACCTGAAGGTTTTGATAATTTAAAACAGTCTGTTGGTGAAGTATTAGAAAAACAACAATATGGCACAAAACAATATGCGGCTGTAAAACAAGTTTATGACAGCATTAAAGACACTATTGGAAAACAAGCCCCTAAATATGCTGAAGTAATGAATGATTATCACAAAAGCAAAGAATTGCTTGATGAAATCAAAACTACATTTAATATGAATAAAAGCCCTGATACTCAATTGCGCAAACTTCAATCTTTAATGCGTAATAATGTAGCAAGTGATTATGGTTATCGTGAAGAAGTAATGAAAAAGGCTATTCAAGGCGGTGGTCAGGACATCATGCCTGCATTGTCAGGTCAAGCGTTAAATTCATTGACTCCTAGAGGATTAATTGGAAAAGGGGCTGATATTTATGCAATTGCCCATTTATTAACAAGTCCAATGACAGCCATTCCTATGTTGGGATTATCTAGTCCAAGAGCAGTAGGTGAAGCCGCTTTTGCTATGGGTAAAGGGGCTAAAAAAATCGGGGAGTTTGTTGGAACTCCAACAGAAGAAACTAAAAATTTAGCTCGTATGCTTATACTTAATAAAGTGCAAGAAAAGGAACAAAAATGAGTAGAAACGGAAGTGGTGTTTACACCTTAGTGGCTGGAAATCCAGTAGTAACTGGCACAACTATAGCTTCATCATGGGCTAATAATACCCTTACAGACATGGCTACAGCCATTACAGGTTCATTAGCTTCAGATGGTCAAACTACGGCTACTGGCAATTTACAAATGGGTGGCAATAAAGTTACTGGAATAGCGGCAGGAGCATTTAGTGGTGACGCAGTAGAATTTTCCCAATTCACTACTCCTACTTTTACTGGTAATGTCACAATGTCTAGCACAGGCTTTGTGCTTATTCCTAGCGGAACTACTGCTCAAAGACCTGCAAGTCCCGCTAATGGTGAAATTCGCTACAATACTACATTAAGCCAGTTTGAAGGCTATGCTAATAGTGTATGGGGCAGTTTAGGTGGCGGTGCAACAGGCGGTGGTGGTGATACAGTATTTGTAGAAAACGCAAGAATTGTGACTACAAGTTACACATTGACAACAGGTAAATCTGCTGAATCTGTTGGGCCTATTACTGTAAATTCAGGTGCAACTGTAACAGTCCCAACAGGACAGAGATGGGTGGTCTTATGAGTAGCGCAATCCTACAAGGCGGTGCAAGCGGAACAGGTAGTATGACTGTTTTAGCCCCCAATACCAATTCTAATCAAACTGTAACTATTCCTGACGCTACTGGAAATGTTGTTCTTGATTCTGCTACCCAAACACTTACAAATAAAACATTAAGTAGCCCAACAATAACTGGTGCTATTGTTTCTTCAATGGGAAGTAGTGTAATTACTAGTGGTACTGCCGTAGCTTCTACATCAGGCACAAGCATTGACTTTACTAGCATCCCTAGTTGGGTTAAACGGATTACTGTAATGTTTAATGGTGTTTCTACTAATGGTTCAAGCATTATTCAAGTCCAACTTGGAACAAGTGGTGGAGTGCAAACAACTAGCTATGATTCTGCTGGCTTTACAAATGGTGCTGTTGCCACATCAACTACAGGATTGTTAGCTTTTTGGCATGGCAGTGCTTCAACTTTATTATCAGGAATGATGATTATATCGTTGGTCGATTCAACATCTAATACTTGGGTTGCTTCTTGCAATACATCTTATGGTGGTGGGACAGATTCAGGTTCTTCAAGCGGCAAAAAAGTAACTACAACTACTCTTGATAGAGTACGCATCACTACAGTAAACGGAACAGACACCTTTGACGCTGGTTCAATTAACATTCTATACGAGTAAAAATATATGCCATACGGAACAGTCAATGCCGATGTAATCGGTACAAGCGTAGCAGGAAGTAACTTAGGGGCTGGTAACGCTTCTTTAATGAAAAATCGTTTAATAAACGGCAGTATGACCGTGGACCAAAGAAACGCTGGTGCTAGTGTTACTCCTACAAATGGTGTTTTTTCTGTAGATAGATGGTCAGCACAACTTACACAAGCAAGTAAATTTAGTTTTCAACAAAACGCTGGCTCTGTAACACCGCCAGTTGGTTTTACAAAATATCTTGGGGTGACTTCTCTTTCAGCATATTCAGTTCTTTCTAGTGATTATTTTCTTGTAAAGCAAAACATTGAAGGTTTTAATTCTGCTGATTTGGGATGGGGAACTGCAAACGCTAAAACTGTTACCTTATCTTTTTGGGCGTACTCAAGTCTTACAGGAACATTTAGTGTTGGTATATATAATGCGGCTGGCACATCTTGTTACCCTGCAACCTACACAATTTCCGCAGCAAATACTTGGCAACAGGTATCTATAACTGTAGCTGGTAGCACAGCAGCAACTTGGAATACAGATAACAGTATTGGGATTACAGTTGCTTTTGGTTTAGGTGCTGGCTCTACTTATTCAGCAACAGCGAATACTTGGAATAATAGCGGTTCTTTTACTCCTTTTGCCACAGGCGCAACATCCGTAGTAGGAACAAACGGAGCAACCTTCTACATTACTGGTGTTCAACTAGAAGTAGGAAGTAGTGCTACTGGATTTGAGTATCGTCAATATGGTCAAGAGTTAGCTTTGTGTCAGAGGTATTTTCAAAAAACTAATGCTGATATGTATGCTTCTACTGCAAATTTTGGTTATTTAACATGGCAATTTAAAGTTAGCATGAGAGCTTCTCCAACCGTCACTTATGCTTCAAGCTCAAATGGAACTGCACAAAATACTTGTGTTGATTGGACTGATTTATATTACAACGGATATCCATACCTTAAAACAGGCTCAACAGCTTCTGCGGAGTTATAAAAATGTATAAATTACTACCTAAAACACCACAAGGAAATGATGCTAATTGTGTATTGCGTTTATCTGATAACGCATACATACCTTTTGACCCTGACAACACGGATTTTGTTGAATATCAGAAGTGGTTGAGCGAGGGAAATACTCCAATTCCTGCCGATGAGCCAAATGCCTAATCAACATCATTTAGTCCGATACAACAACTTTATATCTGCTTTAAATGGGCAGGTTGTAGAAGACTATTCTGAAAAGCATCACATTGTGCCACGCAGTCATGGCGGTTCAAACAAGAAAGACAATCTTATTGCTTTGACACCTAGACAACATTTCATTGCTCATCGTATGCTTTGGAAGGCTTATGGCGGCTCTATGGCTCGTGCTTATTTTATGATGAGTGCTACAGGTAAGTATGGCAAGATTGGCTCTAAGACCTATGCAATGGCTCGTGAGGACTATTCCAAACAAGTAGTTATTCAGATGGCTAATAAGCCTAATATTCCAGAATTTACACCTGAACATCGTGAGAAACTGCGCCAAGCAAAACTGGGAACTAAAGTAAGCGATGCCACAAAAGCCAAGATTAGTGCCGCACAAGTTGGCAGAGTTTATGACGATGAATTTAAGCGCAAGGTATCTGAAGCCAAAAAAGGCAAAGGTAATGGTAGAACTGGATGGCAACAATCAGAAGAAACTCGTAACAAAATTGGACAAGCACAAGTGGGTGCTTTAAATCATATGCACGGAAAGAAACACTCTATGGAAACTAGGATGAAAATGCAAGCATCACATAAACAAAGAGCCTACCTTGCATGGGTAGCGCAAGGTAATGTCGCACAACCAGCAGAGGAAGCATAATGTTTTTAATTTCTTGGTTATTTGACAAAGTAGGCTATATGCCTAAGATTTCTATTGATACTCAATGGCCTTTTCCCGCCACTCAACAGGATTATGTAGCCCCTGAAGAAGAAAAACCTAAAAAAACAGCTAAAAAAACTGTTAAAATCCATAAAGCGACTACTCGCAAACCAACTAAAAAGTGAGTATTGTCGTGGATATTGACCCAGTAAAATTTGGCGTAACTTGGCAAAAAGTAGAGGCTATGGAATATGAGGTAGCTGAACTTCGTAAAGATGTTAAGCAACTGCTTGAGTTAGCCAATAAAGGTAGGGGCGGTCTATGGGCAGGCATGATGGTTGTTTCTGCTATTTCTGCTTTTGTTGGGTTTATTAGCCATTACATTACTGGAAAATGAAAGCGCATCGCAGTAAAACTTTATGGTTTTCATTTTTATTAGTAGTGTTTGGCGCATTATTTGATAACTTTTCTTATTTACAGTCTGTTATAAA
>Ga0194048_10001551_pt1 | contig 11426 bp, 10 predicted proteins | sample JunL225m_MetaG_FD_161685 | JGI IMG/M metagenome (GOLD analysis project Ga0194048, IMG submission 161685) | Anoxic zone freshwater microbial communities from boreal shield lake in IISD Experimental Lakes Area, Ontario, Canada - Jun2016-L222-5m | ecosystem: Environmental > Aquatic > Freshwater >...
GCTACTAAACGTGCACCTGCCACCAAGGCGGCAGTTTCTGCCCGCATCACCACAGGGCCAATGGAGACTTTTGCAATGGTTTCTGGCACTTCTAACGGGTCGAACCCACCTTCGGGGCCAACAACGATGTATTGGTGTTCTGTGCTCAATGGGCCACCCTCAGGGTCGGCTACGGATACTCCTGCTCGGCCCAGTACTTCAGCGAGGTCGACACCCACATTTACTTGGGGCACAAAAATACGACGGCTCTGCATGCACGCCTCACGAACAATGGTGTGAATACGGTCGTGCAAGCGGTCGCGGGTACCGGCAACGGCACGCTTGGTAGGAAGAAGCACGTCGATTGTGTCGATACCTACTTCAACAAGTTGGCGCACTGTGGCTTCAGGCTTTTCTGCCTTCACTGGCACAAAGGCAATACCGATGGAAGAACTCTTGGGGGTCTCCACCACAACATCGCCAGAGATCTCTATGGCATCGCGACCCACCACGCGACATTCTCTCCAACGCCCCGCGCCATCGGTTGCGGTCACACTTTGCCCGTCGCGCAAGCGCAGCACCCGAAAGAGATGGTGTGCGTCGGTATCGGAGAGAGAAATAGTGGTGATGTTGTCGAGCACAAGGTGCGCAGCAGAATTGCGCAGCAGTGGGTTCACGAAAATGCCGATTTCAACTTCGACTTCAGACCCTTTTCGTGGTCTTTCACTGTTTCTCCACGGAGCTCTGCAAACTTGCGCAACAACGCGTCTTCTTCATCGGTCAACTTGGTGGGTATTTCAATTTGCACAATGATGCGCAGGTCGCCACGACGCTTGCCACCTGAGTTGAGATGCGTTACTCCGCGCCCACGCAACACAAACTCTTGACCATGTTGTGTGCCGTGAGGGATGGTGACTTCTTCTGTGCCATCGAGTGTTTCAATGTTGACTGTTGTGCCCAAAGTTGCTGTAGCAATACCTAAATTTTGCACCGCAATGAGGTCGTACTCGTCGCGCTGCAAGGTTGCGTGTGCAGCAACACGAATATGCACGTAAAGATCGCCAGCAGCGCCACCACGTGGGCCAACTGCACCGCGGCCATTGAGGCGCAGTGTTGCACCAGTGTCGACACCACCCGGAACATCAATTTGATACGTAGCGTTTTCTACGATGCGTCCTTCACCCTTGCAAGAGGTGCAAGGCGTAGACACCACTTGGCCAATGCCGCTGCAACGTTGGCAAGGAGATGCCGACACCATTTGACCCAACAAGCTCTGACGTACGCGACGCACTTGGCCAGCACCATCGCAATCGGAGCAAGTAACAGGCTTTGTGCCCGACCCCGCACCTGAACCCGAGCAATCGTCACAGCGCAAAGCAGTGCGCAAAGTAACGGGCACGGTTCCGCCGAACACTGCTTGTTCAAAGGTGAGATCGGCAATGACTTCAAGGTCTTGCCCTCGTGGTGGGCCGGCATTTTGACCGCGTCCACCAAAGCCGTTTCCACCGCCACCAAAGGGTGAATTGCCACCGAAGAATGCTTCGAAAATATCGCCAAGGCCGCCACCGCTAAAGGGGTCGCCACCGCCGCCTGCGCCGCCGAGGCCAGCTTCACCAAAGCGGTCGTACTGTGCACGTTGTTGTGGGTCAGACAGCACTTCATAAGCGCGGCTGAGTTCTTTGAACTTGTTTTCTGCAGTTGGGTCGTCGGGGTTGGCATCGGGATGCAATTCACGAGCACGCTTGCGATACGCCTTTTTCAGTTCCTCGGCCGATGCGCCACGGCCTACTTCGAGGATGTCGTAAAAATCACTAGCCATTGCTTACTGCTCCATAATTTCCATCTGCAAGTCGACGACCCAATTGTGTACTTACTGCCTCAACTGTTGCCAATGCTTGGGGGTAATTCATTCGTGTGGGGCCAAGTACCCCAACGGTTCCTAGTTTTTCACCATCGGCCATAACTGGTGCAACAACAACCGAGCATGCTGCCAATGGCTCTACGCCGTGTTCGCTGCCAATAGCCACCGACAAACCTCGGTCGAGCACATCGCGCACAAGAGACACCACAACGTATTGCTGTTCCAGTGTTTGTAACACAGAGCGCACTACGTCGACGGCGTCGAAGGCTTGAGCCATTGTCGCAGCACCACCAACGATGACGTTGGCATCGCTTTGGTGAGGAACGAGAAGTGAAAGCGCCGAAGAGCACAAGGCATCGACTTTGGCATCGCCACTTGGCGCAAGATGCACCTGGTTGAACACGTGACCGTACGTTGCTGCATTTAAGTGCGCACTCGCTGCTGCAACTTGGGCATCGGAAAGCTGATCGTCAAGGTCAATGGCTTCGCTTTGCACTACGCCGCTCGACAGCACCACAACAACTGTTCCCATGTGCAACGAGAGTCGCACTATTTGCACGCTGCGCACTGTGGCAACGTCGGCAGCGGGGCCAACCACTAGTGCTGCATAGTTGGTCATGTTGGTGAGTAAGCCTGAAGTTTTTTGCAAGAGTTCTTCCACGCGGCCGGTGGAATGATGAAAGAAACTTCCTACCTGCTCAGAAGTAACGCGCTCTGCTTGAGCAGTAGTAACCAGGGTGTCGACAAAAAACCGATAACCCTTGTCGGTAGGTATACGCCCAGCAGAGGTGTGAGGTTGTACCAGGTAACCCTCTTGTTCGAGCATTGACATGTCATTACGTACTGTTGCCGACGACACCGATACGCCTGCCATTTGGGCAATATGCGCTGAACCCACCGGCTGACCGGTAGCGATATATTCCTGCACTACGGCGCGGAGAATGGCGGTTTTTCTCTCGTCAAGCATGTGGCTTCTAGGTTACTTGCCCGACACGGCCTTGTAGCGAGAAAGGCTTTCTTCACGTTCTGCTGAGTGGTTCACCATTGGCGCGGCATATGTGGCTCGCCCATCGGCTCCGGGCACATGAATGGTTTTGCCCTCGAGGTCGGCGAGTTCATCAACATATTTTCTGATGTACGCGCCAGTGGGGTCGAATTTTTCCGACTGACTTTGTGGGTTGAAAATACGGAAATACGGCGCGGCGTCGGTACCACTCCCTGCACTCCACTGCCAACCGTGATTGTTCGATGCAATATCGCCGTCGACAAGATGCTTCATAAAATGTTGTGCACCCCACTGCCACGGCAAGTGCAGATCTTTCACAAGGAAGCTCGCCACAATCATGCGCACGCGGTTGTGCATCCAACCTGTTGCAAGTAATTGACGCATACCTGCGTCGACAATGGGGTACCCCGTTTGGCCAGCACACCACGCAGCAAAGCGCTCTTTGGCACGTGCATCGGTATCAACTGAAATTTTGTCCATCTTCGACTGCAAGTTGTTCCACGCGGTGTGTGGCTGATGGAAAAGAACGTCGGCATAAAACTCACGCCATGCCAACTCGCTGCGATACACCAAATGACTTGGTGAGTCACCCAAGTCGGCAATGAGTTGTTGTGGATGCACAAGACCAAAGCGTAAATAGGCAGACAACTGTGAAGAACCATCAACCGCTGGCAAGTTGCGTTGCTCGCTATATGAACTAGCTGCTTCAGCCAAAAACCATGCCCAGCGGTCGTGAGCGGCTTTCTCGGTGGCAACTGGCAATACGGCAGTGCACGCGGGCAACGACGGCAAGGCAGTTGTTGGCACTATTCCTGCGGGAACGACAGATGAAAAAACGGCATCGCTTTCTTCGTGTGGCCGCAAGTGCCCAGCCCACCTCTTGGAAAAGGGAGTGAACACTGCATACGGGTTGCCGTCGTCTTTGCGTACGGTTCCGGGCTCAACGCAATAGGGGCTGCCCACACCGCGCAAGGTCATTCCACCGCTGCGTAAAGCCGCAGCTACCTCTATGTCGCGCTTGCGACCATACGGTGCGAAATCTTTCGCAACAAATACTGTTTGCGCCTGCACTTCGGCAGCAAAGGCTGGTACCACTTCAACGGGGTTGCCAATGCGAATAACGAGGGAGCCCCCCAACGACTCATTGAGTGCCTTGAGCGCTTCGAAAAGAAACGTTAAACGCGGTAGCCCTGAACGCTCGAGAAAAATAGGGTCGAGCACGAACAGCGGAACACATTCCTTTTCACTGCATGCAGCACTGAGGGCTTCGTTGTCGTGCACACGCAAGTCGCGCCGAAACCACATCACCGAACGCATTACACCGCTACTTCCTGTTGGGGTTCTTCCTTTTTCGCAGGGAGCATCACATAGAGCACCAACACACTGGCAAGGGAAATGACGCCGCCGTAACCCAAGGCCCATTCAATGCTCACATGGTCGGCTACCCAACCCGTAATAGGCCCACCAATAGGAGTGGAACCCAAAAATGCAACTGCGGTGAGTGACAAAATACGCCCGCGCATATCGGCAGGTGCTTGCACCTGACTAATTGAATTGGCTCCCGAAATAAACATTGCGCCACCTGCACCAAGGGGAACAGCAGCAATAAATGCACACCATAAGTTTGGCGACCAGGCCACAGCAAGGTTTCCTACTGCAAGCACAACACAGCCCACTGCGAAATAACGCACGGTCACTACTGCGCGGCCGGCAGTAAAAAGGCTGCCTAACAAACTGCCCACGCTCACCATGGCAAGTAGCCAGCCAAAGCCGGAGTCGCTCCCCCAACGTTGGTCGGCCAGTTTTGGCAACACCACGCTGTAGTTGAAAGCAAACGTACTCACAATGGTGAGAACAATGAACACAGCAAATAACGATTGATCTTGGCGAATATACGACAGCGCTTCACGCACCGGCTTTCCACCTCGTGCTGAACGCGGAGCCGGATACAACTGTGTTTTATCCATGGCCAAAATGCTGAACAAAATAGCTGCAAAGGAAAATCCGTTAAAAATAAACAACCAGCCTGTGCCACATGGGCGCACCAGAAGAGTTGCTAAAGCTGGCCCAAAGATACGCGAGCCGGTCATTGCTGCCGTGTTCAGCGACACCGCATTGCTGATGTTTTTTGGTTCTACTAGTTCAGTGACCAAACCCCGTCGTGCAGGGTTATCGAATGCGTTCACCACGCCCAATGTGAGCGATAAGACATACACCGCTGGCAACGAAATATTGTTAGTGAGGTCGAGGATGCCAAGAGCAAATGCCTGTAGCGCTAGCCCACTTTGTGTAAACAGCGTGAGCCGTAACCTGTTGTGACGGTCGGCAAGCGCGCCAGCCCACGCGCCTAACAGCAGCATCGGCAAGAACTGAAACATCACGTTCAACCCGAGGTCGGTTGCTTTTCCTGTGAGGCGATAAATGAGTAGCGACGATGCAGTGAACTGCATCCACGTGCCGATATTGCTCACCAGCAAGCCGCTGAAAAAGAGTTTCGCGTTACGCGTCTCAAGTGAACGGAAGGTATCGGCCATGCGGGTACTCAATCGTCGAGCTTCAATGCGGCAATGAAAACGTCGCCGGGCACTTCTACGCGACCAATGGACTTCATTTTCTTCTTGCCTTCTTTTTGCTTCTCCAGCAACTTGCGCTTACGCGTAATGTCGCCTCCGTAGCACTTCGCCAAAACGTCTTTGCGCTTGGCTTTCACGGTTTCGCGAGAAATGACCTTGCCACCAATGGCTGCCTGAATGGGCACATCGAACATTTGGCGCGGAATGAGCTCTTTCAACTTCTCGCACATGCGTCGCCCGTAGTCGAAGGCGCGGTCGCGGTGCACAATGGTGCTGAAAGCATCGGCAGCGATGCCGTTGAGCAAAAGGTCTACTTTCACCAAGTGCGATTCGCGATATCCGTCGAGTTCATAGTCGAGGCTGGCGTAACCCTGCGAGCGGCTCTTCATTTGGTCGAAGAAGTCAACCACCACTTCGGCAAGCGGAATGGCATAGCTGAGTTCCACGCGGTCGGGTGACAGGTATTCAATTTTGAGCATTTCTCCGCGACGCGCCTGGCACAACTCCATCAGTGTTCCGGTGTAGTCCTTTGGCGTAATGATGCCCACTTTGAAATAGGGCTCTTCAATGCGCGCAATGTTTTGCGTTGGTGGCAGTGAAGCAGGGTTGTCGACTAATTCAATTTCACCGTTGGTTTTATGCACCCGGTATTCCACCGACGGAGCAGTTGCAATGAGAGCCAAGTTGAACTCGCGCTCTAAACGCTCTTTCACAATTTCCATGTGCAAAAGACCAAGGAAGCCACAACGGAAACCGAACCCGAGTGCTCCTGAACTTTCTGGTTCATAGGTAATAGACGCATCGTTGAGCTTGAGTTTTTCCAAACTGTCGCGCAGGTTTTCGAAATCGTCACCATCGATGGGATACAAACCGCAAAACACCATTGGCTTTGGATTGTTGTAACCAGGCAATGGTTCGCCGGCTGGTTCGCCAGAACGCGTGACCGTTTCACCGCTTCGCGCTTCGCCGACGTCTTTAATACCGGCAATGAGATAGCCCACTTCACCGGGGCCAAGCTCTGCAACAGGTGTAGGCACGGGGCGGCGCACACCAATTTCAATTGCTTCGTGTATTGCGCCAGCGTGCATGAAGAGCAACTTGCCTTTGGCATCGAGAGTGCCCTGCATCACGCGCACGCTGCTCACGACGCCGCGGTACTGGTCGTACTGACTATCGAAGATGAGTGCTTGGAGTGGCAACGTTGGGTCGCCAGTTGGTGGTGGAATGCGCTCCACGATGGCATCGAGCAAATCGGGAACGCCTTCACCTGTTTTTGCCGAAATGCGCAAAATATCTTCTGCCGGAATGCCAAGAACTCGTTCGATTTCATCGGCGTAGTACTCGGGGTTGGCAGCAGGCAGGTCGATCTTGTTCAAGACCGCAACAATTTCTAGATCGTTTTCTAAAGCGAGATAACAGTTGGCCAGGGTTTGTGCCTCAATACCTTGAGCCGCATCGACCACTAACACCACGCCTTCACAGGCGGCCAAAGAGCGGCTGACCTCGTAGCCAAAGTCGACGTGCCCAGGGGTGTCGATGAGGTGCAAAACCGAGCCCTTCCAGTCGACCCGCACGTTTTGGGCCTTAATGGTGATTCCCCGCTCACGCTCGAGATCCATAGTGTCGAGGTATTGGGCGCGCATATCTCGCACCTCAACGGCATTGGTGAGCTCCAAAATACGGTCGGAAAGGGTGGACTTACCGTGGTCGATGTGGGCAATAATTGAAAAGTTGCGTATGCGAGAGAGATCCATGAGTTCATAGAATTCTACTGTCGCGGTTGGGTACTGGGCATCACGCTGTTAGTCTTTGCGACCATGGCAAACATCAAGAGCCAAAAAAAGCGCATCCTTACCAACGCCAAGCGCCAAGAGCGCAATAAGGCGGTCAAGAGCGAACTTCGCACTCGTGTGAAGACGGCTACCTCCAGTGCAGGCACAGCAGAAAATGCTGAAGACGTGCGCATGGCAATGAAGCGTCTCGACAAGGCCGCCACGAAGGGGATCATCCACCCCAACAATGCTGCTCGTCGTAAGAGCCGCCTCATGAAAAAAATCAACGCTGCCGGCTAACAGCCCTGTTGCGCCTTGCGCCACCAGCCAACCTGCTGAGTCGCGCCACTAATACTTCCATCACCAGCTCTTCTGGCCAGTCTCGCTGTCCCCGTAATTGCACATCTGCATCGGCGAGCAACACGATGCCTTGAGCAATGGCGTCGCTCCCCAACTTCTCGGCTTGCTGCATGGCTTTGCGCGCAGGGAACTCACTGCGAATACCGAGCAGCGCCATGGCATCGGCTGGCGACGACACGTTTTCCCCATCCAAACGCGCAAAGCGTTCGAAGTGCCTGTGTAACAACACCATCACTTGAAGTGGATGCATCTCGCCAGCGTGCATGAGCCGGTGCAGCACCTTCAAAGCTTCGCCAGTATTGCCCGTGTCGATTGCATCGGTGAGATGCCATGGTGCCGTGGAGCCCGATTCGCCGAGGAATACAACGACATCGTCGTAGGAAAGCTTTTTACCTGCACCATAAGTAGAGAGCAACGTGTCGATGATGCCCGGGAAGCGACCCGTGTCGTTTCCTAGGGTTTCATTAATTGCCGAAATGGCGTGAGGGTCGAGGCGTAAACCCGCAAGTTCTAACTGTTCACGAAACCACAGCTCGCGCTCTTTGGGCTTTTGAGAGACCGCGGTTGCAACGGTGGAGCCGCCCGCCTTCTTGATGGCATCGAGAACAGACTTTGCTACTGCACCAGTTGCAGTGAAAATGAAATCGGTTGCAGCAACTGGGCTCGCTAAGTAGCCAACAAGTGGTTGCAGTGCATCGACCTTGGGCACATTGATGTGTCGCAGCACCACAACACGACGTTCGGTGAAGAGCGCCAATGTGTTTGCGGCATCGACTGCTGCTCGCACCGCTATTTCAATTTCTTCCACCGTGGATTTTTCGGCGTCGTAGTCGTCGAGCATGAGCGACCTGTCGCCATCGCCAATGAGCTCGTGTACGCGTGTGCCAAGTTCTTCCAACACAAGCGATTCGTCGTCGCCAGTAATGAGATAAATCGTCACGCCATTAGTTTCGCACAGCGCTGTCCGATGACCGCCACCCACCACACCCAGCGCACCCCAAAACGCATCGGGAGCATCACCATGTCGCCTAGCCCCGCGCTCATCATCCCTGCGACGAGACACACCGGAAGCCCCACCAACATCACGACCCCTGCAATGGGAACAGCAAAGAGGTTGGTGACGAGACCAATGGGGCTCACACGCCCGAAAGCCATATACATCGGCAACGCGGTTCCTATTTGAGCAGCTGTTGTTGTGGCGAGTGGTTGTGCAATGAGGCCAGGCACATGACAACTCTGGAAAAAACGTTGGAGAGGCTTCATCAACACAATGAGCCCCGCTGTAGCACCTGACGACATCCAAAAGCCCACTTGCCACATCAACATGGGGTCAAAAACAACTAACCCCGCAACACACAAGGCGAGCACCGCTAAAGATTTCACCTGCCAGCCCGCGGTGAAACACAACACCGATATTGCTGCCATTGCCGCAGCACGCAACACCGACGGCTCGGCGCGTGTGAGTACGGTGAACCACGCCAACACAAAAAGCGTGGCAACGAGTCGCGCACGAGGCCGCATACGCGTCAGCAGTGGCGCAGCTGCGGCTAAAACAAATGCAATGTTTTGCCCCGACACCGCAGTGAGATGCGATAACCCAGAATCGCGAAAGGCACTGATCATTTCGCGTGGCTGATTGCGATCATCGCCAATGACCAACCCTAAAAAAAGCGCAGCTTCGTTGGCCGGCAATCGCGATGCGCCAGTTGCCAGCAAACGACGAATGCGATTGGTGGCGCGCGTAAATGCCGAACCATCGCTCCATGTCGATGCCACTTTTACATTGACGAGCTGACCAACGATGTGTTGAGTTGCACGCCTGTGTTTTTGAGTTGCCGACACTTCGCCACGCTCGCCAGAGAGATACACCGACTCCCCTGCCAAATGCTGTGCCACTCGCCGTGCGCTACCGCCATACAGAGTTGCCTGATAACGCCAGCCCTCAAGCTGAACTACTGCTCGCACTGCAGAGCTGCGACTCGCAGTATTCACCAACACAGGGTCTGCTACCAGGGTGGCTACTCCTGAGAAACTTCCCATCGGGGCGCGTTCCACTGTCTTCCATTCCACCTGACATCGCAAGACAAGAAACACCACAAATACGCTGGTGGCGAGCACAGCAAGCAAAACGCGATGAAACCACCATTGGACTGTGCGGGTCTCGTACGATTGACCCATGAGCACACCTGGCGAGCTACGCACGAAGCGCCCGCGCATTGTGCCCGACGGCATTGTTGCTCATAAACGCGACCTCGCTCAACGCGGTGGGTTCACAGCAGTAGGCATTGCCGCTGCGCTCTCGCTTTTTGGTGCCATTGTTCTTGCTCTCACGAGCAGTGCATTTTTTGGCGCCATCGGTTTTATTGCCATTACCTGTGGCATCCCTCTTCTTCCCATGGTGGGCCTACCCGCGCGCACAGGTGCTGCACGTTGGCTCATTGCCATTGTGGGAAGTGCTGCCATTTGGTGGTGGGTTGGGCAACTCTCAGCTGCGCGTGTACGCAAACTTGCTATTGCTAGTTGGGCCGATTGGTCGAAAGAGTTTGGACTATACGCAGCAGCACTTGTGCTCGGAGTTATTTTCGCATTACTCATTGCTGCAAAATCTTTAGGCGCCTTGTAATTTCTACAGCGCAACAAAAGGTTTCATTGCTGCAAGTTTTCCGTCGCCAATTCCGGGTACTTTCAACAAGTCTTCCGCTTTACCAAATGGCCCGTTCTTTGTACGAAACGCCACAATTGCTTTTGCGGTAGATGGCCCCACGCTGGGCAACGCTTCTAATTCGAGCGCAGTTGCCGTATTGATGTTGATGAGTGCACTTTTCACCGATGACTCGGTTGTGCCAATAGGCGCCACAGCAGTTGTGGAAGATGGCGAACTTGGTGTTGCCAGTATTTTTCTTTGCACCGCAACTGTGGTGTGAGGCCTCTGGCTTGAACGAATAGGTATGTACACCTGCTCTGCATCGAGCAAAGGCAGTGCCAAGTTCACCGCAGCGGTATCGGCGCTCGCCGTGACCCCTCCCGCGGCGTTCACCGCATCGATGACTCGTGCAGTGGGCTTCAGTCGATACACCCCCGGTGTGTTGACCGCACCTGCAACATGAACAACCACTTCACGCACACCGACAAGCGTCGTACTTGGTATTGCACCAACAACGGATGAAGAAGAGTCACTTGCGCTAGCGATACTCACCAGAGGTAATGAGTTTTCTAATGGCGGCGCAGGGGCTCGCAACAGCCACCATGCGCCCACGCACACCACGACCACTGAACCTGCTGTGGCAAAAGCACGGGCAGGGCCATACCACCTAATGAATTGGGAACACTTGTCTTCGAGACGTTTGAGGTATTTCATACCTCCGTGTGTGCATTACCCACCCGAAAGTGGCAACCGCTTAGAAAAGTGCTGCAGTGAGCTGCTTGCGGTATTTCGCAGTGCGTGGGTCGTCGGGGCCCATTGTTTCCAAAATGTCAACATATTTCTGGCGGGCTACTTCGTCGAACTTCACCGTTGCCAGCAGTTCAACAAGTTGAGTATCGAAATCGTCAACGGGGTCGAGCGCCAAGCGCGCCGACGCAGCCACTTTGCGCACATCTTCGTTTTCAGGAACTCGTGCCAACAGCTGCAAGGCCTCGGTGGCACGTTCGGTGCGCACCATGATGCGCGCCATTGCAACAACTGCTTCGCTGTTACCTGGCTCAATTGATAACGCAACACGCAAGCTTTCTTCATCGCCTGCATCGAGAAGTCCACGCATCATTTGGCTCTCGGGTGAAGGCAAGAGCACCTCAATGAACTTTTGCACTACTTCTTCTGGCTGTGCACCCATGAAACCATCGAAAACTTTGCCGTCTTTGAGGGCATATAAAGC
>Ga0194048_10001554_pt1 | contig 11417 bp, 10 predicted proteins | sample JunL225m_MetaG_FD_161685 | JGI IMG/M metagenome (GOLD analysis project Ga0194048, IMG submission 161685) | Anoxic zone freshwater microbial communities from boreal shield lake in IISD Experimental Lakes Area, Ontario, Canada - Jun2016-L222-5m | ecosystem: Environmental > Aquatic > Freshwater >...
ATACGAACAGCAAGGTGATGACAATTTGAGTGTTACACCAACGCCGCTTCGAAACCTTTCGCAGCATTTACTTGAGCCATTGCTTGTTTCTGAATTAAAGAATCGCGGAATTGATGTTGAATATGGATCAACTTGGGAGGCACTCGAGGAAGGTCCAAATGGCGTAATTTCGACGGCTGCTACCGATGGTCAGATTGAAAAGATTTCCAGCAAGTGGCTCATTGCATGTGATGGTGCGTCAAGCAGTGTCCGCAATGCATGCGGTATTTCAATGGTCGGCCCCGACAACTTGCAGAAATTTTTTACGGTTCACTTTAAGGCCGATCTCAATTCACTGACTGCTTCGAATCCGGGCATTCTGTATTGGATCTGTGATCCTCGCGCAGGTGGAACCTTGATTTCGCACGGAGGCGATAACGAGTGGGTATATATGTATCCAATTGCAGAAGGAGCTGAAGCGCAGGTTTCTCCATCCGAATGTGATCAGTTGATTCGTAAAGCAATTGCGCCAACAAGCGCAACAATTACGGTGCTTCGACAATCTTCTTGGACTATGACATCACAATTCGCTGACTCATATCGGTTGAGTCGTGTATTGCTCGCAGGAGATGCTGCACACAGGTTTCCACCGTCTGGAGGAATGGGTCTCAACACCGGAATTGGCGATATTCACAACTTGATGTGGAAAATAGATCGAATCGAAGCTGGAGAAGCGGACATAGCGCTACTGGACACGTATGAGAAAGAGCGCCGACCTATTGCCGAACGAAATGCGCAAGCCAGCATGGACAATGCATTCAAAATGTTCGACGTATTTATGGCTCTTGGAATTGACCCAGACACAGAAGTTGCGTTTGCAAATCTCAATCGAGTGCTCGAAGATGCTGAAGCTATGAGAGTTCTTGACCAAGCAATCCAGAATCAAGCGACACACTTCGACATGCTTGGATTACAGATTGGGTATCGATACATACTTCCGACCTCGACAACTGAGCTTGAGCCACTCACTGATGAAATCATTCGCAATTATCGCCCATCGGTCGAGGTGGGCAATCGACTTCCACATGGTTGGCTCGAGCGAAACGGCGAGAAAATATCGTCGCTGGATCTTGTCAGTTTGGATGACTACTTGATCATTGGAGGCTCTGAGTTTGTGAGCGATTTGCCACACATCAAAATTGGCCAAGATGTTCAAGATACCGATAACTGGTGGTCACAGATTCTTGGTTTGTCATCCAATGAAGGGTTACTTGTTCGCCCAGACCAGCACATTGAGCTGCGCCTTTCCAGTAACTAATCGTTTTGCTATGGTTGCGAAATGACACAACCTGCACCAGTTTCGGTAACACGAGAGTTTTCTGCATCACCTGACAAAGTGTGGGCACTCGTCACTGACTTGCCTCGGATGGGTGAATGGTCGCCAGAAAACCAGGGTGGCAAGTGGGCTAAGGGAGCAACCGGACCAGCTGTTGGCGCAATATTCAAGGGCCGAAACAAAAACGGCAAGAAGGCTTGGGGCACAAACGTCAAAGTCAATGCATGCGATGCTCCAAAGAAATTTTCTTTCGGACTGATGGTCCACGGAAATAACTGGTGTGATTGGGTGTACGAAATTGAGCCGACTGCTGCAGGCAGCAGAGTGACACACAGCTGGATTGATCACCGTGGTGGTATCAGCTCTTTTCTTGGGAAGGTTGTGAGTGGCGTTGCTGACCGTGCAACACATAACAAAAAGAACATGGAAATAACCATGGACAATCTTGCGAAGGCAGCAAACTAGTTAACTAGAGCGAGCTAGCTACTGCGTTCTAGCAGTCGAGAGCAGCGCAAAGTTTTACAAACAGTTCGTCGTACGTTTCGAGTGCCTGAAATTGTGGAAACTCAGCTTTGATGTTGTCGGGAGCATGAAACAAGAACCCGGCATCTGCTGCGCCCAACATCGCTGTGTCGTTATATGAGTCGCCGGCTGCGGCCACGCGGTAGTTCAATTTCTTGAACGCCTCAACAGCAAGACGCTTTTGGTCGGCTTGGCGCAACTCGAAATCGATGATGTGGTCATCTTTGACAATGAGCCGATGGCAAAACAGTGTTGGCCAGTTGAGAAGACGCATGAGCGGACGCCCAAACTGCTCAAACGTGTCGGAGAGGATGATGACTTGTGTGCGCTCACGTAATGCATCCAAAAATTCGACGGCACCTGGCATTGGCGACAAACCAGCGATCACTTGCTCGATGCGGCTCATGGTGAGGCCATGTTGGTCAAGGATCTGAATGCGCGATTTCATGAGCACGTCATAGTTGGGCTCGTCGCGAGTCGTGCGCTTCAACTCTGGAATGCCAGTGCTTTCGGCAACAGCAATCCAGATCTCGGGCACCAACACACCTTCGAGATCGAGCGTGACGATTCCTTGGTGTGGTTTGGTTGCAACAGCCATGGTGCCAGTCTTACTCGCGGCAGTCTTCGCACGAAATTGTGGGTGAAGCGGCCTCACATGCACCGCACACCAGGGTCAACTTGTGGCAGGCAAGATTGGAACAGTTATGAAACTGTGCGGTCGGGGCTGAGCACAAGTTGCAGGTTCCCAACACTTTGGCTTGATCGCTAAATTCCATCTTGAGACGGCGATCAAAGACATACAGCGATCCTTCCCAGAGACCTTTGTCTCGAAACTCTTCGCCGTAGCGAACGATGCCGCCTTCCATTTGGTAGACCTCTTTGAAACCACGGTTTTTCATGATGACCGATAACACTTCGCAGCGAATGCCGCCAGTGCAATACGAAATAACTGGCTTGTCTTTCAGGTGGTCATACTTGCCACTCTCGATTTCGGCAACAAAATCTGGAGTGGTTTCTACATCGGGGATGACAGCGTTTTTGAATCTGCCGATGCGTGCCTCGTATGCGCTTCTGCCGTCAAAGAAAACAACGTCGTCTCCGCGTTCAGCAACGAGTTGATTCACTTCTGCGGGCTTGAGATGGATACCGCCACCAATGATTCCATTTTCATCAACCTTGATTTCTTCGGGGACTCCGAAGGTAACAATCTCGTCGCGCACGCGTATTTCAATTCGCGGAAAATCGTTGCCGATTCCATTTGACCACTTGAAGTCGATTGTCTTGAAAGCCGGAAACTCTTTGGTAACCCGAACGTATTTCTTGATTGATGACAACGACCCGCCGACCGTTCCATTGATGCCATCTTTCGAGATGATGATTCGGCCGTTGAGATCGAGGCGCTCGCAGAGTGCGCGCTGCCACAGGCGGATTGCTTCTGGATCGGCAAGTGGTGTGAACTTGTAGAAGAGGACGATTTTGGTGGGTTCGATAACTCTAAATTTAGCGGTGGAGCGTTAAATAAGGCGTGGCTGACAAGCCCCTCGGCGTAGCCTTTACTCTCATGGAAATCATGCAGTCACACAAGTTGGCCAATGTCTTGTATGACATTCGTGGCCCAGTGCTTGAAGAAGCCAAGCGACTTGAGGCTGCAGGACACCGAATTATCAAACTCAACATTGGCAATCCTCAACCTTTTGGTTTTGAGACTCCACCAGAAGTGTTGGTTGAAGTTGTGCGCAACCTGCCGATTTCGCAGGGTTACTCGGATTCGCAAGGCATCTTGTCGGCGCGCACTGCGGTTGTGCAGCACTACCAAGAACGTGGCATTGATATCACCGACGTAGACGATGTGTGGTTGGGTAATGGAGTAAGCGAACTTATTCAAGTTGCGCTGAATGCATTACTCAATGAAGGTGACGAAGTTTTAATTCCCGCACCGGACTATCCGTTGTGGACTGCGTCGACAAGTTTGTCGGGTGGTACTCCAGTGCATTATTTGTGCGATGAGGCAAATGGCTGGATGCCAGACATGGACGACATTCGGTCAAAAGTGAGTGATCGCACAAAAGCAATCGTGATCATCAACCCAAATAATCCGACTGGTGCCGTGTACAGCCCGCAGATTTTGCGCGAGATTGCCGATTTTGCTGTGGAGAGAAACCTCATCGTGATGGCAGACGAGATCTACGACAAGATTTTGTATGACGATGCAGTGCACACCACATTTGCATCAATTGCCCCAGACGTATTTACTCTCACGTTTAACGGACTCTCGAAGGCTTATCGCCTCGCAGGTTTTCGTGCTGCGTGGATGGTGATGACTGGCCCTCGCAAACATGCGACCAGTTACATCGAAGGCATCACAATGCTCACCAATATGCGTTTGTGCGCCAATGTTCCAGCTCAGCACGCGATTCAGACCGCGCTTGGCGGACGACAGAGCATTAAGGACCTGGTATTGCCGGGTGGGCGACTGCTCGAGCAGCGCAATGCCGCGATTACCGCGTTGCGCAAAATTCCTGGTGTCTCTTGCGTCGAGCCAAAAGGTGCGTTGTACGTATTTCCAAAACTTGATCCAAACATGTATCCAATTGCTGATGATCGCAAATTCGTACTCGACCTCCTTCGAGCCGAGCGTGTTTTGGTAGTTCAAGGAACAGGATTTAACTGGCCGACACCAGATCACCTGCGCATCGTGACATTGCCGTGGGCGGCAGATCTCACTGAAGCGATTGGTCGCATCGGAAACTTCTTGTCGACGTACTCGCCAAAATAGTGTCGAAAGATAGTGTCGAAAGTTAGTTCCCCCGACTAGAAGGAGTTTGTTATGCCAGCAGTAACTGCAGACACTCTGACGCTTCCACGAATAAGCGCAGCGATGTCGAAGCGGGCGCGCTCAGTTCGTTCGATCACTACTGCGCCAAGTGGTTTCGAGGGTGAAGGTTTTCCAGTTCGCCGCGCTTTCGCTGGCGTTTCGACAGCTGATCTCGATCCATTCATCATGATGGATCAAATGGGCGAAGTAAATTACGCTCCGCTCGAACCACGCGGCACAGATTGGCATCCGCATCGTGGCTTCGAAACCGTCACCTATTTAATGGACGGCACATTCGTGCACCAAGACAGTCACGGCGGCGGTGGAATCATTGCTAACGGTGGCACGCAATGGATGACAGCCGGTAGCGGAATCTTGCATATTGAAACTCCACCCGAGGACTTGGTCATTCGCGGCGGTTTATTTCATGGAATTCAGTTGTGGGTCAACTTGCCTTCCAAGTTGAAAATGATTTCTCCCGCGTACCAAAACTTGGAAGGCGATCAGGTGGTCTTGTTGTCGTCCGAGGATGGCGGCGCACTAGTGCGCTTAATTGCCGGAGATCTTGGGGGTCATCATGGACCCGGGTCAACACAAACACCAATTGTGGTTGCGCACGCAACGCTCAGTGCCGGAGCACAGATGACGTTGCCATGGGACTCGTCCTATAACGCACTTGCTTACGTGTTATCGGGAAGCGGCACTGTTGGTGACGATGCACACCAAATCAATCTTGGTCAACTTGCGGTGTTCGTTGAGGGCGACTCAATCACGCTGCGCGCATCGGCACACGAAGCACTTGATGTGATGTTGCTCGGTGGTCAGCCAATACGCGAACCAGTTGCTCAGTATGGTCCGTTTGTGATGAACACCAGAGACGAACTACAACAAGCTTTTGATGATTTTCAGCGCGGACTTCTTGGAACTGTTCCCGCCAACGGACTCCGTCCGTTCAGACGGTCTTAATTTCCTTGCCGATTTCAAAAGCTAGATAGTCGTCAGCTGTATTTTCCCAAGTCTCGAACTTGATGACACCCATCTCTTCGAAGCGGTGACGTAACCATTTGTCGTTGCGGTCAAGTAAGCCAAGCTTTTTACAGTTGGGGACGATTTTTGCAAACAACATCTGCTGGAACATGATGCGAGTTGGATCACCCATGAGGAATGGGAGAATTTCACGAGGCTTGAGACCCATTCGCTCCCATACTTCTTGCTGCAAGAAGCGGTCGCGCATGCGCACGCTCGCTTCGTAGGCAAACTCTTGGCGCTCTTTGATCTCAGAGTCAGACATCTGCGCGTACACCTCTTGCAAACTGATCACCCCGAAAGCCACATGTCGAGCTTCGTCGCTCATGACCATTCGCAGGATTTGCTTGAGTAGTGGCTCGGTGGTGAGTTGGTGCATAAATCCAAACGCTGCAAGCGCTAGACCCTCAACCATGATCTGCATACCCAGGTAGGTCATGTCCCAGCGGCCATCGTTAATGATGTCGTCAAGCAGCATGCGCAGATGGATATTGATTGGATACTCACCACCGAGTTTCTCGTTGAGATATTTTGCAAACACTTCTACGTGTCGCGCTTCGTCCATGACCTGTGTAGCCGAGTACAACTTGGCATCGTGCCATGGAACGGTCTGAGTGATTTTTGCTGTGCAAATGAGCGCACCTTGCTCGCCGTGCAAAAACTGTGACAGCGTCCAGTTGCGTCCCTCGATACCAAAATTGAGCCATTCTTTGTCGCCCCACTTGGCGATTGGGGTATCGGCGTAGCGAGATGGATCAAGACCAGCGCCTGTGATGGCTTGGTCTGCAGTGATTGTTCCTTCAATGTCCACCGACTGTTTCCAGTCAAAATCTGTTTCCGCATTCCACTGTCCGGTCTTGGCTTTTTCGTATAACTTGCGAAGCTGTGGGCGACGTGTTTCGTAGTCCCACGTAAAAATCGTTGGCGCATTATCTGTGACGTAGTGCAGCGAACCATCTTCGTCGTGATTGCTCATCGCCAGAATTGCTTCAATATCGTCTAGGTCTTGTCGACCAATGAGTTTTTCGTTTTTTGTGTTATCGGTGACACTCATATTGGTGTTTCCTCCACTTAGTTGGGGTATGTACCTGAAGTTACACCTGCAAAAATATTTTCTACGAGTTCGTCAACTTGAAATGCTCACAAAAACTTTTCTGCGCCAAAATTTGTTAGTCATGACAAACATGACCATCATCAACGTTGATCAGCGTGTTGTGCGTAAGGTTTACTTAACTGCTTCGTTCACAATTGCTTGATCCAAAAGTTGTACGATAAAAAAAGATGAATAACAAAAATTATGTAGATGTTTTGATCGTTGGAGCCGGAATATCGGGAGTTGGATCTGCTGTGCATCTGCACACTCAACTCCCAACAAAAAGCTTCGTCATTCTTGAAGCCTTCGAAACCTTTGGTGGGACCTGGCACATGCACACGTATCCGGGCATTCGGTCCGACAGCGATTTGTACACATTTGGATATCGATTTAAGCCATGGACGGGTGCTCCGATTGCTACCGCAGCACAAATTATGAAATACATGGGCGAAGTCATCGATGAACATGATTTAGCCAAACACATTCGTTATCAACACAAAATCACCGGTGCAAGTTGGTCGAGCGCGGATAATTTGTGGACAGTAGATGTGTTGCGCACAGACACAAACGAAAAAGTGCAGTACACCACCAACTTTTTGTGGATGGGACAGGGCTACTACAAACACTCTCAGGGCTATACCCCGGAGTGGCCAGGTATGGATACATATACAGGTCGCATTGTGCATCCACAAACGTGGTCGAACGATATTGAATATAAAGACAAGAACGTATTAGTGATCGGGTCCGGTGCAACTACTGCAACGATTGTTCCGGCAATGGCAGCAGACTGCAAACACATCACAGTGTTGCAGCGCTCGCCAACTTATTTTTGGACTGGAAGAAATGCAAACGAACTTGCCGATACGTTGCGCCAGCTAGAGATCAACGAAGAGTGGATTCACGAGATTGTGCGACGCAAAGTTCTCTTTGATCAACAGGCTGTCACCAAACTTGCATTTGAAGAACCAGAGTTCTTAAAACAAACACTGATAGATAATGTACGTTCGCTTCTTGACCCCGGCTATGACGTCGACAAACATTTCACACCAAAATACCGACCATGGCAGCAACGTCTTGCATTCGTGCCAGATGGAGATTTATTTGCAGGAATCAAATCTGGCAAAGCATCGATGGTGACCGATGAAATTGAATCGTTCACCGAAAACGGAGTATTACTCAAATCGGGTACCGAGATCGCTGCTGACTTGATCATCACGGCAACTGGATTCAACCTCAGCGTGCTTGGTGATATTCCGTTTGTTGTTGATGGCAAACCTGTTGATTTTGCACAGACGGTGACATATAGAGGAATGATGTTTACGGGAGTGCCAAACATGGCGTGGGTATTTGGTTATTTCAGAGCAAGCTGGACGCTGCGAGTCGACTTGATGGGGGATTTCATTTGTCGATTGTTGCAACACATGGATGAGATGCAGTCAGTTAAAGTCACTCCACAGTTGCGACCTCAAGATGCCGAAATGCCCATTGGTTCGTGGATGGACCCAGAGAATTTCAACCCCAACTATTTGATGCGCAGCCAACACCTGATGCCTAAGCGGGGCAACATTTCAGAGTGGCAGCACAATCAGGACTACTGGATTGAACGCGAAATCTTGCCCACGGCGAGCCTCACCGATGGATGCCTGCAGTATTCCTAGAAACGCTCAGTTTTAGCCAAATAGATGACCTGTTCTTGGGCTTTTCTTACCTAATTATTGAAGAATAGAGACATGCCTCAGAGAACAAATCGCATGCCTGTACGAAAGCTACGGTCGCCTGGTGCGAGCCAGATTCGCGACACTGACGTCGGGGCAGTCATCGGGTTCCTCACACTTGTTGTCGTGGGCATGTGGTGGCATCACGGTGGAATGAATGGGTTTGGAAATTCAATCGTCACAAAAATGACCGCACTTGATCAGATCACCGGTTTGTTGTGCAGCGAAGCCGGACTACTTGGATTAATTCTGGTGACCCGTACACCACTACTTGAGCGCAAGTATGGCCTCGATCGATTGCTTAACTGGCACCGCTTGCTCGGTGTGGCAATGTCGCTGTTACTGATTTTGCACATCGTGTTCAGTGTGTGGGCATGGTCGACACCAGGTGGAGTATTTAATGCAGTGAAGTCGCTCACGGGCGGCGAGTCATACATGGCATTGACGGCAGTTGGAACACTCATCATTTTGCTTGTGACACTCAGCTCACTTAAGTGGTTTCGTAATCAGCTGTCTTACGAAATGTGGTACTTCATACACCTGACTGTGTATGTAGGTCTTGCCATGTCGTTTTCGCACCAAATAGTTTTGGGCAGCGACTTTGCAACCGACAAACTCGCACGCTGGTTCTGGGTTGGAATGCATGTTTTCATTATCTTGTGGATCATCTGGAGTCGTTGGGGTTCTTTGGTACGAGCAAGCATGCGCCCATTGCGCGTTGCATCGGTGACGCATGAAGCTCAAGGTGTTACCAGTGTTGTTCTACAAGGATCACATTTACAACAACATCGCGCACTCGCAGGACAGTTTTATTTGCTTCGTCAAGTCGTGCCTGGCAGATGGTGGCGAGCAAATCCATTTTCATTGTCGTCGGTACCCACAACTGCCGGCTTGCGATTCACTATCAAGGCTCGTGGAGAAGCCAGCGAAGCAATGACAAAAATTCGCGTTGGTACCAAAGTGATTGCAGAAGGACCATATGGCGTGTGTACGCCAGACGCCGTGGGCGACAAGAAGGCTTTGCTTGTTGCTGGCGGTGTCGGTATCGGGCCAATCGTTTCGTATCTCGAACACCTCAAGCCATCTAGCGAACCAATCGTTCTTTATCGTGCTCACTCGAATAAAGAAGTGTCTCACCTTGAAGAAATTGAGGCACTTGTCAAAGCACGCAATGGACGTGTACACACTTTGATTGGTCCTCGCGCAAAATTGAAAGTAGCCGACCCATTCTCACCAAAAGTCCTGCTCAAACTCATTCCTGATCTTGCGAGTCGAGTGGTGATGGTTGCTGGCCCAGAGTCAATGGTGAAGGCAGTGCAACGTGGTTCGAAAGCAGCCGGTGTTCCATCCGAAAATATCCATGCAGAAAGAGCTTGGTGGTAAATCATGTCGCAAAATAGACCTTCAATTGGCCAACAGCCGAAGCCTTCATTTGCCCGACAAGTAATGCCGGCAGTTGCACTGACAGTAGTAGGAGTCGGATTTGTTTCGTTGCTGGATGGCTCGTCGTCTGGTTCTGTTGGACTCACAGCAGTAGCTACGAATCCTGTCGTTGACCCAAATGTGCCTACAACGATTGTTGCAGACCCAAATACCACAGCACCTGTAGCGCAACCAACCAACACAACGCTTGCACCAACTCCGGTTGCCGGCAACAGTGCGGCCACTCCAGTCGCAACAGCAGCACCCGCGGCAACCGCAGCTCCAGTTACTGCTGCTCCAGTTACAGCCGCACCAATTACGGCCGCACCAGCCAACCCTGGCGCATGCGACGGAGACGTTGTTGCGAGCCCTTCTGCACAGTTTCGATATGGCGTGATTCAGCTACAAACACAGTTCACGAAAGCAAATGTGTTGTGCAATGTGACGGTATTGCAGTTTCCTAACGATCGACGCACGTCGGTGCAGATCAACAACTATGCATTGCCGATTTACAATCAGGAAGCCGTGCAAAACCACAGCGCCAAGATCCGTGCTATTTCCGGCGCAACTTACTCGTGGCAGGCATATGTCGCTGCGTTACAGGCAGTACTGGATTCGCGTCCATGACCGTTGCGCTTCATCACAAGTTTGCGGCAAAAGCCATGGGCACTGCTGTGAGTTTGCATATTGATGATATTTGCGATGCAGAAATCGCGGAGCGCGCATGGCGAAGTGTTGTTGATTTGTTGTGGGTCATCGAACAGAAATTTTCAACATTTATTGAAACAAGTGAAATTTCGCGCATCAGTAGAGGAGAATTGCACCTGTTAGATGCATCTTGCGAAGTGATTGAAGTTTTCGATGCATGTACGTGGCTCGAACATGCAAGCAACGGCGCATTTCGTGCACGGCGGCCTGACGGCACACTCGACCCAGCTGGTTTCGTAAAAGGTTGGGCAACCCAACGTGCATCTCGTCTCTTGACCGAGCAAGGTTTGAATAATTGGTATTTGTCAGTTGGTGGAGATATCCAAACATCTGGTCGTCAAGCTTCCGGAGAACTGTGGAGTGTTGGCATTGTTGACCCAACGGATGATCAACAAGTTCGCTGCATTGTGGAAATTCCTGAAGGTTTTGCAATTGCGACTTCGGGAACTGCGGCACGTGGTCGACACATTTGGGACGGGGTAACAGATCAGTTTGTGAGTCCGCTGCTTTCATTCAGCGTTGTTGGGCCCGACTTGATGTGGGCTGATGCATTTGCAACAGCCGGCTTTGTGATGGGTTCACATGGTGCTTCTTGGGTTGATGGCTTTGATCAATATCAAGCCATCGCAATCAGCGCACAGAGTTAGTCAATACACTCAACTACGTGTCTGGGCCCCTGCAACTTGAATTTGTAACCTCGGCCGTCAATATTCGTGATCTTCCTGAGTCGCCAATAGAAGTAGCGGTAGTTGGTAGGTCAAATGTTGGCAAGTCTTCGTTGATCAATGCACTTGCCAATCG
>Ga0194048_10001557_pt1 | contig 11410 bp, 10 predicted proteins | sample JunL225m_MetaG_FD_161685 | JGI IMG/M metagenome (GOLD analysis project Ga0194048, IMG submission 161685) | Anoxic zone freshwater microbial communities from boreal shield lake in IISD Experimental Lakes Area, Ontario, Canada - Jun2016-L222-5m | ecosystem: Environmental > Aquatic > Freshwater >...
TAACGGCGGCATCACGCCGAACGGCTGAGGCGGCTGAGCGAGATGGCAGAACGAACTCTGGCAGGACGTTACGAGCTAGGCGAGCGCCTTGGCAGCGGCGGCATGTCAACGGTGCTGCTGGCGATGGACCGCCGCCTTGAGCGACAGGTCGCAATCAAGTTGCTGGCCGAACACCTTGCCGACGATGAGCAGTTCGTGACTCGCTTCCGCCGCGAAGCGCTCTCCGCGGCGCGGCTCGTCCACCCCAACATCGTTCAGGTCTATGACTTCGGGCTCGACGAGGAGAGCGGCCGCCAGTACATCGTGATGGAGTACGTCGAAGGCAACTCGGGCGCCGAGATTCTCTCCGCCGAAGGAATGCTCGACGTGCCGGAAGCGGTTGGAATCCTCTCGCAGGCCTGCCGCGGCCTCGACTACGCCCATCGCAGCGGCGTGATCCACCGCGACGTTAAGCCCGGCAACCTGCTGCGCTCGCGCGACGGCGTAGTCAAGCTGGCCGACTTTGGGATCGCTAAGGCGCTGAGCGAGGAGTCGTCGATCACACAGGTCGGCTCGGTCCTTGGCACGGCCGCCTACCTCTCGCCAGAGCAGGCCAGCGGCCACGGCTCCAACCCGCGTTCCGACATTTACGCGCTCGGCGTCGTCTGCTATCAGTTCCTCGCCGGCCGCCTGCCATATGAGGCGCAGTCGATCACCGAGCTGGCGCTCAAGCAGCAGCGCGAAGCGCCGCCGCTGCTGAATGACCTCAACCCAGATGTCAGCCCTGAACTTGCCGCCGCAGTTGACCGCGCTTTGGAGCTCGAGCCCGAGGCGCGCTACGAAACTGCCGAGGAGCTCCGCCTAGCGCTCGCCGACGGCGCGCGCGGCGTCGCACCCGAAACTGCGGCCACCTCTGTGAGCACGCCGCGCACGGCTGCAACGCGGGTCGTGCAGGCGACCGGCGATCAGCCGGCGACGACGGTTCAGCGCCGCGAACCGCGCCAACCGGCGCAGCGGGCCGCTCCGGCGGCGGCTGTCGCCGAGCAGCCGCGCCGCAAGCGGAGCTGGGTAGCACCGACGATCGTGCTGCTGGTGGCGCTGGCGCTCGGCGCTGCAGCATTCGTCTACGTCAGCGGCACAAGCTCAAGCAACAGCGTCCGCCTGCGCCAGGTGGTCTACGACCAAGTTGACCAGACTGCCGCGCAGATGCAGCAGCTGATCCGCCAGAACACTAAGTAGCGTCGCTAAGGCGCTTGCCCGGCGCGCAGCTCGGCTGCAACGGCGGCCAGATTCCCAGCCAGCACCGCTTCTCGTAGCCGCGCCATCACGCGCGACACGAAGGCCAGGTTGTGGACCGTCATCAGTCGCATTGCCGTCAGCTCGCGAGCCTTTGTCATGTAGCGCAGATAGCCGCGGCTGTAGCCGACTGCGCAGGCCGCGCAGGGGCAGCCTTCCATCAACGGTTCGTCGCTGTCAGACCACTGCGCCGTCGTCAGGTCAACGCGCCAGCGATTTTCGGGGTCGGGCACCAGCGCCACACCGTGGCGGCCAAGGCGGTTTGGCATCACACAGTCAAACGTGTCTATCCCCATCTCAACGCCGATGATCAAGTCGTCGATCTCGCCGATCCCGAGCAGGTGGCGCGGGCGAAGGTCACCGGCGCGGGCGAGCGTGTCGGTCGCCCAGCCAACAACTTCGTACATCTGCGCTTTGTGGTCGCCGAGCGAGCCACCGATTGCGATCCCGTCGCAAGCGCGGGCGGCAATCTGCTCGGTCGATTCGCGCCGCAGATCCTCGTAGACGCCGCCCTGAACAATTCCGTAGACAAGCTGGTCGGCCGAACCGTGCTCGTCATGCCAGCTGAGACAACGATCGAGCCAGCGGTGTGAGCGCTCAGTTGAGCGGGCGGTGTATTCGCGCTCAACATTGAACGGCGTGCACTCATCGAAGACGAGCGCGATGTCGGAGCCCAAATTGGCCTGGATCCGCATTGAATCCTCGGGGCCCATGAAGCGCGTTGAACCATCTACGTACGAGCGGTAGCTGACCCCCTCCTCCTCGATCCCGAGCACCTTGCCGGCGCGGTCGGGCCCGGTAGGCGCGCGACCCTTGATCTCATCGGCAACGGTTCCGTGCCCCATCGAAAAGACTTGGAACCCGCCGGAGTCGGTGATGATCGGCCGGTCCCAACGCATGAATTCGTGAAGGCCGCCGAGCGCAGCAATGCGCTCGTCGCCGGGGTTTAGATGGAGGTGGAAGGTGTTGCCGAGCACGATGTCGTAGCCGAGATCGGATACCTCAGCCGGTAGCAGGCCACGAACGCTGCCTTTGGTGGCGAGTGGAACAAAGGCTGGAGTGCGAATCTCGCCGTGCGCGGTGCTCAACACGCCAGCGCGGGCGAGCGAACCGGAATCGGAAGCGAGAATCTCAAGCGCTGACGCCATCTACGACCAGCGATCCTAGGGCGCTAGTGCTTTAGGCCGCTTCGCCGCAGCACCCGCCGGCGTCGGCGACCTGAGCGGCTGGCAGCACTTTGGCCCAGCAATCGGCCAGTACCTGCTGCTCCTCGGCGCTCAAGTGGCCGAGGAATACGCGGCGGACGCCCTCGAGGTGCGTGGGGCGTGCCTCAGCGAGCCGCTCGCGGCCGGCGTCGGTCAAGCGCGCAAAGGATCCGCGCGCGTCGCTCGGGCACGACTCGCGGACGAGCAGCTGCTCGCGCGCCAGCCGATCGACTAGGCGCGTCAGTCCACTGCGACTGAGGACGGCCAGCTCGGCGAGGTCGCACATCCGCAGATGGCCATCATCAGCGCCGTCAAGATGGAGCAGCACCTCATACGAGCTCAAGGAGATTCCGTGCGCGCTGAGCATCTCTGAGTCGAGCTGCTTGGTAACCGCGGCGTGAGTCCTCAGCATTCCCCGCCAGGCCAGTACCTCGCAGCCGGAGAGCTTTCGATCTAGCGTTGCTGATGAGCTTGAGCTGGCCACGATTTAACCCTCCCTGAAGACTCCTTTACGGTAGCAGCGACCCCCTCCGGTACCGCAATCAGAAACCGTATCTCTGCCTGTCTCGCTAGGCTCGTTAGATGGCTCTGGAAGGGATCCACCACATCACTGCGATCACGGGTGACGCTCAGGCGAACGTCGATTTTTACGCTGGCGTGATGGGGCTGAGAATGGTCAAGCAGACGGTCAACTTCGACGACCCTTCGGCCTACCACCTCTACTTTGCCGACGAGCTCGGTAGCCCCGGCGCGGCGCTGACCTTCTTTGAGTACCCAGGTGCCCCTCCCGGGCTTCCGGGCGCGGGGATGGTGCACACGATCATCTGGCGCGTTGGCTCGGCCGAGGCGCTCGACTTCTGGAAGGCGCGACTGCGCGACGCCGAGATGTCGGTCCTGCACGAGAACGACGTTCTGAGCTTCTGCGACCCCGAAGGGCTGGCATACCAGCTGGTCATTGACGGCAGCGACGAGGCGCCGCTGAGCGCTCAGTCAAGCGAGATTCCAGCCGAGTTCGCGCTGCGCGGCTTCGCCGGCGTTCGCGCCTACTCGCAGCAGCCGGAGGCGAGCGCCCAGCTGCTTGGCGCGCTCGGCTTCACGCCGACCGACGGCGCAGGGAGCTGGCGCCTCGGTGGAGACGAGCGCAGCGCGACGCTTGACTACGACGAGGCTCCGGCCGACTCTCCGCGGCCCGGCGCAGGAACCATCCACCACGTTGCATGGTCTGCCGCCGACGACGCCGAGCTCGAAGTCGCAATCGCCGATGCCAACGGAGCCGGCGCGCAATCAACGCCGGTTATCGATCGCCAGTACTTCCACTCGATCTACTTCCGTGAGCCGAGCGGCGTGCTCTTTGAGGTGGCCACGCGCGATGTTGGCTTCACGATCGACGAGCCGCTAGATCAGCTCGGGTTGAAGCTGCAGCTGCCTGAGCAATACCAGCAGCACCGTGATCAGATCGAACTGAATCTGACGCCGCTAGTCAACCCGCGCGCAACCGCTTAAGAGTCGATCAGCGAACGGCCGGTCATCTCCGGCGGCTGCTCGATCCCGAGCAGCTCCAGCAGCGTCGGGGCGACGTCAGCGAGAACCCCACCGGCGCGGAGCTCCAAGCCTTCGCGCGTGACAATCAGCGGAACCGGACTAAGCGAGTGGGCGGTGTTCACTGAGCCATCCTCGTTGAGCATCTGCTCAGCGTTGCCGTGGTCGGCGGTGATCACTAGCTCGCCACCGCTGGCCTGAACGGCCGCGACGATCTCACCGAGGCAGCGGTCAACCGTTTCGATTGCCCTAACTGCTGCGGGGATCACGCCGGTGTGACCAACCATGTCGGGGTTGGCGAAGTTGATGATCGCGAACTGCGGCTCTTCCTCCTGCCAAGCGGCGAGGAACTTGTCGGCGGCGCCTTGGGCGCTCATCTCCGGGCTCTCGTCGTAGGTCGCGACTTCGCGATTGGAGGGCACTAGCTCGCGCCGCTCGCCGCTCTGCGGATGCTCATCGCCACCGGCGAAGAAGTAAGTCACGTGCGGGTACTTCTCAGTTTCGGCGACGTGAAGTTGACGCCCACCGGCCGCGGCAATCAGCTGCGGCAGAGTAACCAGCGGGCGTTCAGGCTCAAAGGCGACGGCGTAAGGCCAGCCCTCCTCGTACTCCGTCAGGCAGCTGTAGTTCTGGACCGGCGCCGCGCCACCGCGATCAACGTCAGCGAAAGCCGGGTCGCAGAGTGCCCGCGTAAGCTCGCGCATCCGGTCGGGGCGGAAGTTGAACGCAATCACACTGTCGCCGGGCTCGATTGCGGCCGGCTCGCCGATCACCGTCGCGGCGATGAACTCATCGGTCTCGCCGCGCTCGTAGGCGGCGCGGGCGGCGTCGACGGCGCTGCGCTCAGTCTGTTCGCCACGACCATGCGCGAGCAGGTCGTAAGCCGCCTGCACTCGCTCCCAGCGTTGATCGCGGTCCATCGCGTAGAAGCGGCCAATCACGCTGGCGATGCGCGCATTGCCAGCCGCCTCGCACCAGCCGCTAACGGAAGCCAAATAATCCTCGCCGCCATGCGGGTCGCTGTCGCGCCCATCGGTGAAGGCGTGGATCAACACTTCATCGACGCCAAGGTCTGCGGCCATACGAATCAACGCTTGGAGGTGCTCGATGCTGGAGTGAACGCCGCCATCGCTTACGAGCCCGATCAGGTGAAGGCGATTGCTCGAGCGCATCGCGCTGACGAGAACCGGATTCTCATCAAAGATTCCATCGGCGAGCGCATCGTCGATCCGCGTGAGGTCCTGACGAATGACCGATCCTGCGCCGAGGTTGAGGTGGCCAACTTCGCTGTTGCCCATCTGCCCGTCGGGCAGCCCGACGGCGCGGCCGCTAGCAGTCAGCTCGGTGTGTGGGTAGCGCTGCCAGAGCGCGTCAAAGACAGGTGTGCTGGCCTGCGAGACAGCGTTGCCTGGCCCGGCCAGCGCTAAGCCCCAACCGTCGAGAATTACGAGGCAGGCTGAGGGAGCGGCGTCGCTCAACTGGCAGCCGCCCCAACGATCGCCGCGAACGACTCCGGCTCCAGCGATGCACCGCCGACAAGCGCGCCGTCCACGTCAGGCAAAGCAAGCAGCTCGGCGGCGTTGTCGGCTTTCACTGAGCCGCCGTAGAGAATCCGTACTGCCTCCGCCGCGCCGGCATCAATTGCGGCAACGCGCGAACGGATGAAGGCGCAGGCAGCCTGCGCCTGCTCGGCGGTAGCCACCGCGCCGGTGCCGATCGCCCAGATCGGTTCATAAGCGATTACGAGCGCGGCGAGCGCCTCGGCGTCAATCAGGGCAAGTCCTCGGTCGAGCTGACTGGTCAGCACCGCCTCGGTCTCGTCGTCGGCGCGCTGCTGTTCTGTCTCACCGACACAGAGAATTGCTGCCAGCCCAGCCTTGCGGGCCGCGAGCAGCTTTTCGGCGAGCACGGCGTCGGTCTCATTGAAGTATTCGCGCCGTTCAGAGTGGCCCAGGACAACGCCATGAACATCGATCTCACTGAGCATCGCGGCGCTGATCTCACCGGTGAAGGCGCCCTCCGGCGCCTCGTGCATGTTCTGCGCGTAAACCTCGACCCGTGAGCCACGCGTTGAGTCGACCATCGCCTGCAGGTCGGTGTAGGGAACGCAGATTCCAACCTCAACGCCGTCGGCGGCGTAGAGCAGCGGCAGCAAGCCAGAGATGAAGCGCTCCGATTCAGCGATCGTTTTGTGCATCTTCCAGTTACCGGCGATTAGCGGTGTTCTCATGACAAAGCCTCCACGGCGGGGAGCGTCGCTCCCTCAATTAGTTCAAGTGTCGCCCCTCCCCCGGTTGATAGGTGGGTGACGCGATCTTCAAGTCCAAACTGGGCCAGCGCGGCGGCGCTGTCGCCGCCACCGACAACGCTCGTGCCTGGGCAAGCAGCGACGGCCTCGGCGACAGCGCGCGTGCCGGCCGAGAACGGTTCCATCTCGAAGGCTCCCATCGGCCCGTTCCAGAAGACGCTGCCAGCGGTCGCGATCAGCTCGCTGTACGCAGCCGAGCTCTTCGGGCCGATGTCTAGCCCCATCCAACCCACCGGAACATCAATTCCGTCGAGCTCGCGGATCTCGGTCTCGGCGCTGAACTCCTTGCCGATGACTAGGTCGGTAGGCAGCAGCAGCTTCGTGCCGCGCTTCTCAGCCTCAGCCAGCACGCCACGCGCCGGCTCAATGTCGTCGTCTGAGCAGAGCGAGTTACCGATCTCGTGGCCTTGCGCGGCAAAGAACGGGAAGCACATCGCTCCTCCGATCAAAATCACATCGGCGCGCTCAAGGAAGGCATTTAGGACGCCGATCTTGTCGGTGACCTTCGAACCGCCAACGATCGCGACAAGCGGGCGCGGCGGGTCGGCGAGAATTTCCGCGATCGTCTCGACTTCGCGCTGCAGCAGCAACCCAGCGGCGCTCAGCTCGATCTGACCCACGATGCCGACATTTGAGGCGTGGGCGCGGTGCGAAGCGCCAAAGGCGTCATCGACGTAAACATCGGCCAGCGCCGCGTAGGCCTCGGCTAGTGCCGCGTCATTCTTGGTCTCCCCAGCCTCGAAGCGGACGTTCTCGAGCATCAGAATCTCGCCCGGCGCTAACCCTTCAGCGATCGCCTGCACCTCGTCACCGACAACCGAGCGCGCCAGCTTCACGCGCCAGCCGGTCAGCTCAGTCAGGCGGTCGGCGGCCGGCTGCAGCGAGCAGCTCGGGTCCACTCCATCGGGGCGACCGAGGTGAGAGGCGAGCACCAGTGAGCAGTCGCGCTCGAGCAAATACTTCAGCGTTGGCAGCGCCGCGCGAATTCGCGCGTCATCGGTTACGTGGCCTTCAGCGTCGAGCGGAACGTTGAAATCAACGCGCACGAAGACAGTTCGCCCGACGACGTCAATCTCGTCAAGCGTGCGCACCGGTCGTTAGAGAAGCTTCTGAACCAGGTCTACAACGCGGTTCGAGTAGCCCCACTCGTTGTCGTACCAGCTAACGATCTTCACCAGCGTGTCATCGAGAACGCTCGTCAGTAGCCCGTCGACAATTGAGCTGTGCGGGTCACCGACGATGTCGGAGGAGACGATTGGGTCCTCGGTGTAGCGAAGAATCCCCTTCATCGGCCCCTCTGCGGCGGCCTTGAGCGCAGCGTTGATCTCCTCAACGCTGGTTGCTCGCTCAGCCTCGAAGGTCAGGTCAACGACCGAGCCGGTGATGACGGGGGCGCGGATTGCGTAGCCGTGGAGTTTGCCGCTGAGCTCCGGAAGAACCAGCGCGACGGCCTTGGCGGCGCCCGTTGAAGTTGGTACTAGGTTGGCTGCTGCAGCGCGGGCGCGGCGCAGGTCGGAGTGCGGACCGTCCTGCAAAGCCTGATCACCGGTGTAGGCGTGAATCGTCGTCATCAGGCCGTGCTTGATGCCAACCGTGTCATTGGCGACCTTTGCGATCGGTGCGAGGCAGTTGGTCGTGCAAGAAGCGTTCGAGATCACGTCCTGCGTGGCGGCGTCGTACTGATCGAAGTTGACGCCGAGCACGATTGTCTTGTCCTCACCGCTAGCGGGAGCTGAGATGACGACCTTCTTGGCACCTGCCGTGAGGTGCTTGGCTGCGTCGTCGCGCTTGGTGAAAAAGCCAGTTGACTCGACGACAACGTCGACGCCGATCTCTTCCCAAGGCAGGTCGGCCGGGTCGCGCTCAGCGCAGACGCGGATCTCATCGCCGTCGATCGTGATCGAGTTGTCGGAGTGCTCAACCGTTCCGCCGTAAGGGCCGAGGATCGAGTCGTACTTGAAGAGGTGAGCGAGCGTGGCGGGATCGGTCAGGTCATTGACGGCGACGAACTCAACGTCGGCGCCGCTGGCCTTCGCTGCGCGAACCACATTTCGGCCGATTCGGCCAAACCCATTGACGGCAACACGTACGGACATTTAGAGGCAATCCTTCGGGTCGATTACGCGACCTAGGCTATCTGAGCGACGGCGCTGGCTGCGTTGCGATCGCCAGCTATTAGAGATCGATGTCGCGGTGGACGACGTCAACGGTCAATCCTTCACCGTCGGTGTAGCGGCGACTGAGCCCCTCGGCGACAGCGACCGAGCGGTGGTGCCCGCCGGTGCAGCCGATCGCGATCGTCAGGTGCGACTTGCCTTCGGCGACGTACTGAGGAAGTAGATAATCGAGCAGCCCCAGCAGGTGCTCGTAGAGCTGCTCAAGGCGACCGTCGCGGCCGACGTATTCAACGATTGCCTGATCGCGGCCGGTTAGCGGCCTGAGTTCATCAACGTAATGCGGGTTAGGCAGGAAGCGAACGTCGAAGAGCAGGTCGGCGTCTCGCGCCGGGCCGTGCTTAAAGCCAAAGCTCTCGAACGTCACGGCGAGCTTTGCGGCGCTGCTGCGCGGCATTAGATCCTCGATCAACTTGGCGCGCAGCTCGGCCGCGGTCAGCCCGGTCGAATCAATCACTAGGTCGGCGCGGGCTTTGATCGGGTTGACCAGCTCGCGCTCGGCCGCAACACCCTGCGGCACGCTGCCAGCAGGGCTTAGCGGGTGGCGGCGGCGAGTCTCCTGATAGCGCGTCAGAAGTTCCTGATCGGCGGCGTCGAGGAAGAGCACGCGGTAGTTGATGCTGGCCTGTGCGAGCTCATCGAGCACGCGCGACATCTGATCGAAGTACTCGCCGCCGCGCGCGTCGGAGACGACTGCGGCGCGGCGAACCTTCGAGCCCTCGTGCAGGAACACATCAACCAGCCCGCCGATCATCTCCGGCGGCAGATTGTCGACGCAGAAGTAGCCAGCGTCTTCAAATGCTTCCATCGCCGTTGATCGGCCGGCGCCGGAAACGCCGGTAATGATCACGAAATCCTCAAGTGGGACTGGCTCGGCTCCCTGCTCAGAGCCGGCTGGAGTTTCAGCGTTCATCGCACACCCAGTATTGCGCCGCGGCGGCCCGGGGCCGCAAGCGAGCGCTCAGCTGCCGGTGCGCCGCATGTGGTGGAGCAGGTCGTTTGCGACCTTCGTCGGCAGGCCAGGGACCTTTTCGAGCTCCTCACGGCTGGCCGCCATTACCGCTTCCGGCGAGCCAAACTGCTTGATCAAGGCCTTCTTGCGCTTTGGCCCGACGCCAGGAACGCTGTCCAGCGCCGACGCGGTCATTGCGCCGTCGCGGCGCGCGCGGTGGTGGGCGATTGCGAAGCGGTGTGCCTCATCGCGGACGCGCTGCAGTAGCTGCAGGCCGGCGCTGCCCGGCTCCAACATCAGCGGCGCGCTCTGATTGGGCTCGAAGACCTCCTCGATCCGCTTCGCTAGCGAGATCACCGCGACGCCGCGCTCGCGGAAGCGGTCAAGGACCTCAAGCCCGGCCGAGAGCTGACCCTTACCACCGTCGATCACGATCAGGTTTGGCAGCGTTGCAAACGACTGGTTGTAGGCCGGGTCGTGAGGTGACAGATCGGCCTGGCTCTCCCATGCGTTGATGCGGCGCTCGAGCACCTCACGCATTGCCGCGAAGTCGTCGGGCTGCCCTTCTTCGAGCGAGCGAATCGTGAAGCGGCGGTAGTCGGCCTTCTTTGCCGCCGCCGATTCAAAGACGACCATCGAGGCGACGGTGTGCGTTCCCATCAGGTTCGAGATGTCGAAGCATTCGATCCGCATCGGTAGCGATTCAAGCTTCAACTCACGCTGGAGCTCGTCGAGCGCTTCGATGCGGCGGCGGCGCGTCTGCTCGTTGCGCAGCCGTTCATGATCGAGCGCCAGTGCGGCGTTGCGCTCAGCTAGCTCAAGGATGCGCAGCTTGGCGCCGCGCTCGGAGGCGCGGATCTCAACCCCCGCCCCGCGTCGCTCGCTCAATACCTCAGCGAGCGCTCCTCGCTCCGATTCGGCCAATTGCTGCTGGACGATGATCTGTGACGGCACGCCAGGGCGGCCGGAGTAGTACTGCGCAATGAACTCAACGGCGACCTCTCCGCTCTCGAGCTCGCCGGGATTCTCGAGGTAGAAAGATTGGCGGTCGGCGAGCACGCCGTCGCGAACCTGAAAGACCTGCGCGTTTGCTTCTCTGCCGTCAGCGGCGACGGCAATCGCATCGAACGATCCAGCGGCCTCGTTTACAACGCCTTGGCTTTCGAGCAGCGAGCGGATCGCGCTGAGCCGGTTGCGCTCGGCGGCCGCGCGCTCGTACTCGTGAGCCGCGGCGGCGGCCTTCATCCGTGCTTCCAGCTGATCTTCGATCTCGCGGTAGTTGCCGGAGAGAAAGGCGATCACGCCGTCGACGTTCTTGCCGTAGTGCTCCTCAGTTACGTAGCCAACACATGGTGCTTCGCAACGTTCGATGTGGTAATCGAGGCAGGGAGAGCCGGTCCGCCGCCCTGGCTCGGGGTCACGGCAGGAGCGAATCTGGAAGACCTTCTGCAGCACCTCAACGGTGCTGCGCGCGCGGCGCGGATTGGAATAAGGGCCGAAGTAGACGCGGCCGCTGCGGCGCCGCTCGCGCGTTAAGTAGATCCTCGGGTACTGCTCATCGGTTGAGACGGCGATGAAGGGGTAGCTCTTGTCATCGCGCAGCTGGATGTTGAAGCGAGGCTCGTGGCGCGTGATCAGCGTCTGCTCGGTCAGCAGCGCTTCGGCGTCCGAGCTGAGCAAGATGAAGTCGATCGCCTCGATTGAATCGATCATCCGCACGCCACCGCGAGTTACGGGCGAGCTGAAATGACTGCTAACGCGCTTACGCAGAGAGAGCGACTTGCCGACGTAGATCACTTCGTCGTCGGCGTTTTTGAAGAGGTAGACGCCGGGCCCGTCAGGAAGCGCGAGGCGCTGCTCGCGCAGGCGCTCTTCACGTTCGCTCGTCTGCTTCTTCTCAGCCACCTAGATGAGGATAAGAGCGCTCGCGCGTATAGGGTGAAGAGATGGCATCAAC
>Ga0194048_10001560_pt1 | contig 11406 bp, 10 predicted proteins | sample JunL225m_MetaG_FD_161685 | JGI IMG/M metagenome (GOLD analysis project Ga0194048, IMG submission 161685) | Anoxic zone freshwater microbial communities from boreal shield lake in IISD Experimental Lakes Area, Ontario, Canada - Jun2016-L222-5m | ecosystem: Environmental > Aquatic > Freshwater >...
CATAGAACTAGTTGACATTATGCTTTTACCCTTTCCTTATCTTCGTATATTTTATATGCTTCGTTATAATTGTCAATCACACGACGTAGATTTAGGACATCTTCGTGATTAGGCATAACATCGTGCCACCCTAAGTTCTCACCACCGCATACATAACGATATGCTGCTTTTAGCCGTTCCCACAATCCTCTATGGCGATCTGCTTGAAGTTCAAATAGCAGTTCTGGTGGTTGATCTTTCCACTCCCACAAACCAACTTTCATAATATGATATGGAGAGTGACATTGACAGCCAATGTAGATTATTTCGTCTTTGCTCATTGCCTTTGCCTTATTTAATGATTTCATCTTTACCGTATTTTGACCAATCGGTAAACTTTTTACGATCCATTAGATCGTGTAGATGATGTACCCACACTCCTGGATTAGTTGCCTTAAAATCCTTGTCATCAACCTTGACGCAAGCATTGTAATTTAGATTAGCAATGTATGGAAGTTTAACAGATATCATAGGAATGAACTTGTCATAACAGCAAAGATCAACCATCATATCTTCGCTCCATTCATAACTATTATAATCGATATCTAGTGTGATCCAAAATTCTTTCTTAAGCAGATCCATGATCATACCTTCCCAACGTATGACTTCGTCGTAGTCTGTTGGAGCATAACTGTGATTAGCACCTAGATAGATGTGATCACAGTTATTAACTGTAGCGATTTCTGCTAGTTCATCTGCCTTGTGTATACCAACAACAAATAGAGTCTTCTTACCGTATGCTGGAGTGTGTTCAATCTCTATACCAGTAAAGATAGTAACATCATTCTTAGTACCGGCTTGGTATTCTCTTTCCATGCTCTAATCCAATTTCGTGTTCGAGACGATCCATTTCTTCTTTAAGAATCAACTGTTGTGATCTCATCTCATTAACCTCATTATACGCTTCGTCAATCTTCTTGTCAAGTGCGTCGTGTCTAAGTTTTATCATTTTATAATCCATTTTTAATTTACTAACAGACATATTAACTCCTCAAGAAAAATCAAATAATTTACCAAAATGCTCATCAGTTACTTTGGCTTTAATGTCTTCTGTCTTTTCGATCACATCTTCGACTGATTCTGACATTGTAATGTCAAAATTCGAATTAAAGTGTGTTGAACTATTAACAGTCTTCTTACCAGTAGCACCACGTGTGCCAATGATACTGATCCAGAATTTATTATACTCTTCGATTAGTTCTAATGCCTTATCACGATCGTCAGTTTCGAAGATCCCATCAACAACATCACGATAAAATTCTAGATGTGACTTGCGATCAAATGCCATCATGTTCGGTATGACGCCTTGATCGTATTGTCTATTTGCTTCTTGGACGGCATTGATATGTGTCCAGACATTATGTCCCATCTGGATAGCATAACTGAAACTATCCCAACTTGTTCGGCCTTCTTTGCCGTTCTTGTTTAGGTCACCTGGCTTATAAACACAAACATCCCTAACCATTGATCTGGCACTAATCGGAGAATCAGAGAACGCATCGAATATTCCATCCTGTAAAACAGCATCCTTAAAAGAACGATTATCTAGAGAATATTTCTTGTCATCAATACTGGGCACCATACGATATACCCACTTCTTCATATGTTCAATTTCGACTTGTGTATATACCTGTCCATTGGCAGTTGCTAGAAAAGGACTAGCACAGTCAAAACTAATCGTAAATGTATCATGATGATACTTGCGGATTGCTCTTTGTGTATCAGTTAGTAGAGAAGCCCATTCTAGTTTACTTGTTCCTAGAAAGTGCATCCAATCCTGTTTGCCTTTTTCTAGCAATCCGTCAAAGCGTATAGCAATTAATCTCTTGAGCATTAGATGGACGTCACACATATTCTGACCACCCATCGACCACCCATTGAAGTGAGCATCGGGATATTTCTTAGGATCACAATACGCCTTCATACGCTGATACCAATCTTCGGCTTCTGTATGATTCTCACCCTGTAACACGTTTAAGAATTTACAGTTACCATTGCGATTCTTAATAAAGTAATCGTTATTGATATAAGTTCCGTCAACTGCTTCTTGATAACTTGAGATACCGGTAGCCTTCATACCTGCTGGACTACGAGCGACCCATGCTGGAATATCTAATCCCATACCCCAATCCATGAGTCCATCCATCCAAGTTAGGACTTGTTGCCTCTTCTTCATAGCCTTGGGACAAGATGGATCTTTCCAATTGCCTTCCCACACGCCCTTACCGATCTGGAAGCCTCCAGAGTCACCAACAACGATACTATCACCGTTGCGTGGACGACTGCGGAACATATCATCTTTTTCACTTGTTCGAGTCATATCGATGTCAGCGTGACCTGCGGAATACAATCCCCACTTGTAATAGAAGTAGCCCTTCTCTGGATCAAAGAAGTTCAACCCTTCAACACCATTAGTAAAGCCCGCAGGTAAGCGAGCAGGATCGACATAATTGCCGAAACGCTGCTTACCTACGAATGTGGAATAAAAACTACTAACAGCCGGTAGGAATACTGCGTAATCTTTTTGTTCAGCTGTTAAGTTCTCGTTCATACTTGCCCCAATTTATTTTTAACCAAATGCGTTCAATAATATATTGTACTATTGCCAGCACAACATGTATAGCAACAGCCTCATTTAACCCTGTCCATAAGGCAGTTATTAATAATGCTGTTATCCTATACGATATTGTTCTGACTATAGTTCTTAAATGTGTTTCCATCACTTTGTCTGTGCTGGGATATAATAATTGTATTTTGCGATACCGCTATCAACTGTAACTAATGCTACGCCGTCATCACTAAACTTAACAGTCTTGTCACCATCTAGATTTAAGATGCTAATAACTTGTGCGATTGGATAACTCCAAGCCTGGCGTAACTTGCCAGTGATACCTACGTGGAAAGTAAAGTTACCTTCGTGGGTTGATGGATCGCCAAAGAAGAAGTTAATCTTATCACCATCTGTCTTGACTAGGAAGATAGTTTCACCGTTGTGTGCTGCTGCCTGTAACTTAAATCTGTTAATGCTTGTTACAGTTGGTTCAAACTCTACTGGCCAGTTTGTTCCCTTAAACTTAACAGTCTTCAACTTCTCGTTAATAAGTTCTGTCCCCATTAACTTGTAATCGTTGCTAAAATCACCAGCAGCATTTTCAAAGTGGATCATTACTGGACGATCTTCGCCATTACGATTCTCCCAGACAACCTTGATCTCTTCACCTTCCTTATATTCTGGATTCTTTAGATGTAGATCAAGTTTACCTAGATCTGGCAAACCAAATGTGCCCTTAAAATCAACGACTGGATTATTAGTTTCAGCCTGGACGATAACTGTTCGATTATCTGCTAGTGCCTCAACGCTCGTCTTATCAGTATCGCCTGTGATCTTTACTAGATTAATAAAGCCTAATGAATGTGTGTGTGCTACTAAATCTTTAAGAATGCTCTTCATAATTGTGCCTTTCCTTATTGTTATATTATATTTAGATCGTGGGGTAAAATCAAGTTTATTTTTAGAATTCGAACAACTTATTAAATGTATTCGTTTGTTCAGTGCCAACGATATCCCAATCTAGCACACCAATCAAGTTGTCAAGTTTAGCATCGATGATAGTTGCTTCCATGTCAGCATCATCGAATGGTAATTCCTTGAACCATTGTGGCAATCTCAATTCATCAACTGGATACGCAACGCTTGTAAATCCCATTGGATTATTACGTAGTTTACATACAATAACCTTAGCACCATCACTAATGTTTACGGCATAGTTATCGCCATACATCTTCTTGAGTGTGTTCCAGTTGATGCTTGCTCTCACATGCCCTGGCATATTGGCCCTGCCTGCCTTGGCTTCCTTACGCATATACTCAGTAATATTGTTTGCTCTCTTCGGAGAACCTTTTTCCCAACCTGGTCTATGTTTGAACAGTGTGCGGAAATCGGTAATCATTTCGAGGATCTCTTCTTCCTCGTGACCATTTAATACCTTGTCTAAGATAGTGCTTAGGAAGTTCTGGATGAACTCTGGAGTGTCAGATCGTTTGAGATCTAATCCCATAGCCTTGATCTTGCCAGGCTTTCCTTCCTTATCATAACGCTTGCCTTCCTTATCGTAATAAAGAACAGCATAACGCTTCTTAGTAATAAACAATCCTTTGCTGGCAACGATTTCACGTCCTGCTTTGATAACATCACCACGTGTCTTTGGACAATGGAAGGCATCAATCATAAATTTAACGAATGTTCCGTTAACCTCATCACTGATCTGATCATACAATGAGATAACATTATCTTGATTCCAAGGAATCATTCCGCTATCAATATCTTTCTTAAGAGTAGAATATGCTGAGAAATAAACAGAGTCAGTGTCACCATAGATAATGCTTTTACCTAGATGATCATATGTTCCGGTAATGATCTCATTAACTTTACTGGCCATATGTTTAGCAATGGCTCTTCCGGTTAGTGTAGTTGATTGTCCAATGCGCTTATCAAAGAAACGGCATCCAGGATTTAGGATAGCACCATAAAGACTGTTTAGATTAATCTTCTTAACTAACTGTCTCTTATCCCAGAACTCTTCTTCGATATAGTTTCCTGCTGCTTGAGAATCACGCATCTTTGCCTGTAGTTCTTTACGTTCAGCATACCATCTCTTGAGCAGTCCAGGGATAACTCCTTCAAACTCGTAAGTAAATATAGTTCCGTTAGCACTTAACATCCAAGGTTGATTGCTATCGTAAATCATCTTGTAGATTTCGGCACCACTCATTACGACACTTTCGCCGTTTTCCCAATCAACATGGAGATCTTTTGCTTTATCTTGGTTCATAACATATTCATATTCGAGAGAACCGAATTTACCTTCCCAAGCACCTGCGAAACTCTTCTTATACACAGTCATTTGTTCTTCAATATATGCGTCAGTGTAAGTTGGCCTTACTTGTCCAATGACAGTTTCTTGAGCCATGTTAAGTGCTCTAATCGCACTTGGATAAAGTGAATTCAAATCCATCGAACCGATCCAATCGTGTAGACCTTTCTTTGGATATGCTACGTATGCGCCCGCCGCTTGCGTATTTTCACTCTCATCACGCTTTGACCGATTAGGAACGATCAAACTTCTACGATGTGCTTCGTTAATGATTGCTTGCTCAGTAACAGCAACAGCGCCCATAGTAGTTTGTAGCAGAACTGTGTTAGCATGAGCAAGTTCGTTGCTTAGATCAATAAACTTTAGTTTCTTGTCTAATTTATTAAGAAGAGCCGTATCTTGTCTGTTATATTCAATGAACTTACGGAAGTCATTGTTATACAAACTATCAAGTGTGCCTTCATAGACAGTTTTCTTCTCACCGATCTCAGTTTCGCCAATGGCGTCGAGTCGATAAGTATGTCTTTCTTCATAGGTATACTTGCGATACAGCTCAAGACTATCAAGATGTACTCTACCAACTAGGTCATAAGTGATTAATTGGCGTCCATACTTCTCAAATTCTCTCTTCTTGGGGAATTGATTCCATAAACAGAAGCGTCTAGTATCTTCTTTGCTTAGGACTCGTGCTACTCTGTTAACAGTATAAGGGATATCGTATCCTTCACTGTTCCAACCACTTAAGATATCAGCATCTTCAATTAGATCCAAGAACGTTTCTAGCATATCTGCTTCACGATCAAAGATAAAACAGTCAGTAAACTCCTCGCACTGCTTCCTTGCTTCTTCTATTGGAAGTCTTTTAGGAGGCACTGCTAGGGTTACTAGGCGATCTAGCCACTGTAGATGTATCGAAATAGCAGTGATTCCCATGAATGGATCGCTAGGATCAGCGAATCCGCGCTCGGGATCAAAGTCAGTCTCAATATCGAAGAACGCTATGTTTAGTTTAGGAGCATCTTGATTAAGATAGTTCTCTTCTAAACAGCGGAATACTGGGTTAATGTCACTCTCATAGAGCCTTTTACCACTGTGTATCTTGAGTTCCTTGTGGAATTCTTTAGAAGATTTAGCAACGACACGGTTTAGTTTCTCGCCATACACGCTTTCATACTTACCCTTCTGATCTGGGTAATAGAATACGTAGCGTGTAGGGTATTCTCTAAACTCTTTCTTACCGTCCTTGCGTTCTACTACTTTAATTAAGTCATTATCTCTATCAAATATAGCGTCTACATACGACATTAAACATCTTTTCCAGTTGTGATTAGGATATTCTCGAGTTCTTCGTAATCTTCGTTAACTTGATTCCAGTTACGCTTGTGGGCAACTGCGATAGCCTTGGTTAGCAATGCTGGCTTGATTTCAAGTTCTTCAGCGATGGCCTTAACAGTATCACGTAATCCACCCTTAAGGTCTTCTACTTCCTGTAGAACTTGGCTACCCTGGTTAATAACGCTGATTAGTTTGGCTTTTTCTTCTGGTCCATAAATTCGACTCATATTATTCTCCTTACATTTTAACTTTACAGGTTAATGCGCTAGAAGTCAATGGTTACTTTACGTCTCGGTCCTTATTGATCTTAAGATCTTTGGGCATTATATTGCGCTTGTCTTTAATAAGGGCTTCTAACCCTCTAGACCCAGGGCTTTGTGGGTCTAGAGTCTGTTGATGTATATCCTTCACACCTGGTGTCGGATCAATCTTTCTTTTTACTAAACTACGTTCCATACTCTTATTTATCTAAGAAAGCACGGTTGATAAAGTGATAATCTCCATCTGGCCCGCTATCATTGAACATTCCAGTACAATCAAACCCTTGTTCCTTCATAAATTCAATAATAACGTCACAATGTGGTGCGCCCTTATTGTATTCTACATGTTGTAACTCGAGTATTATGTGTTTAACGTTCTTGATCGTGTTAAGACCGCCCCTTAGGACATCAAGTTCTGCTCCTTGTACGTCTATCTTGATTAGATCGGGTAGAGGAAACTTGTTTTTAGCAACAGCAGTGTCTAGAGTTATTGTCTTTAAGCGCCTACGATGTGATTCATTGTACAATTGATCCACCATTGAACTAAATTCTGGATTCTCTCTATAGTAACTGTTACCACCTGGGTCGTTGTTGTTCTGATAGAAGTCAACTTCCTTGCCATCAACATCACTAAACACTCCCATCTGATATCTCATACCTTTTTCCTTGTATAAGAATTCAGCAGTATCAATCGCTTCAAATGCTATAAACTCAGCAGTTGGCCACACTGTTTTTGCTTCGTTAGTCCAGTGTAATACACAAGCACCGATGTCATATACTACCTTTGGTGTAAACTTTTGTTGATCGCGCAATGCCATCATATGATTTACATGGTTTTCCGGTAGCAACTTCATCATCTGTAGGCTCTTAAGCCTTTCCTGTACTGGATCTACAGTTGGTAAAGTATGTACACCTGGATTTGATCCATTCATCCTTGCTGTTTCTACATTGAATGTAAACTTGCCAGTGTGAGCGCAAATGATAGAAGTATCTGCCCATATCCTAAAGCCCTTTTCTAGGGCCTTTCTACAGAAATCAACATCTTCAGATATAGTATTCTTATGATCAATAGCGGAGTAATACTTAAACTGTGGATAACCAATGGCTACCATTACTTCTCTTTTAACTAACGCACAGCCAAATCCACATCCTGCGATCTCATAAAGACTATTGGCTGGTAGTTTATCAACTGGAATGTTTGATACACCGCCGTGTCCATTCTTTTCATAAAGTTCAAGTGTATGTGTACCCGGGATACGTTGTATATAAAGACCAGATACGACATCCTTATTGTGTGCTAATAGTTTAGTCAATGTATCAGGAGCAAAGGAAATGTCACTATCTACAGAGAATAGATAATCATATCCACGTACAACCCAATCAGCGATTAGATTACGTACTTGATCAACTTGATAACCAAAGAAAAACTGGAAATCAGCGACATAACCATCTGGAATCTTTAGATCATATATGGCTTTAAATGTTGTTGCTTCGATATTATTGGCTGTAGGTATTCCAATCAATATGCGTTTTGTCGGCTTTGCTACTTCTGTAGGCTTTTTCTTCTTTTCTACAGGAATAGCATCGATAGTAACAGGAGCAGGAAGCGCAGATGGTATATAACTTTCCATATTCTTCTTAACTTCTTCGTAAATGACTGATTCTTTTTCTAAGAACCCTCCTGATATTTCCTTATCCTTTAGTGTACTAGCGAAAGGAGTGAAGAAATCTATGTTAGCAACGATATAATTCTTCTTCTTCTGGCGCAACTGTATATCAAAGATAAAGTTATCCCCATAATATAGATCTAGACCGTCTGGAACATCAATCCAACTCTTCTTGTGTATCCACATCAAGCAGCCAAATCCATATGTGTGATGCCCTGCCCATTCAATGATATCGATTGACTTGTCTGTTACAGGAATCTGGTCGAAGTCACTAACTCCTGGGCAGAGACCAAATATACCATTTTCAGGAGTAAGCATATCATAAAGTTTGTCTAATGCTGCTAAGTCATAAGATACATCGTCATTAATGATACAAACTCTATCATTACGGCTCATCTTCACACCAAAGTTCCATGATGGATTGACAAACATGTTTGTATTGAAGTCAAACATCCTTATCTTTGGATCTGAGAAGTCCTTATCTGGTGTACGAGTGTTATCATTGTTAATGATTATGATATCATCGACTAGATCACAAGCACATAGTTTATCAATAAATGGCAAGAACACATCGTTACATCTCCACATAGTGGGTACAACGATAGAATACTTGCCACCTACTGATTTCTTAGTTAAGATACTGTTAGCATTCTTAGTCTGTTCAGATCCATTGACCTTATAATCGTTTAATGGGTTGATATCGTTATAGTTATAGACGATATCCTGTACACAAGTTACTTTGCTTGGATCAGCAGTTTCAATTAGGGCATAAAATACAGATCCATCTCCACCTGCCTTATACCAATTGCCGTCCTCATCCTTAAACATACTATCGCTAATATCATTTAATAGACCTTTCTTAAAAGTCCTTAGATGTGTATAGGGCATGTTCCAATTAAACTTATGTTGCCTATATGCTCTAGTTTCCTTAATAGCCTTGGGATAAGGTTGTGCTATTAGTGGTATATTATCTACCATGCTCCAGCAACTACCATAACTAAATTCAGTAGATTCTGTATAGAGAGTATTGTAATAGTTAAAGATACTATTGTCATTAATTAGGCTATCATCGCCATCTAATAGGATAACGATAGCATCGTCATTCTTAATAGTGCGGATAAATGATATCTGATTATAAGGCGCTCCCTTGTTCTCACCATTAGTGATCAATATAAACTTCTTACGTATATTATCAGGAAATCTGCCGATAGTTTCAATAGCGATCTCTACACCGTTATCTGTTGACTTGTCATCGATTAGAACGTGTGTGTAATTGTCGTAATCTTGTGCTGCGACTGACTCGATACAGCGAGCGATATAGTTAGCACCGTTATAGAAAGGACTGACTACATAGATTTCTTTTTCTGTACCTAACTTATGTGATTCTAGTTCCACAGCATTATGATAACGACGCTGCCAGACCTTATGTACACGATGATTTAGTTTAGTAACAGTCCTATATTCGTCTCTAGATAGATAAGCGCCAGTCTTGCGGAAGATATGCTGCTTCCACTGTAGTGCTATACCGTCCCAGCCTGCGATATCTTTAATTATGTTACAATAGTACTGTTTCTGCTGATGTAGATACTTGTTATGATATGCCTGTAGAGTTACGTTAATAAATTTATTAACCTGCTCCATCTTATTAATATTTGGGAATAATCCGTTTGGTTCGATAGCATAATCTATTAGATAGCATGAATTCTCTAATGCTATTTCCTCTAGTGCTCCAAATCGGCAAGTAATAGCAGGTGTATTATACAGTAGAGATTCTAGTGTAGATATTCCAAATGTTTCTGGAAACGCTGATGGATAGATCATAAAACTAGCATTAGTTAATATATTAGCGATTTCCTTTTGGGGTATAACTCCAGTAAATTCCATCCCTAGGCTAATATTTTTCGGATCATTGGCCATGACCCGCCACTTTTTCTCTTGTTCATCTGGTTCAGTATTAGTACTAAAGCGATAATACCCACCGATGATCTTTAGTTTAGCCTGTGGGATCTGGCTCTTAACGATAGGCCATATGATTTCTACTAGTGGAATCATTCCCTTAGTAACACTCGCATTATAAACGAATAGATTGGGATCCTTAGCGGCTATATCAACTTCTGTATTATAGTTCTTAGCGCCATTTCTAGTAATGAATAACTTATTCTTTAGAACTTCAAAGTTGCGTCGATTTCCGTGATCGCAGTTAGCGATATAAGTTGAATGCCAATCGCTAAGTGTGAATATATCAGTGATTCGATTGCTTACAGCAAGACTTTCTAGTATATGATCACCTAAGCAGAATGTATCGTGCATCCAAAGTATTCGCATCTTTGCTTTACTTAGGATCCTATCGTACAAGTTCATTGCTTGGAAAGGCATAGCCCTACCATCTCGTAGATCAGGATAATTCTTTGGTTCAGTAAATGGTATCACTGTACGTGAACTAATAACTACATCAAATTCATGATCAAGTGCTAGATCGTGTAGTGGTCTGTATGTAACCCCGTCGTAAACTCCTGGTTTAGCATGGTCGAGATTACAAGTGTTGAAGACGGTTACATCAAATCCTAGTTCTGCTAGTTCAGCGGAAACAAAAGTAACAGCACTTTCGCTACCTCCGAGTCCTTGATTATAAACTGTTGAGCCGTCGTATGGAATTCCAATGATATCAATGATTGCTATTTTCATAATACTATTATATAGCAATTGATATAGTAGAGCAAAGAATTATTTTTTTTAATTAAAGTTCCAGAAGAAATCAAAGAAATTAGTTGATGTACTTGTAGCATAGGTAAGTGCTGTACGAGGTTGATTAAGAATGACTATTAGTCCATTACCCCCATTTCCTCCATTTTGGGGAGTTCCTGGAGATGCTGCTGTAGTTTGCCCAGCACCGCCACCGCCACCACCGTAACCAACTGTATTAGTAGCATTAGCGCCGGCTGACCCACCAGCACCCCCACTTGGACCAAAAGTATTAATATAATCACCAATATAATTTGCTGAGTTTCCACCGGGGCTTAAATTCTGTCCACCGCCACCGCCACCGCCGTTAGTGCCGTTATTACCTGCTGCGGCAGTTCCTGTACCACGACCGAGAGTTAGATAGTTATAACCACCAGCGCCACCTGTTGTAGCAGTACCGTTACCACCGGCTGTTCCGCCAGCAGCACCACCACCACCGCCACCAGATGCTTGTGTGGCAGTAAGACTGGCAGTAAAGGCATTACCACC
>Ga0194048_10001564_pt1 | contig 11399 bp, 10 predicted proteins | sample JunL225m_MetaG_FD_161685 | JGI IMG/M metagenome (GOLD analysis project Ga0194048, IMG submission 161685) | Anoxic zone freshwater microbial communities from boreal shield lake in IISD Experimental Lakes Area, Ontario, Canada - Jun2016-L222-5m | ecosystem: Environmental > Aquatic > Freshwater >...
GTGCTGATCTCCACCCAGCACTCCGAGAGTGTTGAGCAGGCTCAGATCAAGGCCGATCTGGCCAAGCACGTCGTGCAGGGTCTCCTGCCCGCCGACATCTGCGACCCGTCGCTGTTTAGCGCCGACTCTGATCTGCTGCTCGTCAATCCGACCGGACGTTTCGTGATCGGTGGACCGATGGGCGACGCCGGCCTGACCGGCCGCAAGATCATCGTCGACACCTACGGAGGCATGGCCCGCCACGGTGGTGGCGCGTTCTCCGGCAAGGACCCCTCGAAGGTCGACCGCTCCGCAGCCTACGCCGCCCGTTGGGTTGCCAAGAACGTCGTCGCTGCCGGACTGGCCGCTCGTTGTGAGGTTCAGGTTGCCTACGCGATCGGCGTTGCGCACCCCGTTTCGGTCATGGTCGAGACGTTTGGCACGGCCACAGTCGATGAGGACAAGATCGTCGAGGCAGTCAAAAAGGTGTTCGACCTGCGGCCCGCCGCGATCCTTGAGCACCTCGACCTGCGCCGCCCGGTCTATCGTCCCAGTGCTGCCTATGGCCACTTCGGACGAGACGAATTTACGTGGGAACGCACCGATCGGGTCGACGAGCTCCTCGCTGCGCTCTAGCGCAGTCGTTGTCATCCCGCTCGTTACGACGCGCGGACTGAAGGGGCCACTGACGTATGCCGGTGCGCTGCCGGCTGGCGCCGTTGTGGAGATTCCGCTCGGCCGCCGTCAGGAACGCGGTGTCGTGGTCCGCGAAGCCACCGATGACGACATTCCCGCGGGCATTACGCTCAAGCCAGTGGTGGATACGGGTGGGCGAGTGCCGCCCGAGCTGGTCGAGCTTGCACTGCGGATTGCCGATCGCTACGCGACACCGCCGGCACGTGCACTCAAACTCGTGTTGCCACCCGCCGGCAATGCGCCGCCTCCAGATCCCTGGCTGGCGGCTGCACCCGATGCCGTCGTCAAGGGTGTCCGTCAGGCCGCGATCTTGGCAGCCGTGACCGATGCGCCTGGCCCACTCAGCGACATCGCTGCTCGTTCTGGTTCCACGCCCGGCGCGGTCCGCAAGTTGTTGGCCGATGGGCGGCTGGTCGAGATCGATGCGCCCAAGCCCGAGCTCGAGTCGTCGCTCGAACCAAACGCAGACCAAGTCGCGGCGATTCTGCGGCTCGAGCAGGCGGTTGATGGCAGTGGCGAAGGCAGCCGCGAGCTGTTGTTGCACGGCGTGACTGGCTCGGGCAAGACCGAGGTGTTTCTGCGCGCGGCCGCTCACGCGCTTTCGCAGGGGCGAGGCGTGATCATTCTCGTGCCCGAGATCTCGTTGGCGCCACAGACCGCCGCACGGGTGCGTCGCCGCTTTGGCAGCCTGGTCGAGGTGCTGCACTCGGGTCTCGCGCAGGGCGAGCGCGCACGCGTCTGGCAACGACTCGAGGCGGGCGAGGCACGAGTGCTCGTCGGTGCGCGTTCGGCGATCCTCGCACCGATGCGCGACCTCGGTCTCATCGTCGTCGACGAGGAACACGAGATCGCCTACAAGCAGGAATCCGACCCGCGTTACGACGCTCGTACCGTCGCACTGATGCGCGCACGCGCAGCCAACGCCGCCGTGGTCTTTGCCTCGGCCACGCCGCGGCCCGAGGCCTGGCGTGCGCTCGAACACATCAAGCTGCCAACCCGCGTGGGTGGCACGTTGCCTCCCGTCGAAATCGTCGACCTCTCGCGCGATGGTCACTACCCAATTTCGCGGACGCTTGCGAGCGCCCTCGGCGAGATCGAGCGAGACGGCGGGCGCGCGATGATCCTACTCAATCGCCGTGGCGCTGCGCTCGCACTGCACTGTCGTGCCTGTGGCCGCGGCTTTGGGTGTCCCTCGTGTGACGTGTCGCTGGTCTTGCATCAACACCCGCCGCGACTGGTCTGCCATCACTGCGCCTACAGCGAGCCGTCGCCAACCCGCTGCCCCGGCTGTGGCGCGGTTGATATCACGCGGATTGGTGCCGGCACCGAGCGACTCGAGAGCGAGATCGCCGAGCGCTTCGCTGGACTGACAGTGCTGCGACTCGATGGTGATGTCGCCGCGCGGGTCGGTGCGCTCGAAGAGGTCTTAACCACGTTTGCCTCGACCGATCGCGCCGTGCTCGTTGGTACGCAGATCGTGGCCAAGGGTCATGACTTTCCGGATGTCCGCCTGGCTGCCGTGATCGACGCCGATCTTGGTCTCGCCATGCCCGACTTCCGCGCCGAGGAGCGCTCGTTCGCACTGCTTGCTCAACTCGCAGGTCGTGCCGGTCGTGAGGGTTCGGGTGGTCGCGTCATTCTGCAAACATGGGATCCGGCACAGCGTGTCGTTCGGTTGGCGTCGAGACATGCGGTCGATGAATTTCTGGACGGCGAGCTCGCGCGGCGCGAGGCGCTGCGCTACCCGCCGTTTAGTCGCCTGGTCCGCGTCGTGGTCGATGCTCCTGTGGCTGACGCGCCGATGGTGTTCCTCGACGGGCTCGCCGACGCCTTGGCCGTGATGGTGCCCGACGATGACGTGCTCGGACCCGCGCCACTGATTCGGCTTCGCGACCGGTATCGTGCGCATCTGCTGTTGCGAACGCAGCGCGCGGAACACGCCGCACGGGCCATCCATGCGGTCCTGGCAGATCGGCATGCGTCGCTACGGACGGCAGATGCTCGTGTCGTTGTCGACGTCGATCCGCAGTCCGTGTAGGGGCGGTGTGGCACACTCTGGCTGGTACCAAGGAGGCAGCGATGGTCGACGATCTAGTCAATGATGCAAAGGAACGGATGACGAAGTCCGTCGATGCGACGCGTCACGAGTTTCAGACTGTGCGCACCGGTCGTGCGGCACCGCAGCTGCTCGAGCGCATCGTCGTCGAGTACTACGGCACGCCAACGCCGCTCAACCAGCTGGCCGGCGTGCAATCGCCCGATCCACGCTCGCTCTTGATTGCGCCCTACGACGTCAACGCCCTCAAGGACATTGAGAAGGCGATCCTCGAGAGCGACTTGGGTATCAACCCAAGCAACGATGGCAAAGTCATCCGCCTTTCGATTCCGCAGCTGACGGAGGAGCGCCGCAAGGAGCTCGTCAAGGTCGTCCGTGGACTCGCAGAGGAGGGCAAAATTGCCGTCCGTAATATCCGTCGCGATGTGATGGCCGATCTGCATGCCCTCGAGGCAGAGGTTGGCAAAGACGATATTCACCGCGCCGAAGAGCGCGTTCAGAAGCTCACGGATGAGCACGTTGGTCAGATCGATGCTGCGTTGAAGCAGCGCGAAGCTGACGTGATGGAAGTCTGAGTCCGCCGCGCGTCACGCGTAGCCGGTACGATTCGCCTGCAGGTTCGTACCTGCGTCTTTAGCGCCGTGGCCATTCTCGATCGCATCCGCAGTATCCGCCGCCCCGAGACGGGTCGTCTTGTGCCGTCCACGGCGACCTCGGTGGCGATCATCATGGATGGCAACGCACGCTGGGCCAAGCTGCGCGGCCTACCAACCCTGAGTGGGCACCATGCCGGCGTGCGTGCGTTGCGGCGCACCGTCGAGGCAGCCCCCGACCTCGGCATTCGTTCGCTCGTGGTCTACGCTTTCTCGACCGAGAATTGGACGCGGCCCGAAGACGAGGTCAGCGGTCTGATGGATCTGTTCGCGCGCACGATTGAGCGCGAGTTTATGGACCTTCATCGGCAGGGTGTGCGGATTCGCTTTATCGGTCGCCGTGACCGCGTCTCGCAGCGGATTCGCACGTTGATGGACGACATGGAGATCCGCACGAAGGACAACGAACGGCTCGACCTCTTCGTCGCCTTCGACTACGGCGGGCGCGCCGAGATTGTCGACGCCTGTCGCCGCATCGTCGAGGACGGACTCCGTCCCGATGAGATCGATGAGAACGCGATTCGCGTGCGTCTGGCTGCCTCGGAGCTACCCGACCCCGATCTCGTCATTCGCACGTCGGGCGAACAGCGCGTCTCGAACTTTCTGCTCTGGCACGCCGCCTATGCGGAGTACGCCTTCCCGGACACGCTCTGGCCCGACTTTGGTCCCGAGGCGCTGCAGCAGGCCGTCAGCGAGTACGCGACGCGCGGCCGCCGGTTCGGCGGTCGATGACGCTCGTGCGGTCGGTAGAGGTCCAGGGTGGGTAACTTGACGAGTCGCGTGCTGGTTGCCGCGATCCTGCTGCCCCTGGCGCTGCTTGTGCTCTGGCTCGGCAGTTGGTGGTTGGTCGGTTTTGGTGTCGTCGTCGCCGTGTTGGCGCTGCACGAGTTGTGGACGATGGCGCGCGAGCAACGCCCGGTCATGATGGCGGGCTACGTCGGAGCAGTTGCCGTCATTCTGGCGGCCGAGCTTCATGGCGTGGTGGGCATGCTGCTCGTGCTTGCGCCGATCCTGTTGTTGACCTTCATCCTGGCGGCCGCCTCACCGCACGAGGATTACTCCTCGCTGACCAGCATTGCCGTCACTGTCTTCGGTGTCGTCTGGATCGGTATCGGCCTCGGCGCGGTCGTCGTCTTGCGCGATACGTCCTTCACGCTCGTGCTGGCGGTCCTGCTCGGCACGTGGGGCTCGGACATCGGTGCCTATGCGATTGGCCGGATGATCGGCCGTCGCAAGCTGGCTCCCGCGATCTCGCCCGGAAAGTCCGTTGAGGGCTTTATTGCGGGTGTCATAGTCGGCACGGCGATTGTCTGGTGGGTGCTCTACGGCCAAGACATCGTTGGCACGGTCGACGCCTTGATCCTCGGTTTCGTGGTCGCGCTCGTCGGACCATTTGGAGACCTGTTGGAGTCGTTCGTCAAGCGCGATCTCGGCGTCAAGGACTCGGGAACCCTGCTTGCGGGCCACGGCGGCGTGCTCGACCGCATCGACGCCATGCTGATCACCGCTCCCGTGGCGCTGTGTGCGCTGTGGGCGATCACGTATCTCTAGGGAGGACACCACAACCGCGCGGATGTCATGTCCTCCCTGCAGTGGCGTGATGGGGGATCGGTGCGTGGTGGTGGGGAGGACATGACATCCGCGCGGTTGTGGTGTCCTCCTTGCATAACGAGCGGCCCCGGATCGCCCTGGAGTAACACCGCTCACGCGTTTATGTGACTGGTCTGCCTAAACGACTGGCACCATGTGGTGAGATGAAACGTCTGGCCATCCTTGGAGCGACCGGTTCGATTGGCACGCAGGCGTTGGAGGTTGCAGCCGCGCACGCCGATCTTGAGGTCGTCGCGCTTGCTGCCGGTTCCAATGTTGCGGGCCTCGTGGCGGCGGCACGGGCGACGGGAGCCGAGCACCTGGCACTGACCGACCCCGCCGCGGCGGAGCAGGCTGCCACCGAACTTGGTCGCCCTGTTCAGAGTGGATCGGGTGCGCTCGCTGCACTCGTCACCGAGAGTGGTGCCGACCTCGTCCTCAATGCCGTGGTGGGTGCCGCTGGGCTCGAGGCGAGCCTGACAACACTGAACGCCGGTCTTGATCTTGCGCTTGCCAACAAGGAGAGTCTCGTGGCGGGCGGTGAACTCGTGCTCGCAGCGGCGCGTGCGGGTGGCGGCAAGATCCTGCCCGTCGACTCCGAGCACTCCGCGCTCCAACAGTGCCTGGGTGAGCTGCCACGCGATCAGGTCGCGTCGCTCGTCATCACCGCCTCGGGCGGTCCGTTTCGTGGTCGTACGCGTGCGGAACTCGCGAACATCACCGTCGAGCAGGCGCTCGCGCACCCGACCTGGACGATGGGTGCGAAGATCACGATCGATTCGGCCACGCTGATGAACAAGGGCCTTGAGGTAATCGAGGCGCACATGCTCTTTGGCCTGCCGTACTCGGCGATTGAGGTTGTTGTGCATCCACAGTCGATCGTGCATGGCATGGCCCGTCTGCGCGATGGCGCGCTGATTGCGCATCTCGGCCATCCCGACATGCGGGTACCGATCTCGTATGCCCTCACCTACCCGCGTCGCGAAGCGGTGCCCGCCCGTCCGCTCGAATGGACCGAGGCCTTCTCGCTCGACTTCGAACCGCCCGATCTGGAGACCTTCGGCTGCCTGCGTCTGGCGATTGAGGCGGGCGAGGCGGGTGGTACAGCGCCAGCAGTGCTCAACGCTGCGAATGAGAGTGCAGTGGCAGCATTCCTGACAGGCGAGATCGGCTTCCTCGAGATCGAGGCACTCGTGGCGCATGCGCTCGACGTCGTCGCGCCTGTAGCGCTCGACTCGTTTGAGACGGTCGTGGCCGCCGACGCGGAAGCGCGTAACGCTGTCGCTAGCCGACTCGCGGAGGTGCGCGTATGAGTTGGGCCTATGTGATCATCGGACTGCTACTGCTGATCCTGATCCACGAGCTCGGTCATTTCGTCGTGGCGCGCCTTGTCGGCGCGAAGGCGACGCGCTTCCTTGTCGGGTTCCCACCCGTCGCGCTCTCCTTTACGCGCGGCGAGACGGAGTACGGGCTCGGTGCGATTCCCCTCGGTGGCTACGTACGGATTGTCGGTATGAACCGCCCGCAGTCCGACGATGTGATCGTCTGCCAAGACGCGCTTGAGGAGATCCAGCTGCGGCGACCTGAGGGTCAACGCGACATCTTCGGACCAGCGGTTGCCCAGTTGAAGGGCGCGATCGTGCTCGATGCGGATGGCCAGGCCACGGCCGATCGCGCGCTGCGTGCGCTCGATGCCGATCAGGATCTCTTGCACCCGAAGACGTACAAGGAGACCAAGAAGAACCTGACGCGTCTCCGCGACGATCTCGATCAGCGGGCCTACTGGCGCCTCGCCGTCTGGCGCCGCATCGCGATCATCCTCGCCGGTCCAGGTGCCAACGTGATTGCCGCGCTTGTCATCTTCACTGTCTTCTTCTGGCATGGCGTCCCGATTGAGAAGCCGACGACGAATGTCGCCAGCGTCTCCGGCAAGCCCGCTGCCGCCGCAGGCCTGCAGACGGGTGATCGGATTCTCTCGGTCAATGGCACCAACGTCAGCGGTGACTGGCAGAAGGTCTCCGATCAGGTGCAAGGCACCAAGGGTGGCCCGATCACCTTGACGGTTCGCCGTGGCGACACCACGAAGACACTCACGCCCGTGCGTCCCGAGTCTGTTGATGGGCGCTGGCTCTTGGGCTTCACGTTCCAGCAGGTTTCGGCGGGTGTGCAACGCGAGCCGCTGCTGGCCTCGGTTGGCAGCGCCTTCTCGTGGTCCTGGGTCATCACGCGTGAGTCGCTGGTTGGGTTGACGAAGATCTTTACGACCTCGGATGGGCACAACCAGGTTTCGAGCATCGTCGGGATTACCTCGGCCTCGGAGGCGAGCGTCAAGCAGGGCAGCTTCCTCTGGACCCTCGGTGTCGTCTCGCTGGCGTTGGCGATCTTCAATCTCTTGCCGTTCCTGCCACTCGACGGTGGCCATATCGTGGTGGCGCTCGCCGAGAAGCTGCGTCGAGGTAAGCCACTCTCGCGCGTCGTGATCGAGCGGGTCAGCATCGTTGGCATCGCTCTCGTCTTGATGCTGTTCGTGATTGGCCTCAACAACGACATCAGCCGGTTCACCGGTCCGTAGGGCAGGAGTAGACTTTCCGAGATGGCAAGCGAACGACAGATCAACGTAGGTGGCGTCCTGATTGGCGGTGGCGCCCAGGTTGCCGTGCAGTCGATGACAACGACGAAGACGTTTGATGCTGACGCGACGCTCGCACAGATCGCGCGCCTGACGGATGCCGGTGTCGATATCGTCCGCGTCGCTGTGCCGGGCCTGCCCGACGTCGATGCCCTGCCGCGCATCATCGCCGAGAGCGCGGTGCCGATCATTGCCGACATTCACTTCAACGCCTCGTTGGCGCTGCGGGCAATGGACGCTGGTGTCGCTGCGGTGCGGATCAACCCCGGCAACATTGGCGGTGCCGACAAGGTGCGCGAAGTGGTTGCTAAGGCGCAAGAGACGTCGACGCCGCTGCGGATTGGTGCCAACTCTGGCTCGCTGCCCGAGCACCTCAAGTGGACGGCGACCGCCGATCCGATCGGCGCGCTGGTCCAGGCGGCGATGGAGGAGGTCGAGCTGCTCGAAGAGCTCGAATTCCACGATTTCAAGATTTCCGTCAAGTCGACCTCGGTGCCAGTCATGATCGGCGCCTATCGCGCGCTCTCGCAACGGGTGCCCTATCCGCTGCACCTCGGTGTGACGGAGGCCGGCACGCTCGTGACGGGTGCCGTCAAGTCGTCGATTGGTATCGGCACGCTGCTCGAAGAAGGTATCGGTGACACGATCCGCGTCTCGCTGTCGGTCGATCCGGTCGAAGAAGTGCGGGTCGCCTACGACATCCTGCGCGCGCTCGGCCTGCGCCACATGGGTCCCGAGATGATCTCGTGCCCGTCGTGTGGCCGCACCAATGTCGAGGTCCACGAGCTCGCCGAGATCGTCGAGACGCGCCTGCGCGGCTACAAGGAACACTTCGAAGTGGCGGTGATGGGCTGCGCCGTCAATGGTCCGGGCGAGGCGGGCGACGCTGACTTCGGTATCGCCGGTGGTCGCGATGCCGGGCATATCTACGCCCACGGCGAGGTCCTTAAGCGCGTGCCGCAGGACCAGCTGGTCGACGAGATGTTTGCTGAGGTTGATCGTTGGATCGCAGCCGGCATGCCGCGTCCCGAGCGAGGGCGTCGCAAGTTGAGCCTGCCTGTCGTGGGAGGAACGACGTAATGCCAGAAATCGATCAGAAGACGTTGATCATGGCTGCCGCTGCTGCGGGTGGAACCGCGCTGTTTGTTGGCTCGAAGACTGTGCGTCTCCTCGCCGTGGCTGGTGTTGCGGCCTTCGCGGTCTACAAGTTTCGCGAGCGCACCCACAATCCGTGGAGCGACGTCGATCCTCCGCGCGCACGCTGAGCTAGATGCCGACGCTCCCTGAGGTCGAGGCGCGCCTCGCCGGGCTCGAGACGACCGCGAGTCTCGCCTGGTGGGAGATGGCCTGCGATTCGTCCGAGGCAACGTCGGCAGCCGCCGAGGCGGCCAGCGCGGCGATGGAGCATATGCTGGCCGACCCGGAGGTCGCGGCTGCGGCTGTGCCCGTGGCAGAGACCGCACTCGAGCAACGCCGCGCTGAGGTCTTGCGTCTGATGACCGCTGGGCGTCAGCGCCCCGCCGACCTCATCGATCGCGTCGTCGCCCTCGAGACCGAGCTGATGGGCATGCATTCCACCTATCGCGCCACCCACGACGGGAGCGAGCTCGATGCGGCCGCCGTCGATCGCGTCCTGATGGAGAGCACCGACCTCGCCGAGCGCGAACAGGTCTGGCGCAGTGCTCGTGGCGTCGGCGCCGCCGTCGACACATCGCTGCGCGAGCTGGTCCGTCTGCGTAATGAGGGCGCTCGCGCGTTGGGGCACCGCGACCACTACGCGATGACGCTGGCCAACGACGAACTCGATGAGCAGCGGCTCTACGGGCTGTTTGATGCGTTGCATCTCGCGCTCGAGCCCGCCTGGACGGCTGAGCGCGAGTTGATTGCGACGGAGCGCCGTGCGGCGCTCGGGTTGTCTCCAGACGCACCCCTGATGCCGTGGCACCTCGTTGATGTCTTCGGTCAGGATCCGCCGAGCGTGGGGGAGGACCCACTCGAGGCAGTGATCGGTGAGGTCGACGCGTTGGGGAGTGCCGCGCGCTACTTCGCCGACCTTGGTGCCGATGTCGACGGCGTAATCGCCCGCTCGGATGTCTTGCCGCGGCCCGGCAAAGATCAGCACGCCTTCATGATGCACGTCGATCGAGCCGGCGATGTGCGCGTCCTGATGAACCTCGCACCGACGGTGCGGTGGCTCGAGACGACGTTGCACGAGCTCGGCCACGCGATCTACGAGCTCGAGCTCGCGGCCGATCTGCCCTGGCTCCTGCGCTCGCCGGCGCATATCTTGACGACCGAGGCGATCGCGATGCTGCACGGCCGTCGTGGTCGTGACCCCGAGTTTCTCGAGCGCTACGCGGGCGTCGATCCAGCGATCGCGCGACATCCAGCGAACGCCGCGACACTACGCAGAGGCCTGCTGATCCTGGCCGCCTGGGTGCAGGTGATGACGCGTTTCGAGCGCGCGCTCTACGCCGACCCCGACGGCGACCTCGATCGTGTCTGGTGGGACCTCGTCGAGCAGTACCAGGGCATCCCGCGTCCAGCCGAGCCGGTCCCCGGTGCGTGGGCCTCGAAGATTCACCTCGCCGTTGCACCCGTCTACTACCACAACTATTTGCTCGGAGAGATCCTCGCCTCACAGCTGCAGGAATGGACGCAGCGCGTCGCGGGTGCGTCCTCGCCGGCGGCCGCGGCAGCCGTGGTCGGGCCGCTGATCGCCGAGCACGTGCTGGCGCCAGGCGCATCGGTGCGGTGGGATCAGCTGGTCGAGCAGGCTACGGGTGCGCCGCTTGGTATCGATGCCTTCGTGCGCGACACGACGCACTGACGTTCGATTCCCGCGTCCTAGCTGGCTGAAGCGGCCAGCAACTTCTCGAGCCGACCGAAGAACATCTCCCAGCCCGAGGCAGCGCGCACATATTCGTCGCGCGCGAGGTTGCCACCGCCCTGGGTAAACGTCATCGTCGTGCCTTCGTCAGTCGGCGCGAGGTCGACCGTAACGATCTCTTCGCCGGGTTCGTCAGCAGTACGTAACGTCAAGACGAGTCGGGTTGGCTCGGCTACCTCCTGATAGACCCCATGGAAGTGAATATGAAGATGAGGCACGTCAGGGTTTGACGTCTCGCTCGTCCAGATACCACCGACCGTGGGATCGATCGTCGCGGTGCCCGTAAACCCGGGCGGTGCGAACCAGCGCACGAGTTGTGTGGCGTCCGTCCAGGCGGCGAAGACGGCAGCCGGCGGGGCAGTGAACGTGCGGGTGATGGTGATGCCCGGTTCCATCGTCCTAGCCTAGAGCTCGAGCAGCATCCGCGCATTGCCGAGCGTGTTCGGCTTGACGTATTCGAGGTCGAGGAACTCGGCGATACCGCGGTCGTACGAGCGGCGCATCTCCTCGTAGACCTCGGGCGTGACGGGAGTGCCCTCGATTTCGCGAAAGCCGTAACGAGCGAAGAACGAGGTCTCAAAGGTGAGCACGAAGATGCGCTCGATGCCCATCTCGCGTGCGTGTTCGATCAGGCGGGCGACCACGAGTCCACCGATGCCACTGCGCTTCTGCGATTGGTCAACGGCAACGGTACGGATCTCGCCGAGGTCCTCCCAGAGAATGTGCAGCGCGCCGCAGCCGACGATTGCCTCGCCCTCGAGGGCAACCCAAAATTCCTGCACGCCCTCGTAGAGCGTGACGGTCTCCTTTTCGAGCAGCACGCGACCCGCGTACTGGTCGACGAGCGCGCGGATACCACGAACATCACGCGTGGTCGCGCGGCGGACTTCGATCGCTCCGGGCATA
>Ga0194048_10001565_pt1 | contig 11393 bp, 7 predicted proteins | sample JunL225m_MetaG_FD_161685 | JGI IMG/M metagenome (GOLD analysis project Ga0194048, IMG submission 161685) | Anoxic zone freshwater microbial communities from boreal shield lake in IISD Experimental Lakes Area, Ontario, Canada - Jun2016-L222-5m | ecosystem: Environmental > Aquatic > Freshwater >...
ACCTCCAGGTGGACCCCGGTGAGCGCTCGAACGTTATCGCAGAGCATCCGGAAATCGGGGCGAAGCTAAGGACGCTGCTCGACGCCCAGAAGGCGAAGGGGGTCAATCAGCCGTTACCGAAGTAATCGGTCGAATAATTCGAGAGAGGTTGATTCTCCCGACTTGAAGCGGAGGAGGGAAGGGTGATGCTCGGGGCATGAGTCAGCCCCCTATTCGTGTCCTCTGCGTCGGTGCCGGCCATATGGGTCGTTCGCACGCCCTCGCCTACCACAAGCTTCCTGGCTTCCAGATTTGCGGGCTGGTGACCCGCTCCGCTGATTCGCGGGCCAAGCTCAATGCCGAGTTAGGCGGAGGCTATGCTGAATACGGCGACTTCCATGCAGCGCTCAAAGAGACCAAGCCCGACGCCGTTTCGATTTCCAGTTATCCCGATACGCATGCCGAATACGCCGTCGCCGCCCTCGCGGCTGGCTGTCATGTGTTCGTCGAGAAGCCTCTCGCGGTCACCGTGGCGGAAGCTGAACAGATTGTCGCCAAGGCCAAAGCGGTGAAGCGTAAGGTCGTGATTGGTTATATTCTCCGGCATCACCCAGCGTGGACTCAGTTCATTAAGACGGTGCAGACGCTGGGTAAGCCCCTGGTCATGCGCATGAATCTCAACCAGCAGAGTTACGGCGACATGTGGAAGACCCACCAAGCGCTGTTGCAGACCTGCAGTCCCGTGGTGGATTGCGGCGTGCATTACGTCGACGTGATGTGCCTCATGACCGGTAGCCGCCCCGTGCGCGTCTCCGGGATTGGTGCCCGCTTGACGGAAGATATGCCCGCTGGGCAGATCAACTATGGTCAACTGCAGGTCACGTTCGCCGATGGCTCGGTGGGCTGGTATGAAGCCGGCTGGGGTCCGATGATGTCAGAGGAGGCTTTCTTTGTTAAAGATGTCATTGGCCCGAAGGGCTGCGTTTCGATCGTTGCGGGCAAAGCCTCGCAGGCGGGCAACTCTGCCGACGTCGATTCACACTCCGCGGCCCAGGCGCTCAAGGTTCATTCCTCGCACCTCGGTCCGGATGGTAAGTTCACCAAGCCCGATGAAATCGTGCCGACGGATGCCGATCCTGGCCACGATGGTCTCTGCGAACGCGAACAGGCCTACTTTGAAAAAGCCATCCGCGAGGACATTGATTTGACCGCGCACATGGATGACGCCGTCAATTCGATGCGCATCGTCGCCGCGGCAGATCAATCCTTCCGCGAAGGCCGTACCATTAATCTCTGAGTGCTGCCGATGGCTCATCCAAACCTCGTCTTCATGGGCGTCTCTGGTTGCGGCAAGAGCACCGTGGCGGAGATGTATGCGCAGCGCACGAGTGCCACGCTCATTGAGGCCGATGGCTTTCATCCGCCCGAGAACATCGCGAAGATGAGCGCCGGGATTCCGCTGAACGATGCCGACCGCGCGGGTTGGCTCGCTGCGATGTCCGCGCGCCTGGCGGAGGGTAAGGCCCGTGGCGAGGTGATGGTCGTGACCTGTTCCGCTTTGAAGAAAGTCTACCGTGACCGCCTGCGGGAAGGGGATCCGGACCTTTTCTTCGTCTTGCTTGATGGCAGTCAGGAGCTCCTGCAGGCGCGACTGGATGCTCGCAAAGGGCACTTCATGCCGCCTGGCCTGCTTGGCAGTCAGCTGGCGACGCTGGAGCGTCCGAACCTTGCTACGGAGAAATGCCTCCACGTCAGCATCGGCCTGAGTCCGGAGCAAATCTGCGGGACGGTTGGCTTGGCGATGCGCCGTTTTGCCTGAAATGCAGAAGGCCCGCCATGGGCGGGCCTTCGTCGTTCCGTTAAGCCAGAAGTTACTTCTTCCAGACAACCTTGGACGGCTCGATGATGCTCGTCTGATCCTTGGTCGGGAAGCCCTGCGGGACCGGGATGGTGACCTTGCCGGTCGCGGCCCATTCCGTCGAGCGGGCGAGGATGGTTTGGAAGCCGACGCAATGCAGGGCATCGAAAGAGGTGTCGCCGGACCAGATGTGGCCCATCGAGGTGGTCACGACACGACCTTTGTTGAAGGGCGCGAACCAGACCATCGGCTCATGCATATCCGTGCCGCCTGCTTCCGGCTTGGAGTAGGAGCTGGAGAGTACGTGCATGTGGTCGGCACTGCCGCGCATGCGGTGATAGAGCTCATCGGAGGCGTGCATCCATTCAGCCGGGAGGTCTTTCATGATGGGGTGGGAGGCATCGCGGGTCTTGAGCGTGAAGATGTGTTTCGAGCCGTGGCCAGAGCCGAAGCCCTTGGTCTGAATTTTCTCATCGGCGTCGACGAGGGCGACGGCCTTACCTGACTTGTCGTCGACCGCGATGCGGCTGGCGAACGTGGCACCGCGCCAACCCGCGCAGATCATCTCGTTGAAGTTATCCCAGCCCGTGAAGGCGTTGTTGGCGGCGTGGACGTTGACGAGGCCGCCGCCATTCATGACGTATTCAGTGAAAGAGTCCTTCATGGCGCTGCCCCATTCCGGACCGTTGTAGTTATTCACGATGACCTGGTAGTCGGTGAACTTCGGGGACCACTGTTCCCATTCGGCAGCGTGCTCTTTGACGAAGGCAGCCTCTTCGGCGTTCCACGCTTTCATCGCGGCGTCGAAAGCCTTCTTGGCATCAGCGTCGCCGGCCTTGGGCTTGCCCGGCTTTGCTTTCACAAAGGCGGCGGGGGCCGTGGCGACGGTTACTTTAAAGAGGCCCGTGGCTTCGAGGGTGGCCTTGCAGGATTCGGTTGTCCGTACCCAGTCGTGGTTATTGCGTCCGTCGAGAATCAGGACACGGATCTGCTCTGCGGCGGCGAGCGGGAGGGTGAGGAGAGCGAGCAGGCAGAGGAGCCCGAGCTTTGGCAGGGTTTTCATGGGGAGGGCCTCATTGGACCTATTTCCCGAGCGCGGGCGAGCGTTTTTAACTTCGGTCGAGGGAGCGGTAGTGAATGGCCTCTAATAGGTGGCTGGTGGCGATATGCTCCGCGGCCGCGAGGTCGGCAATCGTCCGGGCGACGCGGAGGATGCGGTCGTAAGCCCGGGCCGAGAGGCCGAGCTTCTCCATCGCCTGCTGCAGGAGGTCGCCTTGGGCTTTCTCCAGGGCGCAATATTCGCGTAGTTCTCGTCCGCCGAGGAGCGCATTGCAGCCGCCTGATCGCCGACCAAAGCGCCCCCGCTGCCGTGTGCGGGCGGCTTCGACGCGTAAGCGCATCGCCTCAGACGGTTCGCCTGGCGCGGCGGAACGAAGTTCTTCGATGGAAAGGGCTGGTGCTTCGACTTGAATATCAATCCGATCAAGTAAGGGCCCCGAGATTTTAGCGCGATACTTTCGCACCTGCATCGGCGAGCAGCGGCACTCGCGTTGGCGATCACCCAGATGGCCGCAAGGGCACGGGTTCATGGCGGCCACCAGCATCAGCCGAGCGGGCAGGGTAACCTTAGCGGCGGCGCGCGAGACCGTGACCTGACCATCTTCTAGCGGCTGCCTGAGGACCTCGAGTGCCGAACGGCGGAATTCCGGAAGCTCATCGAGAAACAGCACGCCCCGGTGCGCCAGTGATACTTCTCCGGGGCCAGGTATCGCGCCGCCACCGATGAGCCCGATATCGCTGATGGTGTGATGCGGCGAGCGGAACGGCCGCTGCCAGCAGCGGGCCACATCGTTCATCGCGGCCCCGGCGGCGGAATGGACGCCGAGTATTTCGAGGAGCTCTTCCGCGTCAGGCGCCGGCAGGATGGTCGGAATACGCTTGGCGATGAGCGATTTCCCCGAGCCTGGCGGACCAATCATTAAAAGATTGTGCCCGCCGGCCGCAGCCACCTCGACAGCCCGTCGGATGGCCGTCTGGCCTTTGACTTCGGAAAAATCGGGCTGCGATTCGCCGCTCGCATGGCGCGCGGTCATCGTTGCCACGAGTGGCGTCACTTTCGCTTCGCCGGTGAGGAAGCGCAGGGCGCCATCTAGTGAATCTGCGGGAATCGCTTCGATACCTCCGACCAGCGCCGCTTCTTCGGCAGACGCCCGTGGCAGGATGACGCCACGCATGCCCGCTTTCCGGGCGAGGATGGCCATCGCCACGCCGCCGCGCACAGGACGAGTTCCTCCGCTCAAGCCGAGTTCTCCGGCGATGAGGTAGTGCTTTAGGAATTCCCGGTTCAATTGCCCGGTCGAGGCGGCAATCCCGAGGGCGATGGGTAGGTCATAAATGGAGCCTTCCTTTTTCAGGTCACCGGGGGCGAGATTGATGGTGGTGCGGGTTTCTGGTAGACGGAGTCCACTGTTCTGCAGGGCGGATTGCACGCGCTCTTCGGATTCTTTCACGGCTGCGTCCGGCAGGCCCACCAACCAAAGCCCCATCTCTCCTTTCTCCCCCGTATTCACCTCGATCTCGACGGGAACGGCCTCGACTCCGACGAGGGCGGCGGAACGGATGACGGAAAGCATGCCGCAGGGCAGGGGGAAGTGGTCGTTGCCACAATCACGGACGATTAAGGCCTAAATCTTAGCAAAAATGCCTATTGCTGGGTGGTTTACCTTGGCAACCTGCCTGCCCCGCCGCTGTCTCAAAGCCTGTTGATCCCATGACTTTGCGTGCCTCCGTGTCGGTCTTCTGTCTTTTGCCCTTGGCGGCTTGCGGCGCCGTCGCGCCGTTTCTGGAGAAGCATTGCGTGGAGTGTCATGATGCCGACACGAAGAAAGGCGGCTTGGATTTGACTGCCCTCGGGGCCGACCTCACGAAGTCGAAGACGTTTGAGGCGTGGGTTAAGATTTACGATCGCACCGCTAACGGCGAGATGCCGCCTAAGAAGAAGGCCCGGCCAGATGCCGCGCAAGCGAAGGGCTATCTCGGGGAGCTTTCTGCGTCGCTCACAACCTTTGAACTGACCCGAGCCCAGACCCAGGGGCGTGCGGTGGAGCGCCGCATGAATCGTTTCGAATATGAGAACGCCGTCCGGGAGTTATTACAGGCCCCGTGGCTTGATATCAAAGAAAGCCTACCAGAGGATACGGAGGCTTTTCGTTTTAATAAGAGCGGGCAGGCCCTCGACGTTTCCCACGTTCAGTTGCAACGCTACCTGAGTGCCGCTGAGGAATCCCTTAAATCGGCCTTCATCTCTTCGATTGAGAAGCCAGATTCGGCTCCGCGACGTTTTTATGCCCGCCAGCAGGGTAGTTACACCGGTAAGATGAAGTTCTCGGAATTCAATATGTCTCCGGAGCGTGCGACTTTCCCGACGGTCGGCTTTACCGGGCAGCCGGAGGTGCGGCGGGGTGAAGCTCCGATGACCGCGGGGAAGTCCAATCCACAGGTGCGTGATGAAGAGGGTGTGGGCGTCGTGCATGGTGCCTATGAACCCGTGGAGCCGAATTTCAGCACCTTCCGCGCGGCCACGTCAGGACGCTATAAGGTCCGTCTTTGCGGCCATACGGTTTGGGTCGGGCCAGGGAAGCCCACGGCCAAAGGCGCGGCGCGCTGGTACATCCCTGATTTGGATGATATCTCCAAGGGCCATCGTCCAGAGCCTGTCACCGTGTATGCCCTGACGCCTCCGCGTGTGCTTCGGCGCATTGGCAATGTGGATTTCAATCCTGAGCCGACCGTCAACGAACTCGATGTCGTGTTAAAGGCGGGCGAGAGTATTCAAATTGATACGGTCCGGTTTTTCCGTTCCCGTCCGGGGGCGAGCCGTTCCCAGAATCCGCTGGCCACGCCGGAAGGCCAACCAGGGATGGTCATGCGTTGGATTGAGGTCGAGGGACCGCTGGCTCCCGCTTGGCCGTCCGCGCCTTACGCAGTGCTTTTCGGAGACCTACCCGTGAAGCGCGTTTTTGGTTCCTCGTTAACCTTTGAAGCCCAGACGAGTGATCCGGCCAAAGACGCCGAGCGGCTCTTGCGTCGCTTTGTCCAGACAGCGTGTCGCCGTCCGCTTTCGGCGGCGGAGGAAGTCCGTTTTCTGCCAGTCATCCTTGGGGCCATGAAGTCAGGCAGCACTTTCACCGAGGCGATGTTTGCTGGCTATACCGCGGTCCTTTGCTCGCCTTCATTCCTGTACTTGGAAGAGAAGCCTGGCCGTCTCGATGACCATGCCGTCGCCGCCCGTCTGGCCTATTTCCTCTGGAACTCCCCGCCAGACGCGCAACTCCGTTCACTGGCCCAGACAGGTAAGTTGGATAAGTCCGGAGTGCTCGCCCAAGTGGATCGATTGATCGCCGACCCTCGCTCTCAGCACTTCGCCGATACGTTTACCGACTACTGGCTCGATCTTCGCAAAGCAGGTTCCAACGACCCGGACTCCAATCTCTACCCTGATTATTACCTCGATGACCATTTGGTCGAATCCGCCCGAGATGAAAGTCATGCCACCTTTGCCGAGCTCCTGCGGGCGAACTTGCCGGTCCGCAATGTCGTCGACGCGGATTTCGTCTTCGTCAACGAACGCTTAGCCGCACTTTATCAGCTTCCGCCGGTCATGGGCGCCAAACTGCAGAAGGTTGTGCTGCCGAAGGACAGTATTCGCGGCGGCTTCATGACACAGGCTGCGGTTTTGAAGGTCACGGCCAATGGGACGACAACTTCGCCGGTGACGCGCGGTGCATGGATTATGGAGCGGGTACTTGGTCGTAAGCCTCCGCCTCCTCCCGCCAATGTGCCGGCCGTGGAGCCAGATACCCGCGGTGCAGTCACGATTCGACAGCAGCTCGACAAGCACCGCAAACTGGAGTCCTGCTCCGCGTGCCATACAAAGATTGATCCGCCAGGCTTCGCACTCGAGAGCTTTGATGTGATGGGGGGCTTCCGCACCAACTACCGCGCGATGGATGGAAAGAAGCCCGATGTCGGGATTGGTAAGAACGGCCAGAAATTCGCTTTCCACTCGGCATTACCGGTGGAGTCTTTCGGTGAACTCGACGGGAAGAAGTTCAAGGACATCCGTGAGTTCAAGAAGCTCGTGGCTGCCGATGAGCGTCAGCTTGCCCGTAATTTACTAAACCAATTGACGGTTTACGCCACGGGCGCTCCGGCCGGATTTGCAGATCGTGCCAAGGTGGAGGCCATCCTGGATGCCGCCGCCCCTGGGCATTATGGCGTCCGCGACCTCGTGCACGGGCTTGTCACCAGCGACCTTTTCCTTAACAAGTAACTCACCCCCATGTCCGCACCCTCCGGTCTCACTTCTGCCAATTCGCCCTACGTGGCGTTTAAGCGCTCCGTCTCTCGCCGCCGCTTCCTTGCGGGCACGGGGGTGCTGCTTGCGTTGCCGATGCTGGATGCGATGACCCCGGCCTTTGCCGCGGCGGCCCCTGAATCTGCTAAGCCACGCCGCATGCTGGCTATCTGCAATAACCTAGGCCTAGTGCCTGATTACTTTTTCCCAACCGGTGCGGGGAAGGATTATAAGCCCTCCATTTACCTCGAGTTGCTGAAGGAGCATCGTAACGACTTCACGGTCTTTTCGGGCGTGTCCCATCCGGATGTCGATGGTGGTCACCCCGCGGATAATTGCTTCCTAACGGCAGCTCCGCATCCGAGCAGTGGCGGCTTCCGTAACACGCTCTCGCTCGACCAATTCATGGCGGAGCGCATCGGCCATCTCACGCGCTATCCTTCAATGACCTTGGGCGTGAATTGTAATCGCGGGTCGCGTAGCCTGTCGTGGACGGCGGGTGGCGTGATGATTCCGACGGAAGAGAAGCCCTCCGAAGTTTTCCGGAAGATGTTCATGGGAGGTTCGGCCAAGGAAGTTGCCGCCCAGGAGCGTCGCCTTGTTCTCGGCCAGAGCATCTTGGACGCCGTGGGTGGGCAGGCGGGCGAGCTTCGTCGCTCGATGGGCGCCCAAGATCGCGACCGACTTGACCAATATTTCACGAGCGTCCGCGAACTCGAACAGCGCATGCAGATGTCGAAAGAGTGGGAGAAGAAGCCACGTCCGGTCGCGACGAGTTCCTCCCCGCTCGATCCGAGCAGCCCCAAGGAGTATATGGACAAGGTGCGGTTAATGTACGACATGGCCCGCCTCTGCTTTGAGACGGATTCCTCGCGCGCCGTCACGTTGATGCTCGATAGTGTCAACACGCCTGCCCTGGACATCGACCACGTTCATACGACGACCGACGGCTATCACAGCCTTTCCCACCACGGCAAGTCGGCCAAGAAACTCGATCAGCTTAAGCAAATCGATAGTATGCACATGCGCTTACTCGCGAAGCTTATGGAGGACCTTAAGGGCGCCAAGGAAGACGGGTCGCCGCTACTCGATCGCACGATGATTCTTTACGGCAGCAATCTCGGGAATGCCAGCGCGCATACGACGACGAACCTGCCGACTTTATTTATGGGCGGCGGCTTCAATCACGGCCAGCACCTCGTCTTTGATACCGAACGTAACTATCCCTTACCCAATCTGTTCGTCTCGATGCTGCAGCGCATGGGCATCGATGCCGACAAGTTCGCTTCCTCGACGGGCACGATGCGTGGTCTGAAGTCCGTTGGTTAAACTTCGGAGGCTTCACTCGTCATCATCGTCGGCCTCCGGGTCCAAGACGAGGCCGAGGGCTTTGAGTCCTTTGCCGTGAGCTCCCATGAACTCACGTGGATAGCGTTCGCCCGGTCGGACCTGCGCCCAGATGGCGCGATTAAGGGTGTCGTCGTCGATCCGGTCCGGGCCGCTGAAATCGAGGGCCTCAAAACGCGCGGCTAGGCGATCTTCGCCGGAGGGGAAGGGTGGCCAGAAGCCGGTCTTCTTGGCCGTGGGTGGGCGTTTCTCGTTAAGCTTCTGCTGAGGAGTCAGGCTGACATAGGGCGTCGGGTCGGACTGGGTCGTGAAGCAGTCCTCCATTGTGGTGGAGGCAGCGACGACCTGGTTCATGGGCGGGATACCCAAGATTCGGCAGATGGTATGCAGTACCGAGGTCTGGTTGTAGAACTTGCTGATGAGCGCGCCTTTCTTGGCGTAGGGGCTGACCACGAGACAGAACGAGCGATGGCCGTCGACATGATCGCCGCCCGTCTGCGGATCATCCTCGTTGACGAAGATGGCCATGTCTTTCCAGAAGCGACTTTTCGAAAGGCCTTCGACGACGCGTCCGAGGGCGAGGTCGTTATCGGCGACGTACGATTTAGCGGTGAGCTCGTTCGCGGTGTGGTCGTTAGGTAGATAAATAATCGTGAGATCGGGGAACTCGCCTTTCTGTTGGAAACCGGCGAGCTCTTTGAGGAATACGTCGGCCCGGCTCTGATCCGGGATCGACATATCCCACCCCGGATAACTCGGCGCGCTGTAGCGACGGAGTGCATCGATGAAATAGGTCGTGGTGAACGCTGTCTTGCCGCCTCCGTTTTGACGATCGGTGAAGAAATCATCATAAGTCTTCCCTCTGATTTTTGTCAGTTTGTCCATCTCGCCGTAGTTACGGAAGGAACGTCCGTGCAGGAGCGCGTGGTCCCAGAGGAAGCCGCAGCCTGCGTAGAAGAGTGCATCCGTCCCGAAGTCATAGGCACAGCGAAAGCCAACCCGATCTTTCTCGCGATACGATGTGACAATACCCTGCGAGGCCCAGGCGTGTCCGTCGGACGAGTTGACGCCATTGCAGTAGTAGTTATCGAGCAGCGGCCAGCGCTCGGCGATGGCGTGATGGTTCGGCGTAACCTCGCGCGGGAAGAGTACGAGTTTCGGCTCGGCGTTGCCGCGGCCAATGTCACCCAAAACTTGATCGAAGGTACGGTTTTCTTTGATGATGTAGACGACATGCTTGATGGACGAGGGTTGGCCGACCTCGGCCGGCACGGGTACCGCGGGCATGGTCGCGGTGCTGGCCTGCGGGCCGGCCGCGTAGCGCAGCGCATGGGATATGTGGGCGGCTTGGCGGGCACGGGCATCGTAATCCGCCACGGTTTTGGCGTCGGTCGGGATGGCAACTTTTTGTAATCCACTTCGCACGTTGACGACGAACAGCTGATTGTTCTGCAAGCGTAAGGCTCCAGGGTACCAGCCAGCTGGAATGAGTTTGGGCACGGAGCCCGGTTGGCTCAGGTCCAGGCAGGCGATGGCATTGATGCCGGCATTGGCGGCGTAGAGCGAAAGGCCGTCGGGTGAGAGGGCGAGTCCGTCCGTCAGCATCCCCCAGGGCAAGGCAGTGTCAGGCTTCGTGGAGAGGGTGGCGGCAGTCGCCTTCTTGATTGTGTCGATCACACTGACGCTATCCCCGCCGAGATTTGAGCAGAAGAGGCGATGACGATCCGCATCGAGCAGGAGTTCGGTGGGATGGAGTCCAACCTCCGTCCGGCTGATTTCTTTCAGCGTATCGCCGACTAGGCGCACGAAACTGAGGGTGCCGCGGAGCGGTATCGTCCGTTTATCGACTGCAACCATCGTGCCGCCCGATGGTTCGGCGAGGTCATTTGAGCCCGGAGCGTTGCCGCCAAAATTAGAGACGTAAACGGTCTGGTTGTCGGGCGATAAGGCGACGCCGTAGGGGCACACGCCAACGGCTACCGTGGTGATGACCGTCCCTTTCACGAGATCGACCAGCGCCAGTTTATTGGACATTGAAAGGGCTACAATGGCCCGCTTCCCGTCGGCGGTAAGGGTGAGGCCCAACGGGTTGACATTCTTCGCTCCGCCCGTGACGTCGATGGAGGTTCCCCAAGTGAATTTACCGTCGGGGGCGATGGTGGCCTGGTAGAGGTGGGTCTTGCCACCCGAGATGACAGCGGTGGTGCCGTCGTGGGATACCGCTAAGCCGTGCATCGAGCCGCCGCCTTTGACCACGGGGAAGTCAGTCTTCTGGATGATGGCCATCGTCTGCGGGTCGATGCTCGCGAGGACCGTCGTAGTCTTAATGAGAAGCACTTTACCGCCTTGGGCGAATTCGGCGGCGAGGAGGCGGCCCGGTAGGTCGACGAGCTGGCCGACGGTGTCGAGCTGCTGTCCGCTGGTGAGCATCTTATCCTTGGTCGGGCGTTCGTTCATCCACGCCGCGTCGCGCACGGGGGCGTGTCCGGAGGCTTCGGGTTTGTCGGCCGCGATGGCGAGAGCGGAGCAGAGCAAACCGAGACAGGCTGGGGTAACCTTGAGCATATTGCATCAGTAGGCGGAGGGGGAGGCAGTCACAAGTCGCGACATGACGGCAGGGCTGATTTAATTGGCGGATAACTCCCTAAAAGCGGCAGATAGACGCTTGCTCGAAAAAACCTGAGGGGCAGAGTCACTGTCATCGCCGCGTATGAAACTTCTGAACTTCCCTGATCCTTCCGCCATGGGTCTAGCCGCCTCCGCCCATGGGGCCAAGGTCTTGCGTGAAGTGCTCGGCAAGCGGGCGCGCGCGAATATCATCGTCGCCACCGGCGCTAGTCAGTTTGAGACACT
>Ga0194048_10001569_pt1 | contig 11387 bp, 8 predicted proteins | sample JunL225m_MetaG_FD_161685 | JGI IMG/M metagenome (GOLD analysis project Ga0194048, IMG submission 161685) | Anoxic zone freshwater microbial communities from boreal shield lake in IISD Experimental Lakes Area, Ontario, Canada - Jun2016-L222-5m | ecosystem: Environmental > Aquatic > Freshwater >...
ATATTTCACGGCCCGTAAATCCGGCCAAGAAGAGGAACGCCCGCGCGGCACAGCCCAGGTGCCCGGCGAAGGTCCGACTTGGCTCTGGGGCCTGACGACGCTGCCCGACGCCAAGGGCACGCCGCACCTAGTCGGCTCCGCGGTAAAAGTAAAAGGGGTGATGCACGCCTACCGCTGGGACCTCGTCGAATGGAATCCGCACGACGAGATGTTCCGTCCGCTTTCAACGATCTGGACGGAGACGACCGCGCAACCGAAAGCCCCGCCGGTACCCGAAGGACATGCGGTGCCTTGGACCGATCCCGAGGGTCACAAGTGGATTCTGTTCTGTAATCCGTTCCCGTTCCTGCGTACGCCGGCCACTTACGAAGGCTGGAAAGATCCGACCAACTGGCACGTGATCAATCCCGACCTATTCGCACGCACCCCGCTAGGCGAAAAGATCACCGTCCACGGCGGCCATCTCGCCTGGCACCCCTGGAGCCGCCAATGGCTCGCGCTCTTCACGCAGAAGGCAGGAAAATCCTCGTTCCTCGGCGACATCTGGCTCGCCGAAGCCGACGCACCCACGGGTCCCTGGGTCAATGCCCGGCTGGTGCTTTCGCACGACAACTACACGTTCTATAATCCGGTACTGCATCCGGAATTTTTCCGTGACGATTCACCGATCATCCATTTCGAAGGCACTTACACCGCGACTTTTTCTTCCAACCAACAACCGACCCCGCGCTGGGATTACAATCAGGTGCTTTATCAGGTCGACCTCTCACAACCGCCGTTCGCGAAAGGAAAATAAAGTCCGACCCGCTTGACCGCCCTCAAAGAGCGAAGAGGATGACGAGGTGAGCGACGCTACCGACCGACTGTTGTGCGCCCGCGTCCGACCGACGCGCCGAGTAGTCATGCGCCAACGCTGGGACGACCTCTTCTTTCTCCACTGGGAATATGAGTCGGCGGCGATTCAGGCGCGCCTACCCGCCGGAGTCACGGTCGATACGTTCGAAGGCAAGGCCTACCTCGGCGTCGTGGGCTTCCGCATGAACGCGGTCCGACCCGTCGGTCTACCCGCCCTGCCGTGGCTTTCTTATTTCAACGAACTCAACGTCCGAACCTACGTGCGCGACGCCGCCGGCGAACCGGGCGTGTGGTTCTTCTCCCTCGATTGCGACCGCGCCCCGGCCGTCGCAATTGCCCGCCGATGTTTCGGCCTACCGTATGAACACGCGACGATGTCCTTCGGCCCAAGGCTTGCATTATCCTGCCGCCGCCAAGGCCAGACGGAAACCGCCCGTTACGCTTGGTCGGCCACCGCCGCCCCACGGGCCGCGACCCCAGGCTCGCTCGAATTCCATCTGACCGAACGCTACAGTTTCTTCTCGAATAAGAAAGGTCGGCTCAGGCGCGGACAAGTCCACCACGCTCCCTACGAACTCAGCCCCGCCGCCACGCCATCTTGGAGCAATCTTCCTCTCTCCTGGGACGGCTTCGACGTCGGCGCACGCGCCCCCGACCTCGCCCACTCTTGCCAAGGCGTAAACATCGAGGCTTTCTCCCTGACGCCCGCTCATGCGTAAGAAACTCAAAGACTACCGCCATGCGGTCTGGGATTGGAATGGTACGTTGCTCGACGACACCTGGCTCTGCTGCGAAGCGCTCAACCTTATGCTCGCGGAAGCCGGCTTGGCGCCCGTTGATCCGGTGCGCTACCGCCAGATTTTTGAATTTCCGGTCATCAACGTCTACCACAAGGTAGGCCTCTCACCGGATGAAAAAAACTTTCCGGCCATCTCCGTCCACTTCATGAACAGCTACGAGGCTCGCAAACATGAATGCCTCCTCCATCCACAAAGCGTAGCGTTACTCGAAGGCCTCACCGCCCAAGGGCTAACCCATTCGGTCCTCTCCGCCTATGAGAGCAAGCTGCTCACGGCGACGCTCTCGCAGTTCGGGCTGGACCATCATTTCATCAAGTCCTGCGGCGGCCACGATATCCATGCCGGCAGCAAAGCGGAACGCGCTCGCCATCACTTGTCCGACCTCGCGGTGGCGCCTGAAAAAGTCATATACGTCGGCGACACCGCCCACGACGCCGAAGCCGCCGCCGCCATGGGCGTCGACTGCGTCTTGGTCGCCCACGGCCACCAACATCGCGACCGGCTGAACGGTCTAGGCGTCCGGGTCGTCGATAGTTTTGCCGAATTAATCGCCGAACTTTAGGCCGGGCCGCACCAGCCGGCTAACCTACTCACATTAAAAGGGTTTTTGTTGCCCGCGGGTCGGTTGCTCGGTTCTTATTAATACCACCCCACCCCCCTCATGGCACTTTCCCTGGCAGCTGCTAAAGTTAATCCTGACATCAATTCCACCCCTTGGCTGGTGCTCGTCCTCGCACTGCTCGTTATTTTTTCCGTCTACCTGATCATCCGCGCCAAGCGTAAGGCGAATACCGAGGTCAATGAAGAGATGGCCGACGTCCTCCAAGCCAGCGCCGAAGGGTTCGGCTCCAATGAACAAATCTTCCCGCCATCCGCTGCTTTCGTCGCCCAAGCCCGCGTCAAAGGCATGGATGGCTACCAAGCCCTCTACGACCGCTCCCTCCAGGACCCAGATGGCTTCTGGGCCGACGAAGCGAAAGAGCTGTCTTGGTTCCAGCCTTGGACCAAGGTGCTCGACGAATCCAAGAAGCCTTTCTTCCGCTGGTTCGTCGACGGTAAGACCAACGTGGCTTATAACTGCCTCGACGCCCAGATCGCCAAAGGTCTCGGCGACAAGGTGGCGATCGTCTACGAAGGCGAACCGACCGCTAACGGCCATGCCGTCGAGGTCCGGAAAATAACCTACCGCGAATTGCATCGCGAGGTCTCCCGTATTTCGAACGTCCTCAAGGGGCTCGGCTTGAAAAAAGGCGATACCGTCGCGATCTACATGCCGATGGTACCCGAACTCGCGATGGCTGTCCTGGCCTGCGCCCGTCTCGGGATCGTCCACTCGGTGGTCTTCGGTGGCTTCTCCGCCGAATCCATCCGCGACCGCGTCAACGACGCCAAATCCAAATCCGTCATCACGATGGATGGCGGCTATCGTCGCGGTAAATTTCTTCCGCTGAAACAAACCGTCGATGAGGGCGTGAAGGATTGTCCTTCGATCACCAGCGTGCTGGTCTTCCAACGTCACCCCGGCAAACCCGACGCCGCCTGCGCCATGCAAGCCGGCCGCGATGTCTGGTATCACGAAGCTGCGACCTCGGTCTCCGATGAATGCGAAGCGGTCTGGCAAGATGCCAATGACATGCTCTTCCTGCTCTACACTTCGGGCTCCACCGGCAAGCCAAAGGGCATCATGCACAGCACCGGCGGCTACATGGTGCATGCCTACGCGACCAACAAATATGTCTTCGACCTCCGCGGCGACGATCTCTTCTGGTGCACGGCCGACGTCGGCTGGGTCACGGGTCACACTTACGTCGTCTACGGTCCGCTGTTAAACGGCACTTCGGTGCTGATGTATGAAGGCGCCCCCGACGCTCCAGACTTCGGTCGTTTTTGGAAAATCGTCGAAGACCATAAGGTGACGGTCTTCTACACCGCTCCGACCGCGATTCGCGCCTTCATGAAGTGGGGCGACGAGTGGGTGAAAAAATACGACCTCGCTTCACTCCGCCTCCTCGGCTCCGTCGGCGAACCGATTAACCCCGAAGCTTGGCTCTGGTATCACAAGAACATCGGCGCGGAAAAGTGCCCGATTGTAGACACCTGGTGGCAGACCGAAACCGGCGGCCACATGATCACGCCGATGCCCGGCTGCACGCCCACCAAACCCGGCTCGGCGACACTGCCCTTCTTCGGCGTCGATGCCGCCGTCCTCGACGAAAACGGCAATGAAACCGACCATGGCATCCTCGCGATCCGCAAACCTTGGCCCGGCATCACGCAAGGCATCTTCGGCGACGAACAACGCTACGTGGATACTTACTGGAATCGCTGGGGCGGAAAATATTACTTCCCCGGCGACGGTGCCATCCGCGATAAGGATGGTTACCTTTGGATCACGGGTCGCGTCGATGATGTGGTCAATGTCTCCGGTCACCGCATCGGTACCGCCGAACTGGAAGCGGTCTTCATCGAAGACGCCGCGGTCGCCGAATCCGCCGTGATCGGAGTCAAACATGACCTTAAAGGCCAAGGCCTGATGGCTTTCGTGATCCTAAAGACGGCCGCCGCCAAAAATGTCAACGAGGTCGAACTTGCCAAGAAACTCAACGGCATGGTCGACGCCAAGATTGGCAAGTTCGCCCGCCCGGAACGCATCGTCTTCGTCCCCGACCTTCCCAAGACCCGCTCGGGTAAGATCATGCGCCGCCTCCTCCGCGACATCTCGGAAGGCCGCGAACTCGGCAACATCTCCACCCTGGCCGACCCGGCCGTGGTCGAAGCCATCCGTAATAAGTTTAATACCGCGAAGGGTTAAGCTACCACGACTTCGCCTCCAGACCCCGACACCCATCGGGGTCTTTTTATTTGCAGACATCCACTCAAAGGAAGACCGGAAACCGGATGATTAGCGGGGGATATAATTCCGGGTGACAGGTGACGGGCGCGGGAGCCAGGAGTTCAGGGTCCGGCCGTTCGTTGATCAGCCGCGGGAACCCGAAGCCGATAGCCGAGGGCTGAACAGCCGACTCCCGAATGGCCGATGCCCCGGTGGCTGTCACCCGTCACCTGGGATAATAAATCCCCCGCAGCATCCATTCCGGTCTCCGGTCTCCCCTTGAGTTGGTCTCTCTGTCTTTGGGTAGGGCTGACCACCCTTGGTCAGCCGCGGTTGAGCGAGGGCGATCAACCCTACCCGACGCAAACCCATTTCGGGTGACAGGTGACGGGCGCGGGAGCCAGGAGTTCAGGGTCCGGCCGTTCGTTGATCAGCCGCGGGAACCCGAAGCCGATAGCCGAGAGCTGAACAGCCGACTCCCGAATGGCCGATGCCCTGATGGCCGTCACCCGTCACCTGGGATAATAAATCCCCCGCAGCATCCATTCCGGTCTCCCCTTTTTATTGGTCTCCGATTTTAGGTAGGGCTGACCACCCTTGGTCAGCCGCGGTTGAGCGAGGCCGCTCAACCCTACCTCAACACAAACGGATGCGATATCATCGCATCCCTACCCCGCCACCTGCCACCCGGGGCTGCCACCCGCCACCCGAAACGTGCCTCCCACGTTTGCACTTTTGCACAGGCCGCAGGCCGATTTGCACTTTTGCACCTTCGCCTCCGTGCCTCTAATGCGTCACCCTTGCCTCCCCTCATCCCTCCCCTTATATCTCCACCCATGCGCGCCCTGCTTCTGCTGCTACTCACGGCCACTCTTTCGGCCACCGAATTAAAAGTCGGCGATATCGCTCCGACCACCCGCCCCGAAGCGATAATCACAGGCGAAGCGGTCCAAGCTTTTAAGAAAGGCGAAATCTATGTCTTCGAATGCTGGGCGAGTTGGTGCGGCCCTTGCGTGGCCACAATCCCACATCTCAATCAGCTCCACCAACAGTTTCAGAAAAAAGGCGTGGTGATCATGGGCGTCAATGTCTGGGAAGGTGAACGCAACGCCGAGGCCGCGCAAAAGGCCCGCGACTTCGTCAATGCCCAAGGCGCCAAGATGTCCTACCGCACGGCGCTCGGCGGTAAGGCCTTCATCAAAGACTGGCTCGAAGCCGCTGGCATCGACAGCATTCCCCATGCTTTCGTAATCGCCGAAGGCAAAGTTGCCTGGATCGGACATCCCGCCGAACTCAACGACGAGATGCTCGGCGATATCATCACGGGGACCTATGCCCCGAAAGCGAATCGTAAGGCCGGCCCGACCCAAGATGCGGAAATGGAACGACAACAGGCCAAGCTTGATAAGCTGGCCTCGGCGATGATGCGCAAAGATTGGGATGCGGCGGAAAAAGCCCTGCCCATCGCGGCCGCCGTCCTTCCTCCCGAAGAACGTCAGGATCTCCTGAATTCCGTCGGGGCCCAAATTGCTCTAGCCAGAGGCGACCCCACCAAGGCTTACGCGCAAATCGCCAAGTTGGCCGAAGAAGAAAAAGATGATGCCGAAACCCAGAATGAACTCGCCTGGGATCTAGTCACGAATCCGCTCTACCTCAAGAAGCCCGACCTCGCCCTCGCCGAACGCTGCGCCGAACGTGCCGTGAAATTAAGCCAAGAAAAAGAAGGCGATAAGCTGGATACGCTCGCCCGCGTCCGCTGGTTGCAAGGCCGCAAGGCCGACGCCATCAAGCTGCAAGAGAAAGCCGTCACGCGCGCCAATAGCCCAGACCTCCGCGTCGCACTCCAAAAGACCCTCAACGCCCTCAATCAAGGGATTTTACCCAAGGCTAATCTCCCCGAAGACGAAGAAAAATGAGCCTCCCGAGCCGCCGCGATTTTATCGCCCGAACCTCCCTCGCCGCCCTCGGCGCCAGTCTGTTCTCCGGCTGCGTCTCTTCCGCCCGCCCCGCGACCGCGACCGTCCGGGCCATCACGCGCGGCCCTAAATTCCACTGGCGCGGCTATTACGATAAGTTTCTTTTCTCCGCCGACGACCGCTTCGTACTCGCCAACGAGACGAGCTTCGAAGGTCGCTCACCAACGAAGGAAGATTCCATCCGCGTCGGGATGGTCGATACGCAGGATCATGATCGCTGGATCGATCTCGGCGGCTCCAACGCTTGGAACTGGCAGCAAGGCTGCATGTTGCAATGGATCCCAGGGTCCACGAACGAGGTCGCCTGGAACGATCGCGCAGGCGAGCATTTCGTTACCCGCATCCTCGATGTGAAGTCGGGCCGCACTCGCACGCTGCCCCACCCGTTCTACACTTTCAGCCCCGATGGCCAGACGGCCTTCGCGCCCGACTTCGCCCGCCTCGACGTGACCCGCCCCGGTTACGGCTACGCCACGGGTGCCGAGCGCGATCCATGGAAACTGGTCCGCGCGCCCGAAGACACGGGCATCTGGCGCATGGATGTCGCCACCGGCGCTCGGCGCCTGCTTTTCTCGGTCGCCGCCGCGGCGAAGCTGCCGTTCACGGGCCCGGCGGCCGCGGCCTTCAAGCCCGACGCGGTCCACTGGTTCAATCACTTGCTCTGCAATACCGACGGCACTCGCTTATTTTTCTTACACCGCTGGAAAAATCCCGGCGAGAAAACCGCCTTCCATACCCGTGCGCTGACGATCGACGTCAACGGCGGCAAGGTTCACGTGATGGATCCCAACGGTGGGACTTCCCACTTCGTCTGGCGCGACGCCCGACACATCTTCGCCTTCGCCTTCCACCCTTCGCACGGCGAGCGTTTCTACCTGTTCAAGGATCTCAGCGATGAGATCGAAGTCGTCGGCCCGACCGCGATGCCGGCCAACGGCCATAATACCTACCTGCCGAACACGGATAACGCGTGGGTCCTGAATGATACTTACCCGCAGGGCAAGGAACGCCTGCAGAATCCTTATATTTATCATATCCCGACGGATCGGCGCGTGCCCATCGGCAGCTTCCCCGCTCCGCCCGCCTATACGGGCGAATGGCGCTGCGACACCCACCCTTCGGCCAGCCGCAGCGGACGCCAGGTATGCTTCGACTCCGCCCATGCCGGCGGCCGCCAAGTCTACATCGCCGACATCGCCGGGCTGCTCGGTTGAGCCGTTGCCGTTCTGTCACTCAATCGCGCTTCCCATCGGTTCGCGACCAGCCCATAGTGACCGCCCCCGACGATGGCCACCCGCAGCGCACTTGAACGATCCCGCTCCGCCCTGCACCTGCGGTTGCTCGCCGCGCAGCGCCGCTTGGTCACGAAAAAACAGTCCGCGGTGATCCTGCTCGGCGGTAATGACCGTCTCGCCGCCTCCGAACTCGCCAATCAGTTGACGGAGTGGTTCGACTCGCGCTCGGTCCACATCTGCGCCCCGCTGCCGCTCGCGAAGGAAAATAGCGGCCACCCTTTTCTCTGGCCCTACTGGCAAAAAATGCCGGCGAAAGGCCACCTCACCATCGTGGTGGGAGATTGGCTCACCCACACAGTTGTCGCCGCTGCCTCTGATCAGATTTCCGGCGAAGCCCTCCGCCTCCGGCTGAAGTCGCTGCGTCAGTTCGAAGAGTTGCTCGCCGCCGACGGCACTTCGGTGGTCAAGGTCTGGATTGAATCGCCGGAGAAACTTCTCCGTAAACGTCTGCGCGAAGCCGAAGACACCGATGCCGAAGGTTGGGTGGTTACCGATCAAGACCTGCTGCTGACAAAAGCTTCCGTCCATAAGAAAGCCCGCGAACTCCGCGTCCAAGGCAGCGGTAAGAATCTACCTTGGAAAGTAATTCTGTCGGCCGCCGAAACCAAACAACGCGATTTACATGCCGGCCAGGTCATCGCCGACCAGCTCGCCCAAGTTTCGCGCCGGCGCGCCGCCAACCCGGCAAAGAAGCCCAGCAGTCGCCCCCGCGGCCTGCTTGAAAGCGCCACCCCTCACCCGACGCTCGACAAGAAAGGTTACAGTCAACAGATCGCCAAGCTGCAAGCCCGCCTCGGTAGGCTCAGTCGCATCGCTTCACAAAAAGGTATCGCAACCGTTCTCGCTCTCGAAGGACCCGATGCCGCCGGCAAGGGCGGCGCAATCCGGCGACTCTGCGGCATGCTCGACGCGGCCCACTATCAGGTCCACCCGACGCCGGCTCCGACGCCGGAAGAAAAGGCGCGGCACTATCTCTGGCGCTTCTGGAACAAGACCCCCAACGCCGGCCACCTCGCGATCTTCGACCGTTCTTGGTATGGCCGCGTGATGGTCGAACGCGTCGAGGGCTTCGCCAAAGATGCGGAATGGGCCCGCGCCTACGCCGAGATCAATGATTTCGAAGCCCGCCTCGCGGAATCCGGTGCGATCGTGCTCAAGCTCTGGATTAATATTTCCAAGGAAGAACAGCTGAATCGCTTCAAGGCCCGCGAGAGCTCACCGCACAAGCGCCATAAGATGACTTTAGAAGATTACCGTAATCGCCGGAAGTGGGATGATAATATCCGCGCCGCCGAAGACATGATCGCGCGGACCGATACCCCGCACGCGCCTTGGCACGTGATTTCAGGCAATGACAAGCGCTTCGCGCGCGTGGCCGCTCTCAAGGCCGTCTGCCGCGCGCTTTCGGATCGCTTAGACTAAGCCACTCGCGCAACCAGCGCAGATGCGGCCCGGTTAACGCGGCCTGTTCCAGCGTCTCCGTGGCGATCCATTCGAGTTCGATGTCGCTGGTCCAACGCCGCCAAGATCCCGCCGCGGTGGCGACGACATGGAGTCGTTCTTCGTAGGTGATCGTGCCGATGGTGCGCCGCCGTACCAACGTCGGCTCACCGCTCGGCTTAACGCCCAAGGAAACCATCTCGGGGATCTCCGCCATGCCGACGAGTCGCCGCGAATCCGGCCCGTACCGACGGAGTAGCAACTTCCCCGAACGCACCACCAAGGCACGTTCGACGACGGCCGTCTGGCGAGCCTTGCTGACAAACCGCGGTAATTTTTCGGCGTCGCCCTGTCGACGTGCATCACACCATTTCGCCACCGGACATTTCGGGCATTCCGGCGCAGCCTTCCGGCAAACTAAGGCGCCAAGCTCCATCATGGCTTGGTTAAAGTCTCCCGGTTTCTTAGGGTCGACTAACGCATCAGCCAAGCCGGTGAATTGCTTCGTGGCGGACGCGGCATCCTTGAGCTGGGCGCGATGACTAGCAAGGCGCGATAACACGCGCACGACGTTGCCATCGACGACCGCGATGGGCTCGGCGTAAGCGATGCTCGCGATGGCCGCGGCCGTATACGGGCCGACGCCTTTGAATTCTTGCCACTCGACGGCGGTACGGGGTGGCACCGGCAAGGCGGCGACTTGCTTGGCCAGTCCGAGCAGATTTCGCGCCCGGGAATAATAGCCGAGTCCCGCCCAGAGTTTAAGCACCGCGGCTTCATCGGCCTTGGCGAGCGCTTTGAAATCAGGCCATTTCTTTACCCACCGTTCGAAATAGGGAATGACGGTCGCAATCTGCGTCTGCTGGCACATGAGCTCAGACACCACGGTCCGATACGCCGTCGGTTTCGACCGCCATGGCATGCTCCGCTGATGCTGGGCAAACCAAGCCAAAAGCGCCCTTCTTAATGCCGGAGCGGCTTGAATCAGGGTTTGTTCGGGGCGGGCCATGGGATGGGGCTGGATTTGATCGCTAACTCGGGTAAGACCTAGAACGCAATGACTCGCAAGGCAAAGCCGGACTCAGACGAAAATCCCAAGAAGGTAGCGATGCACACCGTCAAACTCAATTCCGCCCAGGCCGAAAAGCTGCGCGGCATCCTCGTGGCCAAACGCTGGGTGAGTTTTCCGGTCGACCACTCGGCTTTCGCCTTCAAAGGCGAAAACCTGAACATCGTGCACTACAAATCCGGCAAGTGCGTGATCTCCGGCAAGGGTACTGAGGATTTTGTCAAATTCACCCTCGAGCCCGACGTGACGGGTCAGGCCCTGCTCGGCTACGAAGAAGAAAATAATCCCGAATGGTTCGAGGAACACGCCGGGCTCGACGAATCCGGTAAAGGCGATCTTTTCGGCCCCGTGGTCTCGGCCTGCGTCATCGCTTCCGGCGATGTCATCCGCGCCTGGATCGACTTGGGCATCAAGGATTCCAAAAAGCTCACCGACCCCAAGATCGCCGAGCTCGACCGCGCCATCCGCTCCACGCCTGGCGTCGCGGTGAAGACGACATTCATGCGCATGGCGAAATATAACGAGCTGCATTCGCGCTTCGGCAAAAACCTGAACCGCCTGCTGGGCTGGATGCATGCGACTTCCTGCGAAGAGGCTCTGAAGAATTACGAAGAAATGAATGGGCGTCGCCCGAAATGGGGCCTGCTCGACCAATTCTCCGAAGAACCAATCGTCCAGAAGGAACTCGCGCGCAAGGGCGTTGAGTTTGACCTACGCATGCGCACGAAAGCGGAATCCGATCCGGTCGTGGCGGCGGCTTCCATCGTCGCGCGCGCGGCGTTCGTCCGCGAACTCGACCGGCTTTCCGCCGACGGCAACATCCACCTGCCCAAAGGCTCCGGCTCCGAGGCCAAGAATGTCGCGATCGAACTGGTCGGCCGGCTCGGTCCCGCGATCCTCGTCAATTTCGCCAAGCTTCACTTCAAGACCGCTTACGAAGCGCGCGGCCTCGAACCGCCCGCCCCCAAGCCTTTCAAGGGCCGCAAAAAAGCGGAATAAGACGTGGCCTCGCTGGCATCATTCGACCGCAAGAAAGGTGCCGACCGTCCAGGTATCGCGGGCGTCGATGAGGCCGGTCGTGGTTCGCTTTGCGGCCCGGTCGTAGCGGGTGCCGTGCTG
>Ga0194048_10001571_pt1 | contig 11379 bp, 9 predicted proteins | sample JunL225m_MetaG_FD_161685 | JGI IMG/M metagenome (GOLD analysis project Ga0194048, IMG submission 161685) | Anoxic zone freshwater microbial communities from boreal shield lake in IISD Experimental Lakes Area, Ontario, Canada - Jun2016-L222-5m | ecosystem: Environmental > Aquatic > Freshwater >...
TATTAATACTTAACACGTCAAGTATATATTTGTGCGGGTGGAGCTTTTGAATTCTGAACTACTTTATACAGATTGTGCCAGTCGATCAAGGACAACTCTTGTGCTCGCCTATGAGGATCAATACCGGCAGTCTCTAGTAATAATTTGGCGTCTTTTTTCGATATATTAAAGCCCCCGCTGAGAGAATTTATCAACTTTTTGCGTCGTTCGCTAAAGCCCGCTCTAACTAGCTGGAAGAACTGTTTACGATCAACATCCGCAAATTTTGGACCGGTGTACTCAAGCAATAGTATTTGAGAGTCGACTTTTGGTGGTGGAGAAAACAACTTGGCAGGCACCACAGGACCTACTCCAGTATTGCAATAAAACTGCACGCTAACACTAAGCAAGCTCATATCTCCAGGCTTTGCCGCAACTCTTTCGGCTACTTCCTTCTGCACTAGCAATGACGCAAACGAAAACGGATTAGTGCTTTCGCATAACAGTCTAAGTAAATTACTAGTTAGGTAGTATGGGATATTAGCGACTACTTTGTATCCCTTAGGTAGCGTATTAAAGTCAAACTGAAGAATACTGCCGACATAAAGTCTAAAGTTATCGCCACTAAACTTACCCTTTAATTCATAAGTCAGGTCAAGGTCGATTTCTACGGCAGTCACAAAGGCGCCTCGATCTATCAACTTCTTGGTAAGTGTGCCGTGACCAGGACCTATTTCTAGCACATGATCGCCAGCCTTAATGTCTGCCCCTGCACACATGGCTTCCAGCGACCGCTCGTCATCTAGCCAGTGCTGACCGATTGAAACTTTCGCATAAGCTGTGTCGATGTCTTTCCTCATATGCATCTAATTGTAGCAGTTTAGAAGTTTATAACGAAAGCATCTTACCAATTTCGATGTGCAACCCAGTAATTATAGGCCGCCTCCCAAGTACCATAGCGACGCATCGCATAGTCAGTACACCACTTCATTTGAGTAACCACATTTGTGCGCCAGTCAGCTCCTGCCGAAGACATTTTAATCGCTGGTGTAGATTGACACAGTCCATATCCTAAAGTAGTCACTGTTTCTGCGCCTGGGTACTTTTCTGCATAGTATGACGGGCAAGTAAACTGACCCTGCCACCTTGTAGGACACCATAATGCGTTTTCGTGATTAATAATATAATAGACATATGGATAGTCGGACGGGGCTATTCCAACTGCAGCCATTATCTCGGTCTTGTCGGCAGGTATAGAGATAGCGCGGCCTCTAGCAATAATTCTGTTTATTGGAGTAAGCGCTGTAACTTCCTGTATTTTTACTCGTGACGCCTCAACTCCATTTACTAGATTTATTTGATAAGTTACTAGCTTCTTGCCTTCAACGCCATTTTGACGCACAGCAGTTGTTCCGAATGAGAGACTTGAGTCATCCACTGTTTGAGTTTCAAAACCGACAATTTCTTCAATAGTAGATATCTGTGTACCGTTTCTAGTTACAAAAACTTGTATTTCTGAGGTAATGGGCGTCGTGACATCAGGCGACACAACATCATCTTTAGCAAGCTTTACATTCTTTTCCGTCAAAATGTCACCAACCGTATTAGCGTGACTCCTGATAGTTACAGGCGTACCATAAAGGTTCAAATTAACTGCCACCGCCCTGTCTATTACTATTTTCTCGATAATTGCTTCGTTAATAATATCGTCAGACGGTTGTGAAGTAATACCGTCTTCTGCATAAACTGTAATACCGGCTTTAGCTGCGATAGATCTTGGTGTAGCAGCAGCATTAAAAGCCAGAACTTTGCGATCTCCATCTACGATAGTAACTGGATGAGCCCGGTAAACATTTATCCTAAAATTGTCTTCTAGGATAGGAAAATCAACGGCTGGCTCGACGATATCACCTTCGTTCAGTACTATATTCAGCTTCTTTAAAAGCTCCCCAACATTATTTGCTTGAGTCGGCACTGTTTGCTTAACCCTATCATGCGTGACTATAACCGAGTGCGAATTAGCAAGCTTAAGAGATTCACCACCAGTCAGCACGAATACTGCTGCAGTAAGACCAAACAAAACCAAGAAAGTTAGCACAGGAACTATAAAAGGATGGTGGCGCAACAAAATAAATCCTTTTTTATTGCCTTTGATGTATTTTTTCTTAAATATCTTCATAATATTTAGCAGCTGAGGGCTTAAGAATTACGGAATTCAGTATCTGCCATAGGTCTGCTCTTTAGTTACTATATTGTATCAAAGTACACACCGCTAAACAAAAGCGCACAACTTATATCTAAAGTTTCTCTAGAGGAGCAAAGCCAATATTTAGCTTTTTCGTCCCCTTACCCTTGAAGTATATAACCGCTTCTTCGCCATTCAATTCCATTATAGTACCAACTCCAAATAGCTGATGTTTTACACTATCACCTTCATTCAAATCAGGAACATATCGTGGTTCTGCAGGCGCGCTAGAGGCCGAGAATTGAGAGCCTAGAGCTCCACCAGATAAGCCAAGCTCTAGTGAACTTCCGGTTTGAACATCACCATCTACTTCACTCAGGAACCTTGAGGGTGGGTTGTGTTGAACGCCACCATAAAGCATACGACTACTAGCGTGTAGCATGTAAAGCTCCGTCATAGCTCTGGTCATACCAACGTAACAAAGCCGTCTCTCCTCTTCCATTTCTGACTGGTCATAAAGAGCTCTAGAATGTGGGAATATCGTCTCTTCCATTCCTGCCATAAACACAACAGGAAACTCCAAACCTTTCGCAGCGTGTAGCGTCATCAGCGTTACGACATTATTACCAAATTGCACATTATCAAGGTCGCTAACTAGCGCAACTTCCTCCAGAAATCCGTCCAATCCGAGATCCTGATATTCCTTAGCAACACTAACTAATTCCCGCACGTTTTCTTGTCTAGATTCACCCTGCAAACTACCATCGTCCAGAAAGCGAAAATAATCTATTCTCCTGATTAAAGTATCGATAAGTCCGGTAACACTAGCGTCAACCATAACTTCTCTCAAACTTTCAATCATTTCACCTAGTTCGAATAATGCTTTTTTGGCCCTAGGAGTAAGAGTCTCACAATCATTAACACTACCAAGTGCGCTCAGCAATGTTAGCCCCTGTGACAGCTGCCAAGACAAAAAGTTTTGGACAGACTTACCGCCAATACCACGGGTTGGAATATTTACTATTCGCTCAAAACTTATGCGATCTTCAGGCTGGAATATTAAGCGCAAATAAGCCATTAAATCTTTAATTTCTTTACGATCATAGAATCTCACACCGCCAACAATTCGATATGGAATACCGTAATGAATAAAGGCCTCTTCTATCGAACGACTCTGAGCATTTGTTCGATACAAAACTGCATAATGGTTATAACGCCTTTGACCCGAATCTACTCCGTTTCGTATCCGTCGAATAATAGCTTCGCCCTCCGCCCTCTCGCTACTAACCGGAACTATTTGTATCGGCAAGCCCGCCTCTTCAGATGTCCAAAGCTTTTTGTCAGAGCGTTGATGGTTTTTGGTTATTACCGAATGAGCAGCATCAAGGATATTCTTGGTGCTACGATAATTTTGCTCTAATTTAATAATCGCAGTGCCAGGGTAATCTTTCTCAAAATTTAAAATATTACGAAAATCAGCACCTCGCCAACTATAAATACTCTGCCAGTCGTCACCCACCACAGCAATATTGTGCTTGTCACTAACTAGTAATTTTACTAATTTATACTGAGCGGTGTTAGTGTCCTGATACTCGTCAATCATTACGTAGCTAAATTGGTTTCGCCACTTTTGTCTTATCTCTTCTTTGTCTTGCAATAATTTAACAGTCTTACCGATTAGGTCGTCAAAGTCTAATGCACCAGCATCTCGCAAAATCTTTTCGTATATTGGATAAACTTGGGCCGCCGAGGTCTCTGCCGGACTATTACCAGAATATCTTTCTGGTGGAATAAGTTCATTTTTGGCGCCACTAATTAAACCAGACAATAGTCTAGCCGGGAAGGTTTTTTCGTCTAACATTAACCGTCGACTAGCTTGTTTAACAGCGGTCTGGCGATCAGATTCGTCAAATATAACAAAGGTTCGCGGAATACCTATATGTTCGCCGTCTTGGCGCAATATTTTTACACAAATACTGTGGAATGTTCCCATATATGGCATAAAATTACGCGGAACCTGAACTTCATCAACCTGTTCGTAAGTTCTTTTATGCTCCAGCCCCTGCATTAGTCCGTAAATTCTTTCGCGCATTTCTTTGGCAGCCTTATTAGTAAAAGTAACCGACAGAATGTTATACGGAGTCGCCTTATTACTAGCAATAATGTGAGCGATACGATGAGTCAAAGTCTTGGTCTTGCCAGACCCTGCTCCGGCCTGAATAAGTAACGGACCTTCTGTCGTTAGCACGGCTCTTTGTTGTTCAGGGTTTAGACCTTCAGTAAGTGAATTAAGCATAGCTTTTAGTTTACCAAATATAAGCACTATAATCTGTTGTTGAATGAACTATTTACCAACCAGATGTTACTTCAAGTTGATTGGTTATTTATTAAAAAAACTAACTGGTAGTTTGACTGATGTTTTGATAATTCCGCTATCAATCAGTAAGTAACCGGCTACAAAAACTACCACCAAAGCTACAACAATCGGCATAACAAAGCTGCGTTTTGCTGAATTGCCCTTATTTCCAGCTATTGGCGCAAAATAAGTTTTATCGGCTATCAATTTATCTATAGCTTCTTGTTTTTCGATATCTTCTTTTGTCTCTTTTTCGACCTTCTTCTGTTCCTCAGTATTTGTGCCATCGGTCGATTGCATCTGGATATCACTAGTCTCTTCAGCAGGATCTTTGCTTTCTGGTTCAATCAGTTCCGGCTCTTCAGCTTTCTGCTCATCTACCTGTGGCTCATCTTCAACTTTTTCTTTTACGTCTTCAACGCTAGGTTTGCTGGTATCTTCAATTTTTTCTGTAGAATTATATCCGGCTATAGCTTCGTCGGAAGGAACAATATTAGTAGTCGATACTCGGCTAACAATTGAACTTGTGTTTGTAATAGCTTCCTCGTTTTCGTGATCCGCATTAACCATTGGATCCTGCAAAATAGTATGATGTCCGACAATCGTAGGCCTAGAAGTAGAACTTGGAGTTGATTTGCCTGGGTGCGATACGTCAAAAAATTTCTGCGCTGGTCTCTCAGGTTTATCGGCCATTTTGTTCGTCTCCATTTTTATTATGAATTCTGATAGCAGCATCAACAATTCCGCTAAATTTATGGTAGTTCAGGCTAGCTCCACCAACCAACACTCCGTCACAGCCTTCAATTTCGAGATAACCTCCAGCGATATGGTCGTCAACGCTTCCACCATAAATAACTCGAACTGCTTCCGACGATTTCTTGCCGTATAGTTCACTAACTTGGTGACGAATATAATCCATAACTTTTTTTATGTCGTCAGGTTTTGCTAGAATACCGCCAAATGTACTAATCGCCCATACTGGCTCATATGCTATTACCATATTTTCGATTTCTGCACTTGTTAGATTGCTGATTGCAGTAACTAATTGGTCGTGTATCACCCGCTTAGTCTCGCCAGCATTGCGTTCTGTTTGCGACTCTCCAACACATAAAATTGGAGTAATCCCATTACGAACAGCTGCGGCAACTTTGTCGCGAATCGTGTCTAAATTTTCATGAAAATATATTCTACGCTCGGAATGCCCAATGATTGCGTAATGCACTATGTCTTGCAGCATAGCAAAAGACACTTCACCTGTGTAAGCACCCTCGTCTTTTTGATGAGCATTCTGTGCCGCCAAGCGAAACTTCCTGCGGTCTATCTGGGTAGATAACGGCTGAAGAACAAGCATACTTGGAGCCAATACTATCTCAATATTTGTGTGATTTTTGATTCTTTCTTCGAGTCTGTGCACCAAAATACTAGCCTGAGATGTATTCAGGTTCATTTTCCAGTTGCCGATTATTAGTGTTCTTTTCATTTTAAGCATTACCGTTACTATGCTTATTGTACTCGACTTAGCCATAAAGTCGCAAACTACTAATCAATACTGGCATCACTTATCTAAGAGAGCGGCTATTCCGGGCAATGTATTGCCACTCATTAGCTCAAGGCTAGCTCCGCCGCCAGTAGATACAAAACCAAATTTATCTGCCAAACCAGCACCATCAACATAATCAGCAGTATCTCCGCCGCCAACTATACTAAACGCTCCACTAGAAATTATCTCTTCCGCAACCATTTCTGTGCCATTAGCAAATTCTTTTTGTTCTGCAATACCTATTGGACCATTCCAAATCACACTACCTTCTGGCTTTATAACTTCGTTTAGTTGTAGTACTGACATAGGCCCCAAATCTGCAATAATGTCGTCGATTCCAACATCACCGACAAGCATCACTCTAACATTTAAGGCTTCCTTAACATCGGTAGTAACAACAACATCAATCGGTAGTAATAGCGTTTTACCCTTTTCTTCTGCAGATTTTATTATCTGCTTTGCAGTCTCTACTTGATCCAGCTCAACCAAGCTATTACCGACTTCTAGGCCTTTGGCTAACAAAAACGTATTTGCCATAGCACCACCAACAAACAAAACATCAACTTTATCTAACAAAAACGAAATTATCGGTACTTTTGTAGAAATCTTTGCACCTCCAGCAATTGCTACTAATGGTCGCTTTGGATTATCGATACTGCTAGTGATGGTGTTTACCTCTTCTTCGACTTCTAGCCCGGCTACAGCAGGTATAAACTTAGGGATGCCGACTAGAGATGCGTGACTGCGGTGGCAAGTAGTGAAGTCGTCATTAACATAAATATCACCGTAACTAGCCAAAGTGCGCGCAAACTCCTCATCATTAGCTTCTTCTTCAGGATGAAATCGTAAGTTTTCGAGCATTAACAATCCACCACTTGGTAACGCCTTAACAGCAGCAAGCGCAACCTCTCCTATACAATCACTAGCGAATGCTACAGGACGACCGACTAACTCCGACAAAGCTCCAGCCATAGGCTCCAAACTTTGACCTTCGTGACTATGATGACTAATCAGAATAATCTTCGCACCTTGTGATATCAAATAATTGATTGTTGGTAACGCCGCCTTTAAGCGCATCTTATCACCAACTTTACCGTCTTTTATTGGCACATTTAGCATAGCCCTAAGGACAATAGTTTTATTCTTTACATCAATATCATGGACAGTTTTCTTGGTAAACATATTTAGTCCTTATTTATCTAATATATAAGATTATATACTAGAATTTTTTACGGACTAAAGTACTCTGACTTTAATTGTGTCGGTTGTGCCAATAACTCCAGGATATTGACCAGACACCATTATTACAGTGTCGCCTTTATTTAGAACTTTCTTGGTGTGAAGCCAATCTGTTAGCTTATTGGCGGCCAATCGATTAACTGGGCGTACATAGCTTTTAGTTCCATATACAATAGCTAGTTGCTGTGCGGTACGATCAACAGATGTAACGGCGATTATTGGTGTGCGTGGGCGGAAAGATGCAATATGCAAAGCCGTAGCGCCCGATTTTGTCTCTGCTATTATGGCGTGAGCACAAATATCATAAGCAAGATTAATAATGGCTGAAGATATTGCCGACTGGTTGGACATTTCTTTTTGGGCCATAGGAGAGAACATAGCCTCAGGGTCGTTCGATTCAGTATATAAGATAACTCTCTTCATAACTTTAACGGCCTCGATAGGATAACGGCCATTAGCTGTTTCGTCGCTCAACATTACTGCATCGGCGCCTAAAATAACTGCTGTAGCTACATCAGAAACTTCAGCTCTCGTCGGCTCTGGAGACTCTGTCATACTAAACAACATTTGTGTAGCGACGATGGTTGGCTTAGCGTATTTTATGCCTAATGCAATAAGTTTGCGTTGTATTATCGGCACACTTTCGGCTGGTGTTTCTACAGCCAAGTCGCCACGAGCTATCATTATCAAGTCGGTTTCTTGTACGATTTCTTCAATATTCTCTACTGCCAAACGTGTCTCGAACTTTACTATCAACTTGGCTGTCATGCCAAGATTCTTCATTAACTTCCTCATATTTCGCAAATCTTCTGCAGTCTGTACGAAACTTTGGGCTACATAATCAATATCTTGAGTAGATCCAAACGCCAAGTCGGCTTTATCTTTCTCGGTAATAATATCGCCACCAAAGTCGGTGTCGGGTAAGTTCATGCCCTTGCGCTTTATCAGGATGCCATCGTTTTCTGCAACCGTATGTACTACTCCATCTTTGACGCTAGTAACAGTCACTCTTACTTTGCCGTCATATAGATAAACGCTCTCGCCTCGTTTAACCTTTTTACTTATGTCGTATTGGACAGGGATAATACCAGATCTCTCATAGTCAGAGTTGTACTGAAAGCTAAGATTTTGGCCAGTTAGGACGTTAATTATGCCTTCGAAATCACCTAGTCGTATTTTAGGACCCTGTAAATCTTGAATAATAGCAATTGGCTTGCCGTATTCTTTACTGGCTTTTCTTATCCATTTGATTTGCTTCACTCGTTCTTCGTAGTTGCCATGACTAAAATTTAGCCTAATACCATTTACGCCAGCATGAATCAAATTAGTTACTGCCTCAAAACTATCGGTAGAGGGCCCGAGAGTTGCAATAATTTTGGTCCGTTTGTATTTGGTTAACGGCACGTTTGGCGTGTGACTTGTAGTGCTCATATCTTTTACCTATTCTACTCGTTTTTGAATGATTTGACCAGAGTACAAACCAAGAATTAACTGATACCAAAAAATACTATGCTGATTAGGGCATATTATCCACGCGCAAAATATGCTAGCATAAGCATATATAAGTTATTAGGTATTACAACCATGGCACAAAAAAATAAGTCTAGTAAAAAGCCCACCACCTCAATCAAAACATCGTCTCCTTCTAAGCTTATTATAGGTGTATTGACAGCGGCATTATTATTTTCAGTAATTACCTATACTGCCATACACAACTCTCCAAAAAACATCGTGGCTAAGGCATATACCCCTTATTCTACGTGCTGGAGCTTTACAACTAATACTAGAATTGCTTGTATTGCCGCGAACTTCGATCTAGCAAATTATAGATATGCGAACTGCGATACATGTGGCAGGGGAACAGCTTATTGGGGGCCTTATTGGAAGACTCACGGCTACCCTGATTTGAACATGACTTACGGGGGTTTCGGTAACGATCCTGCGCGATGGTGGGCAAAACGAACGGATACAAATCAGAACTTTCTTGATTGTAGCGGGTTCGTTAATGTTGTGTTTTATTTAGCCACAGGTATAGACCCATATCCTGCATCTCCCCTTACCGCCAATGCAGTAAGAGCAACTGCAGACACCTATATTAATAGTGGAAACTTAACCAAAATAACTGATTTGACAAACGGCCTACTGCCTGGAGATATACTGATAAAAACTGGTGGTGGTTGGCACCATTCTGGCATTTTTTTCGAATATATTCCTGTGGGCGGCAAATATCCAGTCAAGCAGATGCGAACATTAGAAGGTGTTGACGACGCTGATAATAGATCTGGGTGGAGGCAACGAGATGTAACCTGGTATACCTACGCCTTGCGCTACAATAAGCCTTTACAGCCTTTATACTATGGCAAGGTATTTCCTTAATAGTTTATTGTGAAAATATTAAAGATTGCGAGTAAATAAGTGGGCAACAAAAGACTTAGAAGAAATTCATCTAGAAACAAGATAAGCGTCAATCACAAAAATAAATCATCTAGCGCTCAAACTCTAAAAACGCCAGCAAAAACTCCTGTTGTGACTATTATTTTAATACTGCTAGTGCTATCTGCTGGGACTGTAACTATCGTCGCATCAACAGGCGCTAAAAGCACTAAAAAAGTGACCACAGCTAAAATTGCATACAGTCTAGAATCTTGTAGCCTAATTAGTGGCAATGCGCGCATATCTTGCGTTGCAGGCGCGTCAGAGCTGACAGGTTATCGCTATGCCAGCGCCAATTGGAATCCTGCACCACTAAGTTGGACGGAGTACTGGCGCATTAACGGCTTTCCTAGCCTAACAATTGTGGACGGTGGATTCGGCAAGAATCCTAAAAGCTGGTGGGAAAAAAGAGACGACGATAGTCAAAACTTTCTTGACTGTGTTGGATTCGTGAATGTCGTTCACTACCTTGCTACCGGCATAGACCCTTACGGACCCGACCCGTCAAAAGTATTTGATATTTATAGCGATACCAACTTAGACCAAATCACAGATCTTAAAAGTTTACAGCCTGGCGACACAATAGTTAAGCTCGACGACAAAGTCTGTCATGTTGGCATATTCTCTAGCTATAATGTTAACAAAACCATAACAATTAACACCTTTGAGTCAAATAGCGATAACAGTAATGGTGCAGCCTATAGGACCGGACCAAGAACACGCGACATTGGCTGGTGGACATCTGCAGTCAGATACAAACACCCAGAAGTTATGACCGGAAACAGTCTGCCAAATATTCAATAAAAAATCTTTCATAGACTTAATAGTTACAGTTTATGACTACCAAAAATCTATGTCAGAGACTATTTTTAAATCACTACCTAAGGATTAACAAGAACCTTGGCCTGTAGCAACTGTGACTCTTCTCCGACTGACTTAGCTATTATATTGCCCTGATTGTCGATAATGTAACTCTCCCCACCTCTTGCGGACTGTATAAAAGGACGGTTGGTAGCTACGGCTTGGTATCGGGCCATATTTCTTGCACTTGCGAAATAAAAACTATCATATGGGAACAGCGTAAGTTGAGCGCTATTCGTTAAGATATTAGCACCTTGGTCGGCCAGATTTTGATACTTATCAATCCTAGTAACCCCGCTACAAGCTAGACCGCCAACGCGAATATTATCACTCAACTTAACAATTTTTTCTGACACAAGTCCTTTGGTGACTGGATATTCCTTTTCGAACATGTCAAGCAAATCACGCTTACCAGTAATAATTAAGAAAGTTCTCATAAAATAAGGCATATACTCTCCGCCCGGAATCAGAAACGACTTTGCTTGTTTTGATAGCCTTTCGCCCTTGTTATTATAGGCGACAAAATTATTTATTTTATATCCTTTTGCTTGCTCGGCATCAGACATGACGACACCGCCCCTGTCGGAGACTTTACTAGCAATTTCATTTATTCGTTCATCGATAGAATATATAGCGTACTCTGGCAAAACCAAAACATCAGTACCAGAGTTCAAAGTCATATTGCCGCTATAGTTATCAACCCAATCTTCTTTATTTAGATGAACTGCCGCTACCGATACAGTTTGTTGATTTGCTTTTGCGAAACCGCGCTGCCAAGTCAAGAAG
>Ga0194048_10001572_pt1 | contig 11379 bp, 5 predicted proteins | sample JunL225m_MetaG_FD_161685 | JGI IMG/M metagenome (GOLD analysis project Ga0194048, IMG submission 161685) | Anoxic zone freshwater microbial communities from boreal shield lake in IISD Experimental Lakes Area, Ontario, Canada - Jun2016-L222-5m | ecosystem: Environmental > Aquatic > Freshwater >...
ATTGAGTTGGCTACAGTTGCAGCAATTATCTTTAGATCGCTCACAGTCTTTCTAACAACAGAAGATTGCATGATAGTGATTATACGACCAACGAATATACCTGCGCCCTTAGCTGCAACATATGTGATTGTTTGTGCGAATATAATGAACTTAGAGATGGCCTTTGATAGAGCTACTGAAGAAGACTGGGTGATGCTTCTATTGAATAGAATGGCTTTTGACAAGAACACTGAATTGGCGACAGATGTAGAGATGTTCTTTAGTTCTCTAACTGTTCTTCTTACCACTGAAGACTGTGTTGCTACTACAAACTTAGCAATGAACATTTGGAAGCCCCTGGTAAACCCATAGGCTGCACCCTGAGTAATAGCAATCGCTCTATCTATGACATTAAATCTGTTTAGATTAGATGATTGACTAATGAATCTACTGAAGAAGATATCCTTAGTTAGATTAATTGAATTAGCTACAGCGGCGGTAATTGTTTTAAGTTCAGAGATTGCTAACTTGGCAACAATTGGTTGAACCCCTACTACAATCTTGCCAATGAATAACTGGAAACCCTTAAGGAAGGTATAGGCTGTATTTTGTACAAAGGCAATCGTAAGAGATACGACCTTGTTTAAAGATACAATAGATGATTGTGTAGCAAGTCTAGTCAACAATACATTCTTGGCAACATTCGCTGAACTCATTACTGTTAGTGAAATTGTCTTGATTTCACGAATAGATCTTCTTATTAGGGAAGACTGAGTATCGACAATGATTTTACTAATGAACATTTGGAAGCCCTTAGTAAATCCATAAAGAGCGCCCTGTGTTACTGATAAGGCTGTCCCAATAAACTTATTGAATACGAAATTAGAAGCTACTAAGGTAGGCTTGTGTTGCTGTACTGCCTTGATAAGCGATGTTGGATTTGAAACTGATACAGCAATTGTCTTTAGGTGTGCAACATGAGCCTTAATCAGAGTTACTACAGTAGTAACAGATGCGTTAATTGCTAGAGAGATTCTCTTTGCAATATTTACTGAAGTGCTTTGTGATGCATATATGAATTTGGAAATCGCCTTGGCTATTGTTGATGACGAACTTTGGATTAGGGATCTATTAAATAAGATTTCCTTAGCTAATGATACTGAGCTAGATACAGTGGCAGAGATCGTCTTGAATTCTTCCGCTGCTCTCTTGACTACAGTGGCTTGAGTTTCAACAATGAACTTAGAGATGAACATCTGGAAGCCTTTGGTGAACCCAAGGATTGAAGATTGATTTACGCTTCTGCTGAATGATGTAAGCTTAAATAGGTTGACTGAATTGGCGACTGTTGTAGATATAGTCTTAATCTCACTTACCGTTCTCCTTACAACCGAAGATTGAGTTGCAACTACAAGCTTGCCAACGAACATTTGGAAGCCCTTAGCTAAAGCGAAGAGTGAAGACTGAGTAGCATTTATTGCGCTAGAGATAGCCTTGTTGTATTGTAGGCTATTAGATTGTGCAATAGATCTGCTGAATGAGATAGCCTTTGTAAGATTGATAGAGTTAGCTACGGTTGCGGTGATAGCCTTAACTTCAGCAACAGCGACCTTGGCGACAGAAACAACCGAGGCAACGATGAACTTGCTAATGAATAGCTGCACCCCCTTAGAGAACACGAAATAAGAGTCTTGCACAGCATTAACAAATTTGTTAGTTGACTTGTGTGAAGATAGATTGCTTGCTTGAGAGATTCTTCTATTGAATAAGATTGACTTGGCGATAGATACTGAATTTGATACAGTGGCAGAGATCGTCTTAATCTCTTTAACTGCTCTTCTGACAACAGATGCCTGAGTATCTACGATAAACTTACTGACAAACATCTGTACGCCCTTGCTAAAGACATAGAATGTAGATTGTGCAATAGATACCGCTCTAGAGATAGCCTTACCGCGTGTTAGCGTGGCAGATTGAGATGAGATTCTATTGAATGAGATATTCTTGACTAAAGTAGCTGCATTAAAGACAGAGACAGAAATGGTTCTGAGATGTGCAATGTGAGTTTTGGTCACAGTCGCAATTGTATTTACAGAGGTGTTAAGTGTTAATGCAACTAATTTTGATATTGCAACAAGTGAGCCTTGGATGGCACTAATATTCTTGCGTATGGCATTAGTGCGAGCAACTGACGTAACTTGATTAATTGTACGACTGAAGAAGATATTTTTCGTAATATTGACTGAGTTTGCAACTGAAGCAGCAATTGCCTTAAGTTCCGCTATAGACTTTTTGACCATTGATGCCTGGATAGACACAATAACCTTGCCCACGACCATTTGGAAGCCCTTTGTGAAGCCATATAACGCTCCCTGTGCCGCAGATACAAACTTTGTGATGGCCTTTACTGGTCCAAGCGTAGATGACTGTAGAACGGTTAAGGTAAGCGACTTGGCCTTAGACAGAGTAACGGAGTTTCCAACAGTGGCCGTAATCGCTTTGAGTTCTTGAACAGTTTTCCTAGCTACAGAGCCTACAGACGCGACTATTGTCTTTCCAACGAGGATTTGTACGCCCTTGGCGAAGACAAAGAATATTGCTTGTCCGGCGGAAACAGCTTTAGAGATAAACTTTGTGAGGTTTAAACTAGAGCTTTGCAACAATTGTATTGCATACACGGTGGACTTTGCAACACTTACTGAGTTAGAGACTGAAGCGGCAATTGCTTTAAGCTCCTGAACAGTCATCCTTGCTACAGAAGCCTGGATTGCAACGATGATTTTACCAACAGCAATTTGAACGCCCTTTGCGAAGGTGAATGCTATGCTCTGAGAAATTGATACGGCTTTATTAATAGCAACATTTCTCGTTAAACTGCTTGATTGATTTACAAACCGATTAAATACAATTGCCTTCGCTATTGAAACTGAGTTAGCTACAGATATTGCAATCATCTTAAATTCTCTTATGTTGTCCTTGGCAACAGTCACGACTGAAGCAGAGATGATCTTGGCAATATCAAGAGTTATCGCCTTGAATGGCATTGAGTAGGTGGCTACGCTAGAGGCGACACCCTTAGAGACATCAATAATGCGAGCCATTGAAGATGATACTTGTGCAGATATAGTTTGATATCTAGCTCTATTGTTTGTTAGAGCAACAGTTGCTGCTTGAGCAAAATCAACAAATCTAGAGATTACCTTTGTTAGACGAGAAGTGGATGACTGTACAATTATGCGATTGAAAAGAACACTCTTCATAAGATTGACTGAGTTAGATACTGTCGCTGAGATAGCCTTAAGTTCACTAATAGATCTTCTTACGACTGAGGCAGATACATCAACTATAGTCTTGCTGACAAAGAGTTGCATTCCTCTAGTAAAGACAAAGATAAGGCTTTGAGCGAATGCAATAGTTTTACTTATAGCCTTGGCGATGAAGACAGTTGATGATTGAGTGGCGATCCTATTAAATAGAACGCTCTTGGCTATTGTGGCTGAGTTGGCTACAGCTGCAGAGATAAACTTAAGTTCCTGTACTGTTCTGCGAATAACTGAAGCCTGTGCATCGACAATAATCTTTCCAACCACCATCTGGAATCCTTTTACAAAGCCGTAAGATAAAGACTGAATGGAAGAGGTTGTCTTTGCAATGAATTTATTTTGTGCGAGGCTTTCTGATTGAGTAGCAAGTCTATTGAATAAGATTGCCTTCATTAGAGATGCTGAGTTTGCAACTGCAACAGAGATGGCCTTCAGGTGAAGAATAATGTCTGAATTGACTGATACTTGTGTTGCAACATTAATACCCTGAATGAGCTTATTGATAGCCTTGGTTATATAAGCAACAATGCTTTGTGAGACAATTATTGTTTTTGATATAAACTTTGTTAATGTAGATGTAGCAGACTGGGAAGCCGTTCTATTAAATAGAATGTTCTTAAGTACACTGACAGAACTTAATGCTGTAGCTGAAATGGTCTTAAGTTCTTGTACTGCTTTGCGGACAACAGAAGCATCCGTGGCAATAATAATCTTTCCAACCACCATCTGGAAACCCTTGGTAAATCCATAAGCTGCTCCTTGAGAAGCAGATACAAATTTACCAATAGCCTTAGTCGGAGAGAGACTGGATGACTGCAGAATCGCCAGAGTAAGTGACTTAGCCTTAGAAAGAGTGACAGAGTCTGACACAGTGGCAGAGATCGTTTTAAGCTCTTGGACTGTTTTCCTAATGACAGAGCCAACTGTACTTACAATAAACTTGCCAATAGCCATGCGGAACCCTCTGGTGAATCCATAGGAAGAGGACTGTGCTACGCGACGAACGAGAGATGTTTCTTTAGCTAGGAAACCTGAATTAACAGCACCCGCTAATCTCTTGAATGAGATAAGTTTAGCAATATTGACAGAATCAGCTACTATGGCAGAGATTGTCTTTAGCTCTTTAACTGCTTTTCTAATAACTGAAGCTTGAGTGGAGATAACAAGCTTGCCGACAAGCATTTGGAAACCCTTGGCAAGGGCATAGTTAGTAGATTGAACAACAGAGATAAGTTGACTAAAGGCTTTTGCAGCATTTAGATTTGAAGACTGTGTAATGGATCTAGCGAATGAGATAGCCTTAGAGAGTGAGGCTGATGTCACAACAGAAGCTGCGATAGTTTTTAGATCTTTGACCGTTTTTGTTACGACTGAAGATTGAGTTGCAACTACAAACTTCCCGATAAAGAACTGGATGCCTCTTCCAAGTCCAAATGACGCGCTTTGTGCAGCTGAAATAGTTCTAGAGATAAGGCTATTGCGGGATAGATTTGAGCTTTGTGAAGCAGATCTATTGAACCCAATATTCTTAAGTAGAGATGCTGTTCCAAGTACAGAAGCAGCGATGGCCTTGAGATGCTGAATATGATCCTTGGCAACATTGACTGTAGTTGTCACGTTTGCAGCAATAGTTAGTGCAATAGCTTTAATAACAGCAATGAATAAGCCTTGTGTAGCCAAGATTGTCTTGGCTATGGCATTTGTACGAGCGATATTGGCAGATTGATTTACTAAGCGATTGAAAAGGACATTTTTTGTAAGATTTGCAGAGTTAGCTACTACGGTAGCGATTGTCTTAAGCTCTTGGACTATTGTGGTAGCAAGAGATGACTGAGTAAGAGCAACGATCTTGCCGATAAAGAATTTAATTCCACGGCTAAATGTAAATATGCTTTCCTGAGCAAATGGAATGTTCTTGGCAATTGCCTTTCCTATCGCATTAGGAATAGAAGTGAGGATAGATGCAACAAGGACTACAGCTTTTAGCATATAAAGGAACGAAAGAACATTCTGCGTAGCAGACGCCAATAGAACATATGCTTTTTTATTTTCCCTAACAGAAGTAGAAACAGAAGTCTCAAGAGGGACATCGTGCTTAACATTGCCGTCTGTACCTAAAGAGTCGTCGCCTAGTGGGTAAAATTCCATCTATTGCCTATCTATGAACTATCTACAGATTATGCAAGAGTTTTTACCTTGTTTTGTGCATTGACTTTATTTATTTAGCATACCAGCCATCGCCCCATAGTGTTTGAAGGTTATTAAACCATTTATCAAACATGGGTCCTACAGCTTCTAGTGAATAGTTATCTATTGCATACTGACGCACAGCATTGCGATCAAGGCTTGCAGCCTTCTCAACGCCTTCTATGGCCTCACGGAGCAGTCTGAAGCGGTATCCGCTTACGTCATTCTTGACTGTTTCGCTAAAAGCACCCCAATCTGTGGTGATTACAGGTGTTCCAGACATCATTCCTTCAATGGCTACACCGCCAAATGGCTCAATATAATAGGTTGGAGTAAGTAGAGCGACTGCTCCACCAAGGAATTCGGCCCTTTGTTGCACATTTACTGGACCAATAAATTCAACATCTCCAGGTAGATTCATATGACCTGCACCAGCAATCTTTAATGGCATACCCATATCTTTGGCTATTTGAGCAGCAGTTTCTACACCCTTACGATGAATAAGTCTGCCTAGGTAAGCTAAGTAACCGCCTTTTCCTTCCCCAATAGTGGGGAAATCGGCCATATCAAAGTAATTTGGAATTACAGCGTCATACCATCTACCATCATTGATATTGGCTTTGCCATAGATATGATGCATCCAGGCATATGATTCAAATGCACACCTTGAGGTTAAGATACCTTCATATCCTACTCCTGGCTCACAATAAAGAAGATCAGGAAGAGCATCTTGGATAGCCTTTTGTGACCAACCAGATGCTAGAAGTACAAGATCGTGAGGATCTGCGTTTTCCTTGATACCCTCAATGGCTCTCTGATTAAAGAGTCTCCATTCGTCATCATTAGGCCACGCAGGAAGTCTTGATGAATCATCTTCACCAAAGATGCCAATGCGCTCTTCATTTGTAAGACAAACTACTAGTTTGGCATAAGTCTCATCGCTGCCTTCGGGCGCGTAAAGAATAACTTCATGACCAATAGCAGTCATCATTTTGCAGAACTTCAATGCTTTTGCCGTATATGCACAACCGCAAAAATCTGCAGTTACTTTAGTATGGGGCATTGCAACAAGGTGTAGTCTCATATTTTATATCCTATAATAATTAAATAGATTATAGCATAAATACTATAGGATGCTAAACATCTTTATGTTTTAATAATGTAATTGATAACAATGTAGGCCGGAGCGTCGAGGCTGTCGGTTGCGACGCCGGAACCGCCGTCTTTGCTGGACACATTACCAGTATTGTTCTGTTGATAAGCACCGGTATCGCCCCACGCGAGTGCTTTTCCTGTGGCACTTCCGGCGCTGTTACCATATGCGGTTGAAAATGTAGAACTGGAATCGTGTGTATGCGCAGTGTGCCGGTGCTGGGGGCGTCGGTTAGCAACCGCAACACCATCATTATTATTGAGCGTATTTACCGCAGCATTTGTACCTAAGCCTACTGCTGTTCGGCCACGCATATCTGGGACATTGAATGTAGTTAATGTATCTCCGGAACCATACGTAGTTGAACAGACGCCGAAGAGCGCAGAATATGTAGATCTACTAACCGCAGCACCATCACATATAAGATAACCAGTAGGAGCCGTTGAACCTGCATACATCTCAATAACTCCAGTGGTGACACCAACCGCTGAAGAGCCAGATGTACCAGAGGCCAAAGTACTCCAATAGGAAGGACTAATATTTGGTGCTTTATTTAAGTTATTGGATTGAGCAGTAGCAAAGTATGATGAACCGCTATATGAAACTGCATATGAATATGGATAGGTTGGAGCAGAAGACCAAGTCCCTGACCAAGTCACTCCTGGTTGACCTGCATAAGTTATTGCCGCTGAATTAGCCATTATTCTACCCTATTTCCATATCTTTTATTGTACATTACGAGACCCTCACAGGAATGACGCTCATCCAAATGCTCTGGCAGTAGCTTGCCGACTTCAGTCCATAACCCCAGATGCTAAGAACTTGGCCCGCTGATGCGCTCAAAACGCGCACGGATGCCGACAAGTCTGCGCCGACGTTATTCCCGATGGTACCTGTCATGTTGTGGTTGACCGACGGTCGGCCTAGATACGAAGGCAGAACAACTCCCGCCTTGCGCACCGTGGCACTCATCTGTTCTGTAGCAGCAGTTCCCGCATCAAACAGCCCCGCACCAAACCGGACTTCGTAGTCACCAGCATTTGGCAGGGTGAAGAGCGACCCAGACGAGTTGACATACGTTGACGCGGAACCGAGCGCCCCGCCAGCAGCGAATGCCATAGTGGCCGAACCGCCAATGAACTCCCACTTGTACGAAGAAGACGACCCTGCGTTGTACCGGAATCTCCAGTCATACGACGGGTTGGAAGTTGAGTCAACTAAAATAGCTTCTTGACCATCAGTAGGCGAGGCTGGGAGAGTAGTCGCATAATTTGGAGATGCATAGCTAGAACCAATAGCAGCGGCAATTACTTGACCTCTCCAGTTAATAAAGTAACCAGATGTCGTGGAATCTGCTACAAAGACTGGCTTAGACACATGACCCACAGTAATAGCGGCTGCATCAGTTAATGCGCCAGCAGTTGCTGTGCTAAGGAAGAAAACAGAACCGGCAGTTAATCCAGTAAGCCCACTTACATATCCACCCATAGTTAAGGTAAAGTTGCTTGAATCTGCGACAGCTGAAACTATTCCGACAACATCAGATGTGGTTGCGCTGTCTGCTTTGGCTTTTGCATAAGTAGAACCTGTGTAGTATAAGACATCTCCGATAACAAAACTATGAGAAGACTGACTTATATTCTTTGAGCTTGTTGTGCCTGTTGCACCGGTTATTCCGATACCACCAGTTCCACCAGTATTTCCAACCGGACCTGTTGCTCCCGTAACACCGGTAACCCCTGTCACACCAGTATTGCCTATTACGCCAGTAGCACCGACACTACCCGCAGTACCAGTGCCACCGATACCACCAGTACCACCTGTTCCACCGGTAACTCCTGTAACACCGGTTAGACCCTGAGGTCCAGTTACGCCTGTCGCACCAATGCCTGTTGGACCAGTGACTCCAGTCACACCGGTAATGCCAACTCCAGTAACACCTGTGACTCCTGAAGGGCCAGTTAATCCTTGAGCGCCAGTTCCACCGGTTCCTCCGGTTCCTCCTGTCGCACCTGTGCCACCAGTTGCACCTGTTACCCCGGTCACACCAGAAACTCCTGTGACACCTGTCACACCCGTAGAACCTGTTACGCCAGTTGTACCGGCAGGACCAGTTGCTCCTGTTGCACCAACTCCAGCAGTAATAGCGATAAATAATTCATGATTTTGTGCAAAACCCGTAGCCCCTGTACCGCTAGAGGTTTGATAGGTGAGTGGAATTGTCCAATAGGTTGCTCCTGAATGTACTGGAGTGCTGCTAACAATCCAATCTTGATAGTTATTAGAGAGGGTTTTGTCTTGAATTAAAACATTGCTTCCTGTAGTTATCAAGGAGAGGAATGCGTCTACGTCAAATCCATCTGATGTAATATGATTGATGGTGATGCTTGTAGAATCTCTTTGTGTTGAATCACTCCAGCGAATATAACCTTCAGCAGGTTCTCCACCTTGGGTAGTCGCATCAGCCTTATAGACACCGAGAATACCGGCTGAATAACCAGCAGGACCAGTAGAGCCTGTTACTCCAGTTGCGCCTGTTAATCCTTGTGGGCCTGTGACTCCGGTAACTCCGGTTACACCTGTTTGACCAAAAGTACCAGTTACCCCAGTTACTCCTGTTTCTCCCTGAGAGCCAGTTACTCCTGTGACGCCAACACCAGTTGATCCAGCAACACCAGAAGGCCCAGTTACACCAGTTGTACCGACTCCAGTTGGACCTGTTACTCCACTAACACCTGTTACTCCGGTTGCACCAGTAACTCCAGATGGACCTGTTATCCCTGTGACACCAGTTACGCCAGTTGATCCAGCAGGACCAGTTGGGCCAGTGGGAAGATCCGTTAGTCCCATTGCAGATCCATAAAAAGCTGGAGCATGGACATCTCCTGCAAATGTCTGATCATCTAATGAATTGAGATCGGCTATATTAATACTTATAGGCGTTATATAGACAATTGCGGAGCCAGTTAGTACAATGGGATTATTGCTATTTGTAGAATTAACTACATTTCTTGTCAAAGTTTGGCTAAACTCATTATAAAGACCATAACCGACTTCTTTGTGACTTATGTCAAGGATGCCATAAGAGACAGTGTCTCCATCTGTGACGCCAGTACCAGAAAAGCTTAAAAAGCCAGGACTAGCTAGTCCTAAAGAGATTGTGCCTGATCCTACAGTAGAAGTAGTTACTTGAACGAGATTGTGGATAGCCATATCTACTATTAATACAAAGTTACTGCTTAAATGTAAGGTTACTTATCCGATACCAAGACCGGGGAACTTATCATAGGCATCAGGGAAGCATTCATCCCTACTGTCGAATTGATCCGATACGAAGCCATCTGGATGTTCGTACCACCATTTACCGGGTACATTAACGGTTCCATCTTCGTTCCATGTTGTGTCTGTTTTAATTGTTAGTTGCATCATGCGTCCCTTGTAATTCTTAAATAAGCAGGAGCAGAAGTGCCGCTCCCACCAACTCCACACTGAACTTGGCCTGAACCGGCATCAACGCATCCCTTTACGCTATATGTGTGAGATCCAGCTGTTGGAGTAATCCTGTAAGCAGAGTAATAAAAACCATATGGACTCGCAGTCATATAACTTCCCTGATTAATATTGCTTCCATCTTCATAAAATCCAGTGCTGAAAGAAGTGGTTCCTTTGGTGCTGTTAATTGCATAGAACTCTAGAAGTATTTTAGTGCTTCCATCCCATGTAATTGAGCTTCCTGCGACAATGCTTGTCGGAGAAGCCAACGATGTTCCCGTAATAGAAACATTCGATGTTGCCTGAGCGTAATCAATTATTTTTTTCAAATTGCGGCTAGTTTCAACCCAGTATGTTCCGTTATACACAAACGTCACTGATTCACCAGCATAAATGCCAAAGTTAGCGGAATCACGAAGACTCAACGCATTAGCTGTAGTGCCGTTATTTAACACAACACACACACCAGTAGATTGGCCGCTTGCAACAAGTGTTACATAACTACCAAGAACTCCACCAGTCATTGCACTAATACCAGTTGTACCGGTAATAAGATGAATGGAGTTACTAGTGATAGCAATGCTTGATGCAGAGGCTATTGTAGAAACACCAGCAGTAACGGTACCACTAGTCTTTTGACTACCAGTGTTAGTGAATAAATTCCATGCCATCGCTTATGCTATCCTCATTTCTCTTATTACAAGAGAGTTATTCTTAAAATATAAGTTTAATTTATGTATCCAGACAAAAGTCTACTAACTCTTACCATTCCATTTACCCAAGCAGATCCACCACCGGCACCAGCAAGGACGTATCCACTATTTCTTGATTGCCACAATCTTACATTATATGTATGAGCGCCTGCTGTAGGTCTTATTGTCATAATTCCATAAAATGGATTTATATCATTACCAGCACCAGATCCCTGTCGCTTGGACATAAGACCACTACTTGTGCTTCCATCATAAACAACAGCGGTAATGTGATCACCGCCAAATGTGATAGGAGGACTACTATTAGGAGCAAAAAACTCAAGAGTAATATATGTTGAACCATCGTATGTTATGCTGCTTGTTGAAGCAAACAATGTAGAAGCCGAGGTATCAGTTGTTGTAATAGTTGTGATCTGAGCGGAAGTAGCTTTATTCTCAATGATAGTTCTTAAGTTACGATTTATCTCTACCCAATATGAACCGTTGTATTGCAAAGTGACTGACTCACCAGAATAGACACCAAGGTTTATAG
>Ga0194048_10001573_pt1 | contig 11378 bp, 10 predicted proteins | sample JunL225m_MetaG_FD_161685 | JGI IMG/M metagenome (GOLD analysis project Ga0194048, IMG submission 161685) | Anoxic zone freshwater microbial communities from boreal shield lake in IISD Experimental Lakes Area, Ontario, Canada - Jun2016-L222-5m | ecosystem: Environmental > Aquatic > Freshwater >...
CACCCTTACTATAGGGCTACATTCGCGCAAACTCCGCCTCCGTTCCTGCGTCCGTTCAATCCTGTCGAAGTCAGCACGCCAATGATGTTCTGGTTCGATGCGTCGGATGCGTCCACTGTAACATTGTCGGGGGCTACTAAATGGCTGGATAAGTCCGGAAACGGAAACAGTATTAGTACATTTACGGATACAGTAACTTACGATGCCGCAAATAAAATGTTGACGTTTCCAGAAGGATGTACCGGCAATACTCCAGCTATAAGTTTGACATCCGGAACATCCTATTCTGGGTTTGCCGTTTTAAGGTGGCCTGCGATGCGCCACGATGGAACAGGGATTTACTTACGACCCATAACAACATCAACTGCCGTGTCCGCAACGGCAGGGTTAGGATTTGGAGTGAATCGCATGTGGTATGGTAGTCCTTATACCGCATACACTCCAGCAAGCATTAATTCTTTAGGTTTTGGCAATACTTTAACAATATATCCAAAAATTACCTTCGACGCAAACAACGCGATCCCATTCGCAACAGCATATACTTTAGCACCAGCAGCTCCAACCATACAAGATCTTACAAAAGATGTGGTAGGAGGTAACATTCCTCCGGCGAATAGTATTTCTACAATTGGCCAGGTCGCGCAAACTACAAACATCGGCCTGGTTCAACCTGGCCTTCCAACCGCGACTGAATTCTACCTGTCAGCTGTAAATACAAGTTCGGCGTTGGCAACTGGGTCCAATCTTGTTTTTACAAGACATTTGCCTTATTTTACTGATATAGACCCCCTCGCGTCAACCACGACCCATACTATCGGTAATATATCTCAGGGTGGGAAGGCGATAAATACATTTGCTTGGGCACCAAATAGCGTTTCGGCAGTTTCAAGCGATAGTGATATTAATCCTGCAGCAGGAACCAAACTTGTTGTGTACTGGGAAAGAACTAGCTCAATTGCCGCAGGATCATCCGTGAACGGAAATTACGTGAGTGTAGGTACACTCCCCCGAAATGCTTCAACCTCATCAACTATATATAAGATCGGAAATCCCGTTACTTTTAATGGCACTGCTGGCCAACTTATAAGTGGTATACCTTACAATTTACACGAAGTGATGATGTTCGACGGAGTATTGTCCGCACCAGATCGCCAGAAGATGGAATCTCATCTTATTTGGAAATGGGGCGCCCAACGCGATACAAAAACAGGAGTAAACACATTTCCATCTACGAGTCCTTACTACACATATATCCCAGATACAGTGACGCCCTATAATCCTGCTGCAAAACTCAATGGAACAACTTCTACTTTGGCACTCTGGTTTGACGCAGCAGAACCTGCTTCCATAGTTCAGTCAGGAACTTTATTGACAAGATGGAAAAACAAGGCACAAACGTTTGGAAATATACAGAAAGACCAACTTGCAGTTGCCAACGGAGCAAACTATTGCGCAATAGCCACTGCTAAAACTGTTGGTTCGTCTACAACCGTTACAGTCACTCTACTGAACCCTACGACATACCCTATTTTTTCATCCGGATGTGTAATTGCAATTCGGGGAACCTCAGATGACAGTGTATTTGACTTACATACGCTTGGATCTGGTGGTACAAATTCGTCGTTCATAATAACAATTTCCTCTGCGGCCACAATAGATGTAACTGGCGGAATCGCGACAATCATAAGCTCGCCAGCATCATTTTCTTCTACTGGACCCGTAGGATTATTCGGAGAAATCAATCCAATTACTTGTCGTATAATATCTCCCAACACGGCAAACATTACTTACACGGCTGCCACTGATTCGGTTGGAATAACAGGTATTGTTGGTACCGGAAGTTGGGGAAATGGCCTCATATCATCAACGTTTTCAGGAAGTCCAACGGGTACAATAAATTTTACACGTTTTGGAACTAGTTTCTCTGCATTTACGGCGACTTCTGGAAACATATCTCTAGTGAATGGAATCATCAATAATATATCTTCGGCTGGAAGCGGTGCTCCTTTCATTATTACTTTAACAAATGCTATCTCTGGTCTTCAGTCGGGGTCTACTATTGCAATTATCGGAGCTGGCAGCGGGTTTAATGACGGACTTTATACAGTCGTGACTACGAATGCTCCAACCAATTTCACAACAATCACTCTGCAACTACGTAAGAATGGTAGCGCAGTTACTTATAGTGGGGGTTTCATAGTATTTGTGCGTGGAGGCATCAATGTCCCGTATACTCCGAGTTCGAAAAATGGTCTTCCGGCACTGGATTTATCATCGAGAGGCGGCCAGTATCTGCTTTCGGAATCCGCTACAAACAACTGTTTCACCACATCGGGATTCACGAATCAATTATCCGCGTTCGTGGTGATGAGTCAAGCAACGACACCTACGAGCACCACTGCCAATATATACGACATATTTTCAACAGATATGCCAGCCACAGGTGACAGAAATTTCCGTATGTTTTTCACGAGTACTTCAGATTTTTCGCCTTCGTTAAGACAGTATAGCTTTGGCTCTTTCCCTCAAAAGCCTACTTGGGGGGTAAACGAATTCAATATATATGAAGTAATATATAACCCAAACACAAACAGACTAAGTGCCTGGGTAAACGGTCAGCCGACCGACGGTGTGGCTGCGACGGGTATCACCCCTGCACTGATTGATACTGCACTGACGGAGTCACAAAAGTTTCGTTTATTTCCTGGGTCAGGACTGGATGGGAAACTTTGTGAAGTTCTGGTCTTCAATGAAACATTGAATACGCAAGACAGACAAAGAGTCGAGGGATATTTGGCAACAAAATGGGGTTTACAATCACTTTTACCAACAGGTCATCCGTATTATAAAGTAAAGATATAAGGTAATCGCGAAAACTACTTGAATGTGAACAAATACAGTGTCTGATTCAAGTCGGCCACAATTGTGTCTCGGATATTCAGTAGATCCGTATCCGTCTTCTTTAATCTACGACTCAAATCGGTAGTCAGCCAATCCACGGCTTCTTTCAATAGGTTCGTTGCTTCTTTATCTGAATGATTGCGCAGACGAATCGTGCTTGTTTGTCCGCCCAGCTTTGGGCGACCGTATTTTCCAACATAGACCTCTACAAATTGGTCAATATTGGCATCTAGTTTCGTAACAAGTTCGTCCGTAGCAACATGGCGGGGGTAGGCCATTGTCTGCCAATGATACAACTTGACTTGGTCGCGCAGAGTCATCATCAAGTGAACTATTTCAGCAGACATTTGTTATTGAGTGCGTTTATTGTTTCAGTGGCATGGCATCCGACTTGAAATTGCCGCCCTTCATAGTTGCCTTATTGGATGCGTCAACGCCTGCCCATGTAGGAGACATGGCATCATAGTTCGCCTGAATTTCAGGATACGACGGTTTCAGGTCTTCAAACGGAGTCCTGCCAACCTTTGAATCCGTAGTGGGATACGGAAGTGCCGGGTTGGTCGATTTGGGGGTTTCGTAAACCCCGTGTGCGTCCTGATATCCTTTCCAAGTATCGTTCATTTATTTAGCGTTCATGTTTGTTTTCGTGTGAAAACACAAATGGACGATTTGGGAAAAGTGGAAGATTTGAATGATGACAAAGCGTTAGGAGATGCAATGAAGTCTAAGAGACCTACGGTGATTTTTCTGTATATGGCCGAGTGTCACCATTGTAAGACGATGTGGCCCATCATTAAGAAATTAGCCAACGAAAAGGATGATGTGAAATTCAAGCGCATCGAGAGCAATAATATCGGTTCACATAAGCCCAAGGATCTAGAAGGGTTTCCGCACTACATTATGGTAGGGAATGGATCCATGAAGTCGTTTGGAGGAAGTATGAGTGCAGAAGAGTTAAAAAACAAGTTATTCGGACCGGACAGGCTCGGTTCCAGTCGGAACGTCCGTCGTGTTGGGAAGTCTAGACACGGATCCGCGCGCAGGAAAAAAACTCTCCGACGCAAGCTTCGCTCCACGCGCAAGGGACGTCGATGAAGTGTCGGGTTCATCATACCCCTTTGCCAGCCAACTCAGGAACGCATCTTGATCGTTCGGGACCTTTGCTGACTGAATGGTGTGGAACGTGCGCTTCGCCTGTGCCTGATCGAACCTATCTCCAGTATCCATATACATGTCTGACGTTGACTTAAATGCTGTATCGATTGCGGCACTCGTTTCAGGATCATCTACAGGTGCAGCATCACCGCGGTTCGGGTTATCTGTTATCTCTGTCAACAATACGTTCATAAATGGGTTATTGGCGGTCGGCATCGTGAACTTTTCAACACTCTTTCGAGCGCTCATGAAATAGGAATCCAGCGTCTTTCCGTTCGGGAACAGTTCATACAACACAATGCTTGCGAGAGCGACAATAGGGATTGCAGCGAGATATGCAGTGGACCGTGTTAAGATTGCCAGCATAAACGCAGAATACACAGAGAATCTCACTACTGAATTGAGCGCCTCGGTCGTTGTCATGGACTGAATGGGTACGAATCGCGTCCATGTGCTTGCTCCGAACAATACGCCCGGGGTCTTGAACCAAATTTGCTCCGGCATCTTATCTTATTTTAACGCCGAGTTTTTTCGTTCTGCTTTCTCTGTAGACGCGCAATCATTCGTTGACGACGGGCTTCTGGAGAGTTGGATACAAGAGCAGCAGATGTCACATCTCCGCGTCTACCTCCCAGTCCAAGAGCATCGTTCATCACATTTCCAAACAGACTCTGAACCTTTGCCTTAATTCCCTCGATTTCTTGCATCATCTGGTTCTGAGTGTAACTACCGCTCGTCAACTTCTCTTTCAGGAGTGCTTGGACCTTGGAAATGAACTTCTTAAGAACCGGGTGCTCTGGGTTCTTGAGCATGTCCAATAACTGCGCCGGATCCTGGATGTTTCCAATATCGATGCTGGACACATCGATCTGCTCCACGATCTCTAAAAACACCTTTGCGATGCGGGTCTCCATGATGAAATTGTAGAGGTTCTCCAAATGACCCTCGGACGATTCATCGTTCAAGACGCGAGACACTTCATCATTGTCTTGTCCTGCTCCGCCCCAAATGGACTTTGCCGTGCTGAGAATCGTCCCGAATTTGGTCTTGATATCGCCATGAAAGAAGGATGCAACCGTGGATAAGGTGAGATGCTTCCACATATCCTCCGTATGCTCGAGTTCGGACAGATTGATTCCGAATGCCTTTCGCTCAACATCAAAGAAAGCCTTGTCCTTTTGTAGAATCTGAACAGCACTCGGGTAAAACGCCTCGAACTCCTTCGCATTCCTATCGATGTCGTAGTCATATGGCACATCGGGGTACACTTTCTTCAATTCAAGCAAAAACATCTCGAAAACAGTAGATGGGTCCATTACTTTATAACGGATGCTTTCCCTGTGTGTAAGTTAAACCTTGTTTCCGCCACGAGACGACATCATTGTCTTGTCCTGGTCGGAGAGGCATACGCACCCGTTGTCATTCGTATAGGCGGACGGGCAGCACGAGGAGGATGTGCGAGGGTTCAGCATGAAATCCAAATTGGGCATTCCTGACACCGGCGAAGCATCCTTGGGGGACTTTTCAGTCTGCATCCATCCTGATGCGCCAGGGACGCTGACATTGTCATACGGACCCATTCCGACGCCGTCGACTGCCATCCCGACCTCCTTCTGGGCAAAGGACTCACGACTCTTGGGAGCGGAATACTCTGGCGCATAGAGGACATAGAGTGAAAAGGCTAGGACGGCAAAAAATACCGCAACGACCAGGTTGGTTTTGTTCATTTATGTAAGAAGACGGATTTTTTAGTTGCGGTCGAAAATGGATTTGAAATGGATGTATCTTGGATTTGTATCACTACTATGGACTACGCAAAGATGTGTCTCGTCGATCTGAAGAACGCGGCAAAGGTTCATCGTCCACCTATCAAGTATTACTATATCAAATCTCGAAAGGAACTCATTGACATTCTGTCTCTAGCTGAGATGCCTCAAACAATGATCAAGGAAAAGCTGAGGATTCAAGACTTGAGGGCTCAAGCAAAAGCACGTAATATTCCGAACATATGGCGAATGCGCCGAGTTGAACTCATGGAGCTTCTATACCCGGACCCGAAGGAGGATAATCAGGATGATGACGACGCAAAGGAACATGATACCCCAAAGAAAGGTGAGCGCAAGAATGTAAGGGTATAAATACGAAACGACGCGTGCGAGAATTGGTTTCAAGACTTGTTTCTCAAAAAACGCTTCGACTTCCGGGCTCGTAAAAAAAGCAACCGGATCGGCAAGAGGATGTTTCTTCATCGTTTTTTGTCTTAGTTTGGATATAAACAGTCGAATGAAAACCTCACAGAGCACTCGTTTAGCGCTTGTCCTTGGAGGTGTGGTCGTCCTCGCATATTTGATCAGTTCGTATTCGTCGGCCAAGGGCGTCGTGGGCGAGGGTCTGGAGTCTTCGGCCCAGCAGCTGGGTGTATCTGGCCCTCTCTCCGACGGTGGACCCATGGCGTCTTCTTCTCACAGCGCGGGCGGTAATGCCCAGCCCACGGAGTCGATGCAGGGTCGCCACCCTTCGTCTGCCGGAACTTACACCGAGACTTCTCTGAGTGCCGGTGAACTCTTACCAAAGGGCACGGTCGGTGCATCTTGGGCCGCGGTGAACCCTGAAGGAATGGGTGACATTAAGGGACAGAACTTCCTCGACGCGGGTTACCACACTAACACGGCGATTGCGGGTGTTGCGCAGACCAATCGTAACGCGTCTTGGGACATCCGCACGGAGGCGCCCAACCCTCAGGCACAGGTCGGTCCTTTCCTGAACACGACCATCGAGTCCAACCCCTTCAAGCGCGGACTCGACGCTTAAATAGTGTAAACTTGTAAAGGCAATGGTCCCGCCGATTCGTTGGTATTACATCTTTTCCACTTGGATATTCCTGCTGTCTGTAGCATATCCTATCCACTCCATATCCACGTATCCTCTCAACGTCCTTGCTCTTCCGGGTTGCTTTGAAATCATGCTCAATCCGCACAAGGAGCACTGGACCAAGAACACCTATATCCTTGCCATCCACCTTCTTCCATTCCTCTGGATTCCCTATAGCTTTTCGACCACCACTATGTATTTCGCAATCGGATCCGGCCTAACCTATCTCGTATTCGTTGGGGTTCTAGAAGAAGACCCGATTCATATCTATACTGAACTGTTCAAAGAGAACCACCCGACGTTCCGAGCCTTCATTGCCGACCGTTTCGGCATAGAAGAAACTCGGACGAACTAATAATGATCCCTGCTGCGTTGATAGGAACAGGACTTGTCGTTGCGTATGCAGTTACGCGCGGCCCCACAAACCTTGTGAGTGTGAAAAGTAATCGCACAAATCAGAGTTATCAAGTCCAAAATCTTCCAGACAAGCAAGATGCCTGCGAGTTTATGGCCAATATTCAGGACAAAATCAAGACGCTGATTGACAAATACAAGAGTGACCCAAATACATCGTCAGATCCTCGTGTGCGCACGATGATTGAACGCTTTCGTCCAGAAAATATATGCGAGAACGACATCAATACCGACTCCACATCTTACTCTGAAAACAAAGGTGAAAAAATCGTCATATGTTTGCGGTCGAAAGAGAAACCCTATCCTCTTGCCGACGAAAACACTGTGATGTTTGTGGTATTACACGAACTTGCTCACCTTATGACGACGACGATCGGACACACTCCAGAATTCTGGGCAAATTTCAGGCGCATGCTGAACGATGCTGTTGGAGCAGGGATCTATCAGAACGTGAATTATTCGCGGTCACCGGTTTCCTATTGCGGTATGACCATCACGGATTCCCCTCTATAAAAGTATAGGGTTGTAATAAGATGTTCCGAGTCAAGGCAACGAACCGGACGACTCGGGAGTCCGCATACATATCATTTTTTCCAGACGATAGTATTGACACGGTTCGACAGTATATTGGCGACGTAGCAAACGTCCATCCAGACCGACTGTTTATTACAGTGACATTGCAGCGTGCGAGTACATATTTCAAGGACGATCCGAGACGATGGGAAGCATTGTTCCAGCGTCTGTCCTATCTTTCTGGTAGCATACTTCGCGCCCCGTTTCAAGTCTATCAGTCTCAAACTAGAATGCCTTCCACGGCAGTTGCCTACGAGGATTATGGAGCCGAAGAGTGGAAGCACCATCCTGAAGATCTGATGCCTCTCTACGCACCATCGGAAGATTTCAAGGACCAGCTTATTTTTGGAACAAGCAGCGAAGCATTGTCGTATGTCTTGCCGTATGAATACGATCCTGCTCTAACATCCAAGATTCCTGCTGCGATGTATCCGATTCCTGATAAGACTGCACTCGTAACGACTCTGTATCCGCGCATAGAGGACATATTGGAATTCACATATACGGCATACGACTCTTCAGCTGAAACATCGAAACTCGTGTATTTTCCGTTTCTACAATCCACGACTCCAGAACAGATTCCAGAAGCAAATATCCAGTTGCTTCGTGACAACACAAGACGACTATCACAGCTTCTAGATCTTACGGTTCCTGAATCAAAATTATCGATTCTCAGGGCACACTTTCGACTACCACTCGTAGAGACAGATTTTGGGTCAGCAGTCAGGACGCGATTCGAGCAGATGTTTTATGGTCTTACCGTTTCAGAATCGATTCCGTCCATAAGCTTCTTCACGTCTCCTTCCGAAAACTCGAGACACAAGTTCTATGTCAAGGATTCACGAAACAAGATGCCTCAGAATCTAGCAAGATGGCAGAGATGGTGGTCGGTGAGTAAACCTACCAACGCACGCCCGACACTGGTTTTGTATCGTGGAGAGTCGAATGATAACTTTGATCGTATTACTTTGACCTCTACGAAACTGACTCTTACGGCGTATCGCCCGGAAGGATCTGAGGATGACATGATGCATCTCAAAGAATCTCTCAGCAGTTGGTTATTATCGTTCGATGCCATTGTGCCCTTCCTTGCTCCTCGCGACATTGGGATTCCGCGATGGGAACTTCAGGACATGTCTCTCTCTCTCAAATATAGGACGAAGTACAAGGACCCGCATCTTCTGAGATTTAACTGTATTAGCTCAACATTTGCCCTGACAGACGCAGACACATCTACATTTCAACTCCTGCGAACAGATCATTCTGTCGACGGTCTTTCCAGTATGGAAGTCAAGGTGATTCAGTTGATCCATGATAAGACGAATGTCAGTGTTGCGGATATTCAGGCCGAGTTAGGAGTTTCCTTGGAAGTGGCAACGACTCTAAAGACGGATGTTGCACGCCACATATCCGAGAACCCGAATACGTTGACTCGATCGTTCCGCGGATTCCCGACAATGACATTCGGAGACAATACAGTTGTTGTAAAAGGAGTGAAGGATCTTGCTCTATCTGTAAAATACGCCAACCTTCTGCGCTTCATTCTCTTGAATTCTGACGCGTCAAAACTCAACAAGATATGTCCGCCTAGAAAAGAGGTTGTTCGTGCTGAAACTACAATTGCTCCCGAAAAGGAGCTGGAGGTGAATACGAAGGTAAGCGCAGAAGATATGGATCTGTTTGCGGATGTTGGTGAAGATGAAGTCGTCGAGGAAGCAGAAGTTCAGGCAGAGGCAAAAGAGGAAGAACAGCCTCCAGAGCAACAAGAGGATAGGAAACTGAAAACGAAGAAAGGCAGGAAAACGACGTATAATTATTTCAATGCGCGTCTCCAAGCATTCGACAATAATACATTTGATCCAACAAATTCTAAATATCCCAAGAAGTGCGACCAGGATCATCAGCCGATCATTTTAAGTCAGGAAGATTTGGACCGGATTTCTGAAACGCCGTATGATCCTCGTAAGTACGCCCAAGCTGGAAAGACCATGCAGGTGAAGGATCCCGATGGACTTGTTGTATGTCCCGAGTATTGGTGCATCGAAGATGAGATTCCTTTGCGAAAAGAAGACTTGAAGAACAATGCGTGTCCTATGTGCGGCGGAAAGATTCGAAGCAAGGGAAAGAAGACGAATGAAGATACGACAGTATACACTGTGATTGAACGAGGTAATAAGTCTACATGGCCTGCACCCATCTCTTACCTATCTCCGAAAAACAGTCGTGCAATGCCGTGTTGCCGCGACGAACCGTATAAGCCTCCAGAGAAGGAATTCGAGGACAAGTTTTACATTCTCAGTGAAACCAAGCTCAATATTCCCAAATACCGATGTGCGTTCCTTTCCAAGAAGCTTATGGATGCACTGTTTATCAACGAGACCTATCAGCAGTTCAAGGGAGATATTAAGCGTATATTGGCCCCTCATTCAGGATTTTTCAGAGTAGGAATGGGTATACCGTCCAAAGAGTCTGGAGGACCGGTCGAAACACTTCCGCGCCTACTGGGATGCTCGACTGTAGGTGGAAAGCCCAAGTGTGTTCGTGAATGGACGCGTATCGGCGACGAGAACACTGGAAGCAACAGTAAATATCCATGGTTCAAAATTCCAAGCCCTCGGAAATCCATTGATAATGTTTTAGGGTGCTCGTTCGTGACTACTTGGACGAATATGGGAGATACCCATCTTGACGAAATCAAAAAACATCCGAAGTGCGCGAACAACGAAGTGCTTGCAAGAATCGTTTCCGGAATCGATGAAGCGTTCCGCGACAAGAAGCTTACTGCACTCGAGGAGCTTGAATATGCGGCAATATGCCTTCAGTGTGACGTGTTCAGAATCTCCATGGACACAAACACGCTTGGATGTATGTTTCACTCTCCAATTGCCAAACCGCGTTCTCGTGGTATTATTGTTCTGCAAAACGGTAAAGAACTTGATATCTTGGCAAATGTTCGGCGGGATAGTGAACTACACGTGTCTGGTGCAGATAACGAAATCACGGACTTCTGGTTTCGGGCGAACGTGTTTCAAACGCCGTTCCGTAAATCTACCTACGTGGAGCTCGAGAAGCTGAGGAACCTTGCGTGTTCGACGACCATTCCGTCCTACACGGACGCTCAAAACGCTCTTCAAGAAATACTTCCTACTATTGGAGAGTTCGACTATTCGATCATATTGGACCCATATGCGCGCGCCCAGGCATTCTATATCCCTTATAAACTTGTCTTGCCATTCCAAGCATCGCCTCTCCCTCCTACATCACAGCCAACGATTCAGGGGTATACGGGTATAAAGCCTCCGACATACGAGGATGTCCGAGCTTACATCCTCACTGCTACGAAACACTCCAAAGGATACAACTGGAAAGAAGATGTTTACAATATCGGAGAGGAGCGTGTTGAAATTCTTATCCAAAGTGGTTTGAGAATCCCAGTGGTTCCGTCTCCTGTCGACGTGAAGACT